>Ga0209541_10008744_pt1 | contig 16607 bp, 6 predicted proteins | sample RifCSPlowO2_01_FD_184027 | JGI IMG/M metagenome (GOLD analysis project Ga0209541, IMG submission 184027) | Groundwater microbial communities from Rifle, Colorado - Rifle CSP2_plank lowO2_0.1 (SPAdes) (version 2) | ecosystem: Environmental > Aquatic > Deep subsurface > Groundwater | place: Rifle...
CTCTGTGTTCCCCTGATTTTCAACTATTAAAGGATAGCCAGTTGGATTAATTGGCTCTATATTTGAAACCTGATAATCTATTGTCCCAAAATCTGGATTTTCTCCTAAAACTTGCGAGGATTGCAGTGGATTAAAGTAGGTGTCTCTAACAAACTGCTGTTTTAAATTCTGGATATTATCACTGTCTTCATTTCCAAAAATATCTTTAATTATTGCCTTAGCTTCCCAATTCATATTTAAAGAGCTTCCATAATCATCATAGTATTGCATAGCAATTGCGCAAGAATACACTCTTACTTGCTCTCCAGCATAATCTACTGAGTTTAGTGGAGCAATGTCATCTCTTGCATAAACACAAGTTGCTGCATTAGGATTTGAATCTGAACTTTTTCTTTCATCATTTGGAAAATCTTTATCACGAAGAATTAATAATGCATTTGAATCGTCAACAATTACCCCGCTTCCTGGGCCTGGAAGAGAATTAACACCTTTTGGATGATAAACATAAAATTCAAAAGTTTTTGAGGTTGTGCCTCCTGGAGCTGTGAAATCCCTGTCTGCAGAAGGGACATCAGCATCAGATAATTTGCCATTAATATCGCTTATAAAAACTATTTCAGGAAAGTGTTTTATATCTAAACATGAATTTTTTGTAAAATAATCTAGGTAGGTATTGCTTCCTGTTAAGTCAATTGCCTTTGTCCTTAAATCTATGCATTCTTGTTCAGACAAAGCTGAGACATCCCAGTTAAATGTTTGGTCTTGCAAATGATTTCCAATTTCTTGCCATTGTTGAGATATTGTCCAGGTGCATTGATTGCAAGTTTCACAATTTGCTTTATTATTAAAAATAGAGCAGTCTAGTGTTCCTGAACAAGATTCTACATTTTCTTCTACACCTTTTATATCAACACAATCAAGATAAGCATGATCATTTACACTGCTGAGTTCTGCTTCAAATCTTAGAGTTACTGAATTATCAAAATTACAATTTGAGGGATATATTGTTATGCATTGTCCATCTGGACAGTTACTAAGCCATCTATCTTCTGTTCCTTGCGTATTAGGCTGGTAGCTCCAGATAACATTGCCATCGCACTTAAGTTCTAAGCGCTCTGTTCCTTCTATGTTTGTAAAGAATGAAGACCATTTTATATCAACTCTATCATAACCTGTAAAATCAAAAGAATGTTCTGTATAAGCTGAAGCTGTATTTGAGCGGAGATACCAGGAATAAATTCCTCCACTTGTTTTATCATCCTGGCAATTGCTTCTTACATTGCTTCTTTCAGAATCTGTACCTGGGTCAAGCCATCCTCCTGCTCCAGATTCCCATGCTTGATAGTGAATATCTGTAAATCTATTTTCTAAACCCCAATTACAGCCTGCAAGTGAGCAGGTTCCACATTCTGTTTGTATTGTGGAAGAGCTGCAAGAGCCTATGTTTGAACAAGTCCCCTGGTTTAATAAAGCTTCAATAAAATAAGTTATTTCATCTCCATCAGGGTCTGTTGAGCCAGAAGCTTGCAAATTTACAAAATCAGTTATTAAAATATCGCAATTATCATTTCCATTGCATTGGATATTATTAGGAATTGTTGGGGGTGAAACTTGTGTATCAATTGTTATTATTCTCCTTTCAGTTGTGCTTTGCTTTCCAAAATTATTATAAGCAGTTACATCATAGTAATAAACTCCATCTGCTAATCCTGTGAATTCATGAGATGAAGTAAATTTTGTTGTTCTCCATTTTGAAAAATAATCAGGCTCCCCTATAACATATAAATAATCTCCATAATTATCAAAAGTTATTCCTTCTGGCTGAGCCATTGCAACAGCTAAATTTTCTAAATTTAAGCCAGAAAGAGTTATTCTTGCAATTGAGCTTGATTCATGGCTTAAAATAAACAAAGAATCTGTATTTTCATCATAATATAAATCAGATAAATCATTTAAATAATTTAATTGAGTTTCTGCATTAAATAAAGTTGTTACAGTTGGACTAGGTGTCGATATATCTATTTGATAAATTTCTTTAGGTGTTTTTTCTTTTACTGCATAGTATAAATTCCTTGTGGTATCATAAGTTATTCCTTCTAAACCAGTGTTTCCTAAATCACCTAATCCTAATTCATAATTAATTGTATTTGCATCCCCATAAGTTATTGAGCTTATTAATGGATTTATTTTGATTAAATTTAAATCAGCTCTTCTTTCTTCAACAATTGCAAACCAGTCATCTCCTCCAGAGCTATATGCATAAGAAATTCCCTCACAATCTTCAAATCCTGAAAGAGAAATTGTCCTTAGCAAATTTCCATTTAAATCTGTTTCATCTATTTGGCAGTTATTATTATGAATTATGAATAAACTATTTGTTGAGGGATTATAAGCAATTCCTGAGCTATCTGCTATTAAAGATAAATCAGAATTATCTGTTATTAAGTTATAATTTGCTAAGATAAAGCTTGAATGCTCTGTTTTAGATATAGTATCAATTAAACTTTGTGTTGAATCATATAAATTAAATTCAGCTCTATTAAAATTATTTTCTGTAATTATTGTATCTATAAATATGGAATTTATATTATTTGTTGCACCATTAGTTGGTGTTTTGTCTCCATAAATTATTTCTGGAAAGGGCGCAGATAATGTGAATGAATAATTTGAAGAAGCAGAGGCTTGGTTATCTGATAAATCTTCTGCTAAACAATTCCATTCATAAGCAGTGTCATCTTTTAAATTAAGCTCAAAAGTTGCTGAATCTTGTGTTCCTGATAAAATTTGTGTTTGCTCTGCATGCCAGAGTGTTTCATAATATTCAAAAGTGACTGAAAGAAGGGGTCTGTTAGTTAATGTTGGGTTTTCACTGCTGTAAAAATCAATTCCATTTGTACCTGTGTCTGTTAAGACTATTCCATAATTAGGCAATCCATTGCTCCAATCCTGAATAAATCTTCTTACATTGTAAATATTAATTCCTGTTGGAGCTTGAAATATTTCAGAATAAGAAGAGTCTGCTGAATTAGGTATATCTGCTCCTGGATTTAGCCAGCTGCTTGTTGTTTCTTTATTATTCCAGTTTGTTTGTGATTCAATCCAGTTTTCATTTAATCTATAAGCAATCATATTATCTCCTGGATTGAAAATATTTATGGTTAGCTCAGCTTGTAAAATTGTTGCACCATAAGGAATCTGAGTTCCTTCTGAACCAAAAATATTTGGGAATTTAATTATTCCATGCGCATGAGGGCCTTGCCCATCTACATTAATTTCAGTTAAAGAGCCATAATTTGTAGTTGGAGAATTTGCATTTAATTGTGTGTCATCTGTTTGGCTAGCAAAACTTCCATCTTCTCTAAAAGAAAGTGTTTTTGTTATTTTATCTCTTGTTTTATAATAAAGAGTAATGTCTTTTAGTTCAGTTTCATCTTGAGCTGAGCATGTTAAGCTGACTTTTGTATCTGGTATTGTTACTCCATTTAAAGGTGAGTTTAGGGTTACAAGGGGTGGTGTTGCATCTGCTTGTGTATTAATATTGAAAATGTAATTTAAAGGTGCAAAAGAAGTTTGAGAATCAGTATCTTGTGCAAGGCAGTTCCATGTATAAGTATTTCTATCAGATAAACTAACTTGAAAATTTGCTGTTCCTTGTATTCCTGATAAAGGTAGAGTTTGTTTTGCACCCCATCCTCCCCAATCTCCATAAAGAGTTATGTCAACTAATCCATTATCATCTATTGCAGAGCAGGTAAGAGTTACATCTGTTGTTGATACAGTTGTTTGGTCTTCTGGAGAATTTAGAGTTGTTATCGGAGGCTCGTCTACTGAATAATCTATGACAAGAAGAGGAGCATTTGCTGATTCTCCATTATAAGCTTCTGCTGTTCTTCTTCCAGTTCCTTCTATTATTAAGACAATTGAATTTCCAGATTGCCATTCCTGTCTGTTTATAATTTCCTGAATTATTGAGGCAATATTAGGTGTTTGGTATTTAGAATTTACTACCCAGCTTCCTGTTATGAGCCAAGGGATTGTATTTGTTGTTATTTGCCTTGAAGAGACATCATAATTAGTTGAGGAGAATGCAGGTGCATTATCATTATTATGCGCAGAAATTATTAAATTTGGATTATTTACACCTGCTGTTCCTGCTTCATCTGCTTCAAATTCAATATATGCATTGTTAATTAATGCTCCTTGTGGAATTTGAATGTTTTGAAATCTTAAGCCTACATGCTGGTTTCCTTGAGCTCCATCATTTACAAGCTCTAAATCAGTGCTTGTGAAAGAAATAGCTCCATTACTCTGCCTTTCTTCAACATCATCATTTCCATTAGAAATTCTTGTGTTTGAGGTTCCTGCATAATTATGAGCATAAGCTTTTTCACCTCCAAAATCAAATTCTAAGTCATGCTTTCCTTTTGTAAGAACTTTGCTTGTTTCATAGCTAGTTTCATCACAGGAATAATCTTTTATAAAAACTGAATTGTTGAACCATTCATAATTTAAAATTTTATCATTGCATTTTATTTCTAGGAACTTTAAGTCCTGATCTTCAGAGGAATTTGACCAGCTCGTCCTATTAGTTGCAGTTATTTTTAAGTCAGCTGTTCCTTTTGTTTCAAATGCAACAGTCCAGTTTCCTTTAATCATTGGATAAGATTGAATGTTTAGAATAATTATCTCAATTTCAAAAACAGCTTGGCTTAAGCTTGAGGTCCACTCGATTGTATCAATAAAATTATTTTCATCTGTGTCATAAGCATTGAAATCATGCCTCATTCTAATTTCTTTTCCATTTTCAGTTTTTATCTGGAATAATCTTATTTTCCTTTCCTCTCCTATTTTTGCTGTTTCCTGAATTTTTGAAAATGAGAGGACATTCTCATAATGAATGTCTTCAGGGCTTGAGATTGTTACCTTTTTTTTATTTCCTATTGTTTCTTCTTTTATTTCAGGAGCAGGTGTTTCATATTCTAATTCATACTCTTTTGCATCTTTTTGAATTTCAATTTCTGTTTTGTCTGTGTTAAATAATTTTCTGAAAAATCCTGATTTTTTTTCTATAACTGGGTTTTTTATTTCTTGCTTTTTATTGCCTTCAAATTTACTAAGCTTTATCTTTTCAGATTCTGCTGGCAATTCAAGTTTTATGTTTGATGCTTGGTCTAAGGAAATTTGTTTTTTCCATTTTACAGGAACTGTTAAAACTGCCGGAGCTTGTGTTGTTGATTCTGAAAAAGTAATTTCTTCTTTTGCAAAAGATGTTTCAGGTGAAATTAATTTTTCAGTTATTTGTTTTGAAGATTCAAATATAACTGGCTTTAATGTAAAAAACAAGGAGATTAAAATACCTGCTAAAACGCAGATAATGAGGAACTTGAGAATTTGGATGGTTTTTGGGACTGAAACTTTTTTTTTATCTTGCTCTTTTTTTATTAGAGAATTGCACAATTTTATTTGGTAATCATAATAAGCAAGATAGTCATTGTAATACTTGAGCCATTGCTCTGCTGTTTTATTGTCTGGGGAATTTATCAGCTTGATAATTTCCTGCTTTTTTTCTTTTGTAAATGCTATTGCTTTTTCAAGTTCTTGTTTTCTTTCTAGGAGTTTTTGAATTTCTGGATTTGTGCCTTTCATATATCCCTCTTTTCTTTCTTAATATATATTATACTTATTATTTATGTATTAAATTTTATTTATAAACCTGATGTTTTGTAGTAAAAATACTTATTATTTATGTAAAATAAGAAGAAACCCCCTTATTATTTATCTCTGTTAAAATATTAAGCTCCTGTAGCTCAGCTTGAATAGAGCGACTGCCTTCTAATAATAAGGCAAGTTTAGAAGAAAGCAATAGGCCGTAAGTTCAAATACTTCAACTCGCAAGAGTTGATGTCCCAGAAAATTCATGATTTTCTGAGTCTGCTAGAGGCATGTTTAATACTCTCTTGACCTATTTAATATAATGATGCTAATATTTTTACCCTGTTTCTTGCCTGGCTTTTCCTGTTTTTTCTTTTTTTTCTTTAACAAAAAATAAAGGATTATTAATAAAATCAAAAATAAGATAAATATTAAAATTATATAAAAGAAGTTAAAAGAAGGTTTTGGAGCTGGCTTTTCTCCTATTGAAAACCAGTCACTTGCACTTACTATGTTCTCTTTGTAATTCACTCTTGCATAGAACATGTATTCTCCGGATTTTGCATTTTCAGGAATTTTGACAGTTTTTATTAAACTTGCTTGTGTTTCCACTGCCAAAGTTTCCTCTCCCTGGACTAGAATATTTCCTTCAAGATCTTTTATTAGGTAATTGAGAGTAGTATCTGCTCTTTTTATCTCTCCTAAATTGTACAGACTTATTTTTGCGAGAATTTCTTCGCCCGGAGCTATTTGTAAGAATCTTTTTGGTATTTCCAGTTTAATGTCAAACAAGGGTTTTTTTGATATTACTTCTATTGCAGTTATTATCTCTTTCTTTGTTTCTTTACTTTTGACTTCAATTTTTCCAATATATAAATCTGGAATTGTTTCTTCTCTAGCAATAAAATCTATTTCTATTGTTTTTGATTCCTCTATTTCAAGAGCAAATTCTGTTTCGCTTATCTTTAAGAAATTTTCAATTTGTGGGCTTTTTATACTTATATTTATCTTAGTTTTGCCAGTGTTTTTTATGATAAATATTTCTTTTCTTGTTTCTCCCTGTTTAACTAATATTTTAATTTTTTCTTTATTAATTGAAAAATCTTCTTTTATTTTTTCCTTTACTATCCCCCCTCCCCCGCCTGAGACAGGAGGTTGTCCTAGTGATTCAGAAGGTATTTCTTCTTCGGAAAGTGTTTCTTCTGCAGAATAAATTGAAAATCCTGTTACATTAAATCTCAAGATTCCTGCTGAATAATTTTCTTTTGTACATACTGAAGATAAACAAATGCTTCCATCCTTTAAAATTCTAGGATTTGAGAAGGTCAGATTGTAAAGCCAGAGAGTTGCACTCTTGTTAAAATTTGGAAGAGTATCAGGGTTAACCTCTATTCTGTTATAGGAGATATTTGTGTCTGAGTCTAAATTTAATATATTGTTTTCAGGAGTGTTATCTTCTGTTAGATTAATTTCCTCATTAAAGATTATTTTTCCATAATTAGAATTTTCTAGCACAATATCGGACTTGTTATACAAATCTTCATATGGAATATTGTTAAAATCAGTTGAAGCTCCTTTTGAAGAACCTGTATATTCGTTATAAACAACCATGAATCTTGAGGAATTAATATAAAAAGTTACATTTTTTGAATTCTCTCCATAACTATTATTTGCATATAAATACAAAATATGATTTCCTTCGCTAGCATTAAAACGTGTTGAAGAGATTAGGGATATATCTTGCGAGTTATCAAGATTGTACCAAACAAAATCTGCACTAATTAAGGAGTAATTTAATAAAAGAGAGTTATTAGAAAAATAAGTTTTATTTTCGGGGGTAATTAAATTTATGCGGGGGGCTCCAATTATAGAGATGTTCATGCCCATATTTTGAGCAGCATCTCCAGTGATTATTTCTCCAGTTATTGTTTTTTCAAGTGTTCCTTGCAGATTTATAATTTCTAATAAAGATATCAGCAGCAAAATAAACCAGATTCTTTTTTTCATAAATAGGGAATGTAGAATATCTATTTAAAACTAATTATTTTCTTTTTTTCTTTTTTGTAATAAATAAGATTGCAAGAATTATTGCTATTAAAATTAATGCCCCTATTATATAGGTTGTTCCTGAAACTCCTGGTTTTTGCTCAGTTAACTTGGCTTTTTCTTCTTCTAGTTTCTTTTCTTCTTTAGGGGTTGGAACAATAATAACATTAAAATCACGCCCTACACTGCTTCCAAGAGCAAAAGCTCCGGATTCGCTTCTTGTTACTGTTGTAAAAGTGATCTCAACTGGATATATATCTCCTATTTTTGTATCACTTGGTATGCTCACCATTGCCTTTACATCTATTGAACTTCCAACAGGCACTGCAATATCCTTAGAATCAGTTAACTGCATTATTTCTGAGCCTTTTGTTAAGCTAGGTCTTGCAGTAATATCTGTTCCAACCGGGTTTTGAAGATTAAAAATTACCTCCTTTGTTTCTCCAGGAGAAATTTTTAAAGGATATTCTTTGTGATAAGCAGAACCAACCCCAAATGCAGAAACATAACTGCTAAGTAAAATTATAAATAAAGTTAAAATTCCGATTCTTTGGCAATATTTATTTGTTATCATCTTAGTTAGGATGTTTGTACTATCCATGCCCATTCAGTTTCATTTGCAGTTGAGTAAGCTTGGTTTGAAAGCTCACTTCCAGCTAGCCTTAAGCAGAAGTACAATTCTTCTTGTCCTGTGGACCCATCATTTATTGTATAATTTCCTTTTGTTAAATTTGCAGTAGCTATTGCTTGGTAAATAGACCTGTTCATTACTGTCCCTCCACACTCTACGCAGTTTGCACCAGTGCATGCTCCTCCAGTGTTCCAGCTAACAGAAAAGTTTTCAGCCCATAATGCTTGGGTTGGAGTAGTTTCTCCTCTTAAGTTTGATGCATTTATTTTTATACTTGTTGCATTTATAACATCATTCCCTGTATTATTCAAAAGAAGAGGGTCATTGCTAGATGTTTTATTTGTTGCTCCAGGAGCAATTCCTGGCCAAGTTAAACTAGAAGGACCCATAACAAAAGAGGTTCTTGAGCCTACATAAAAATTAGTTGATGTGTTCATAGCTGAATTAGTTTGGTTATCTTCAACATAAGCAGTTATATTCCAGGTTCCAGTTCCATCCCACCACCACATTGTTATATTGCAGGTGTAGTTTGCATAATTTCCAGAAGAGGCTGTATTAGCACAACTTAAATTTTGTCTCGTGGTATCTCCTGTAACATTTATCCTTGCTGTGCTATGATTCAAATTTACTGCCCCGGAAATAGTATATGCAGTAAAATTAATAACCATGGTTGTTATAGCAGGAGCTTCATTTGGACCACTTCCTAGACTAATACTGCTATTATAAACAGTGGTTATACTGGGCACGCCAACAGTTATATTCAATCCTAAGTTTTGTGTTGCTTTACCTGAAATTGTTTTTTTTATCCAGTTAAGAATTCCTGCTGAAACTGTTGTTAGCAAGAGAGCTATTAATAGAATTACTGAAAGTAATATGATTATTTTATTTTTATCCTCTTTTTTCATTCTTCTCATAAGATATTGCTCTTTTTAAGCATTTTGTATTTTTTCTTTTGCTCTTTCATAAATACCCCAGATATTTCTTTCATCCCTTTTCACAAGTTCTGCTATTTCCGAATATTTAAATCCTTTTTCTTTCAGATAGTTTACAACAGATTCAAGGACTGTTAGTTTTCTGTTTTTTAAAATTGACACTTGTAAGAATACCGCTGTTTTCTTTGCTTTTATAAGCTCTAGCTGTTTTTCTCTTGCTTTGTGATAAGCAACCCAAATTGTTCTCCCATCTCTGTTTAATAATTCAGCTATTTCATGATAACTTAATTTTAGATTCTCTTTAAGATATTTGATTACAGACTCAAGGGCTCCAAGTTTGTCTGAGAAGATTGTTATTGGGATTCTAAGTTTTCTCGCTTTTATTATCCTCAATATCCTATTTCTAGTTTTTTCTATTATTTTTTTATTTCTCTTTTTTAATCCTCTTATTGCAAAGAAAACAACTAATATTCTTATTGTCCAGGCTCCATTTGCAGATGTTGAGTAAGATTGAGTCGTGAGTTCATTTCCTACTTTTCTTAGACAGAAATATAACTGCTCCTGGGCTGTTCCGTCATTTGCAGTGTAGTTTCCTTTAGAAAGAAGAGCTCCTGTCACATTTGTAAATATTGAAGCATTCATTGTTGTTGCTGATGAATTGCATTCTTCTTTTAAAGAACCTGTAAAAGTAGCTACAGAAAAGTTTCCAGCCCATAATCCATAGTTAGTATCTTGTTCTCCTAGAAGATTAGTTGCATTTATCCCTATTTCATTAACAGCTATGTTGTCATTTCCTGTATTATTCAAAACAAGAGGGTCATTGTTAGAAGTTTGATTAATTGCACCAGGAGCAATTCCTGACCAGGACAAAATAGCTGGACCCATAATAAAAGAAGTTCTTAATCCTACATAGAAATTAGTTGAGGTATTTGTTGCTGAATTAGACTGATTATCTTTAATAGAGGCAGTTATATTCCAGGTTCCAGTTCCATCCCACCACCACATTGTTATATTACAGGTGTAATTTGCATAATTTCCGCTTGATTCATAATTATAGCAGCTTGCATTTTCCCTGACTCCATCTCCTCTAACAGATACATTAGCTGTGCTATGATTTAGGTTTCCTGCTCCTGAAGGAGAGTAAGCAGTGAAATTAATAATTATGCTTGTAATTGAAGGAGCTTCATTAGGGCCATTTGCAAGATTAATAGAGTTGTTGTAAACAGCTGTTATTTGAGGAACAGTGCTTGCATTCACACTATAACTCCTTGTATCAGAAACATTATAATTTTTATTTGTTCCATTTCCCCAAGAATGCCATTTATAAGAATAAGTTCCGCTTGAGGTAAAATTATAACTTGCATTATAAACATTTGCAGTTATGTTTGTTGCAGTTATGTTTGTATTATTTATTTCTAATAAAACAGTTCCGTTTGTGTTCAAAACAGTTACATTAAACAACCCTGTTCCAGAATTAATCAAACTTGCATTATCATCCCAATAATTTGAAAAAGTTGGGTAGATTGTGTCTGCTGCTGCTGCAACAAACTCATCAGCTCCAATATCCCAATTTGCATCTCTTAACTGATTATCAATATCATCTGAAAAAGCAAACAAACTATCAGAAGCTAAAGATACACCTACACTAATTACAGGAGAATTTGAATTAATATGCAAATCAGTAAAGCTATTATAATTAACAAATATATTGCTTCCCGAGGTATTTGTTACACTTATATTTAGATTATTAGAGCCTGCAGGAGGTCCATTATCTGAATAAGCATTATTAGAAGATGAAGAAGAAAATGTTCCTGACCAGTCATCTGAATTATTAAAGGCAATATTATTTTTTGCTAAATCATTCCCCTGTGTATAAACCTTAAATCCAGTTGAACAATTAGTAGCTGTATTACTATAAAAAAGCCATTTGTAAATAAAAGTGGCAATATATTTATAATGATAAAAACAGCTCACACCATTATAAGCTATATTATTATAAATAGTAAAATTAACTGCATCTACAATAAGAATTCCTTCTTCCCCTCGAAAATTTCTAATAATATTATAGCCTATTCTAACATCTGAAGCAGCTGTATCTGAAGTAACATCATGAATAATCCCGTTTCCATTTGTTGCATGAAAATTTTCAACTTGAAGCCCTATAACTCTTACATATTCTTCCTGGAGCAATAATACAGGATTAAACAGGCTTCCATTCAAAATATAAGCACTGCCTGTCCAATTACCATTATGCCTTGCACTTGTTCCTTCAGCAGTTATTATTTCAATATAATCAACTGGAGTTGTTGTCCAACCAGTAACAATAAGACCAGTTCCAACACCTTCAGCAAAACCTTCAGTAATATTTGCAATAGATGGACCTGTTCCTGTTAAATTAGCTTGTTCTCCTGATTCCCAATTTGCTAAAGAGGAATAATTACAACCAGAAGAACAAATACTAAAGGTTCCAGAACTGCCATGAAGTTTTAAATCATTAGACTTATTATCCCAATTATTAACAGCAATATTATCAGCAATACTCCCTACTCCTAAATTGAGATTTTCTTTCTCAATTGTCCAATTAACTTCCTCATTATATTTTACATTTTTTAATTTTTTAATCTCTTCTTTAGTCATAAAACTTTCTAAAGGAAGCTTATATTTTCTTCTTGTTTTTATTTCATAATTACCTGAAGAAACTAGGCATGACTCATAACAAATCTTATTAAAACAAGCCCCCTCGCTATTTGATTTTATGCAATTTGGCATACAATCCTGATGACAATACATATCTAAATCATAAATTGGTTTATCATAATCATATTCAGGTTCTAGCCAACTTTCATTCCAGGCTTCTTTTGGAATTCTTACAATTGCAAATCTCTTAGGGTCTCTCTCCAAATTTCCCCAATTCCAGCCAGCAGGTTTAACATCAATAATATAACCTTGTTTATAATTGCCCTTTCTTTCTTCATCTAACATTTCTTGTAACCATCTAGTTTTGTCAGAACAATTATCAGCAAAACAATTATCTGATGTTTTTATCAACAGCTCAACAAAATCTTCAATCACAAGCTCATAAGTCTGATTTGATAAATGCGGAACATTCCATTCAATATAGTCAATTAAGGAATTATTGTTTAAATCATATTTTACAGCTTCGACTTTTTCCTTTGTTCCATTGATAAGGTGATATAATCTTATTTTTCCAGTAGATACTTCTTTTTCAAGGGTTGTATAAGCCAAAACATCAGTATAATTCAGTTCATCAGGAGCTGAAACAGTTATTATTTTTCCATTGCTTGTATTTTCTTCAGCAGCAGCAGGAGCTTCAGTATAATACTCAACTGCAGTTTCCTCTTTTGCATCAACAATTCCAGTAAGCTCAAGAGTCTTGCTGTTTTCTCCTTCTAAAATCTTATCTTTTATCTCTTCTTCAAATATTGCCCTTCCAGTTATTCCTTTAGTTAATTTTTTCCATAATCTTGAAAAAAACCCTTTTCTTGAATCAATATCAATTGAAACAAAGCCTGTAATTCCTCCTTCTAAAATCTCCTTTTTGTCAGCATTTTCAATTATTTTATCATATTCCTCAAGCTCATTCAAGCTTTCCTGAACCTCTATTCCTCTTTTTATGCTTATATTTTCAGCTTGTTTTGGAATTTCAATAATTATTTCAGTTTGATTTTCCAAAAATTCTACTTTCTTGAGCCATTTTACAGGCCTGTTTAAAACAATTCTTGAATTTTTAATTTTAAAACTAGATAAATTTTCAGTTAAAGTTAAATTTTCAGGGGATAAGGTCTCATTAACTAAAGTTTTATTAATTATTGTCTTATTAATTTCTGGAATTTCTCCAATAACATTTATTTCCTTGCTTTTTTCATCAATTAAAATATCATTATAAACTAAACTTATCTTTAAAGTTCCCTCTTGTGCTTCAATTCCTAATTTATTTAAGTTAATCTCAAGAATTTCTGTTTCATCACTTAAATAATCTTTTCCAAAACCTTTTTCAATTTCAGAATAATCAGTTGAAACAATAGCTTTTCCATCAGAAATCTGCAAGCTTACTAAATTTTCATCAGCTTTTTTATATTTTATTTTTCCTTCATTATCTTTTTTTTCAATTTCAACACTTTCTTTTTTTATTTCAGCTGTTTTTCCAGAGTAAAGCTCATAAATAAAATTATTATTTTTTGAAACTTCTCCCTCAACTATATTTTCATTTTCTTCTATTGCACTTCCTGTAATTGAAACAGGAGATTCTTGTTTTGCTTCCTGCGATGCGGGCTGTTCTGGAGCAGATGGTTGTTCAGAAGAAGGCTGTTCAGGAACTGGATGTTCAACAGGCAATTCAACTGGAGTTTCTGGAGGTTGCACCATTGGTTTTTCACCAGGAATTTCAGCAGGTATTTCTGATGGCGATGGAGTTTCTACTTGCTCTTCAGAAGGTTCTTCAGCCTTGCTTTCACCAGATATTTTAAGCTTAAATCTAATAACAGGATAACTAATTTTTTCACCTTCAAATCCATAACCTTCTCCGCTTCCAGATATTTCTTTATTTTCAGTATAAAAATTTCCATTAAAATTAGAAAAAATTAACTCGCTTAAAGAAATCTCCCTTGTTTCTCTTAATTGTTCTACAATCAGTTTTGAATCAATCGGTAATAATTCTCCCTTTTTCAAGCTCAATTTTAAAATCCCGCTTATATTTTCCCCAGAAATATAAAAATCCTTTATCTCCAAGCCAGCTTTTCCAGTTATTCCAACAGGATTATAAAGTAAAAATGCAAAAAATAATATAAGCAGAAAGAAAAATAAACCAACTAAAATAAAACTGAAATGCTTTCCTTTGTTAATAACTGAAAAATAACTAGTTGTTCTACTTTTCTTTAATTCTTTTTTATTTTTATCCCCAAGCCAAACCCTATATTCCTTTTCTCCCCCAATATATCTTTTTTTTACTTTATTTCCAACTCTATAGCTTTCATAATAATAAGGACCAAAAACTTTTCCCCCTCTTTTTTCATACCTCTTATGCACCATGTAGAACAACCCTTTTTATATTAAAATAAAGAAAAAATAGCTTTAAATATATTACGCTATTTTAAATTATAAATTTTATAAAATAATTTCTTAAGAAAATATCAACCAATGTTGTTCTACATAAAAATTATTCCAAGAACCATTTCCACGCAGGAATTAACTTTATTGTTCCATTTTAATAGTTTTAAATATAAGTACATTACAATGCACTCATTTATAAACTTTGTGGTCATTAGAATGTACTATTTTTTAAAATAAAAACACAGTTTTTTCCTATTATAAATTTTAATCTTCAGAGAATCTCTTTTTACAGCCCCTTTCCGCACCCTAATCCATCAGCACTAGGGTCAATTCCAGGAGTCGGGAAAGGCATTTTAGGCTTTGGCCCTTTATTAAACAAATAGCTATTAAGATAAATAGCATCAGCTAAATCTATTTTTCCATCATCATTTGCATCAGCAGAATCCTGGCATTTAATAGGATAATTAACAGGGTCATTCTTAAACAATGCATTAAGAATATAAGCAGGGTCAGAAATATCCACCCTTCTATCCATGTTTGCATCACCACGGATGAAAGGAACCCGGCCTTTTGGAACAACCTTAATTTTAATTGGCACTTCTATATTAAAAAAAAGATCACTAACAAAGGCTGTGAATTCATAATAACCAATTTGCTTTGGCTTCCATCTAAAAATTCCAGTAAATGGGTCAACAATTGCATTATCAGCATTTTGATTAATCGTATAAACTAAAGAATCATTATCAGGATCTTTAGCATTTATTTTAAATGAAAGATTTGAATTTATTTCAATTGTATAACTATAGTTTCCTTCAATTATAGGGGGATGATATTTGCTACCATTGTAAACAAAAAAATTAACAAAAACAAAATCTGTCAAAAGTCCATCAGATACTTTAAAGATAACTGTATGCTCTCTTATTTGTGTAATACTAGGTTTCCATGATAAAGTATTAGTATCATAATAGAACTTTGCTCCAAGAGGCAAATAATAAACAAAATAATTCAGGGATTTTAAACCAAAGTAATTAGCCTTTATAGTAAAATTAAACCATTCTTCAGCCTTAACCATCTGCCTATTAAAACTAGGAAAAACCGGAGGGCTACAATCGTTCCTAACACAGGATTCTATAACTCCATTAATAAAATCTCTATGCCTCCATACATTAGAAAAAATAGCTTCAGTTCCACCTATTTCACAAGCATCTCCTCTAGAAGCTATACCAAAAACTTCTTTAGTCTCTTCTTTATAAAGAGGCCCACCACTATCACCATAACAAACATTTCCAGCTTCATTTCCTTCTTCAGATAAAATTGAAAAAGTATTTTCTGAAATGCCATTAATATAGGCAGGAAAACTTCTTCTTTTTCCAGCTTCTTCAAGGTTTCCTGTCCCCCCATATCCAACAAAACGGTATCCATGCTCATATAAAATGTCTTTCGAAGCAAGCGGGGCTGGAATAACCCCTAGAATATTTACTGCATTATTAAGAATCAAAACGGAAATGTCATAAGAAGATAATTTGCCTTTCCATAAAGGATGGTATAGATTATATTTCACCCCATAGCTATAAGTTTTATTATCAAGAGCTTCAATTTTTATTCCTGTTGCATCCCCGCAATGCGCAGCAGTCAAAACAACCTTAGAGCTTTCCAATGGAGATATTCCATCATCAATTAGAACTCCGGTGCATTTTCCTCCCCCATTTTCCACAATAACAGTTTCAGGATACCCTTTTTCAATCACACCTCCAATAACTTTATAATCTGCATTAACAAACCAAACATTAAAAATTAAAATAAACCAAGTTATAAAACATAAGATAAAATAATATCTTTTTTCCATATATTAAAGAGTTATTTAAACTTTTTAAAGATTTGGTTGTTTCACAGCCCTTTTTCACATCTAAGATTATCAGCAGTAGGGTCAGTTCCGGCACTAGGGAAAGGAGCTTTTGGCTTTTGTCCGCTCCTAAAAAGATAATCCAATAGATAAGTTGCATCTGCAGCATTCAAATCTCCATCATCATTTGAATCAAGAGCATCCTGGCATTTAATAGGATAATTAACAGGGTCATTCTTAAACAATGCATTAAGAAAAAACAGCTTTAAATATATTACGCTATTTTAGATATAATTTAGATAAAATAATTTCTTAAAAAAATTCAACCAATGTTGTTCTACATAAAGATTACTCCAAAAACCATTTCCATGCAGGAATTAGTTTTATTGCTCCATTTTCTAATTTTATCTTTTTTTCATCAGCTTTTGTAATC
>Ga0209541_10008749_pt1 | contig 16603 bp, 15 predicted proteins | sample RifCSPlowO2_01_FD_184027 | JGI IMG/M metagenome (GOLD analysis project Ga0209541, IMG submission 184027) | Groundwater microbial communities from Rifle, Colorado - Rifle CSP2_plank lowO2_0.1 (SPAdes) (version 2) | ecosystem: Environmental > Aquatic > Deep subsurface > Groundwater | place...
TTATATCCGGCGTAATCACAAGATTCGGCTTATATTTATCTAAAATATTTAAAACCTCTTTGTTTGGACTAACAAGTGCGCGGTCTAAAAGCCTTATAAACTTTCTTAAAAATTTTTTATTTCCGGAAATAACTGTCAAAAAACGCCGTGAAATGAACTTCGAAAAATTTCCGGCGCGCGCGTACATTTGGTATTGCTTCTGCCTTACGGTTCCTGTGTCCAAAAAATTAAAAGCAAGCGCGTTTAAAAATCTCCCCAAAAAAGGTTCGCGGATATCCGGCAAGGGCTCAAAGAAAACATTTTCGCGCCCGAATTCTTTTTTATAAAAATCCAGTTTGTATTCGGGCGCGGCAATAACCAGCCGAACTTTGGAATCGGCCGCTAAAACCTTGAATAAGTCAGTCCTGAAAAAATCCCGAGACCTGATGCCGTTATAAATAGGAAGAAGTATCGTTTTCATAAAATGCGCTTATTTTGCGCTAAAAAATAAAACTCCAGCCTTGGGCTGGAGTAACGTAGCTATTTGCTAGCGTACTTAAGGACGGTTTCGGCCATAACGCGCACGGCATATCCTGGCTCGCTGGGCTTGGGGTAGTGCGCTTCCTGCGCCTGGCGCATAGAAACCGAATTGGCGCTTTTCGGATCCAAAAGCTCATCAATAGCTCCGGCAAGTTCCGCGTGGTCACCGAATACTTCTTCCGCGATTCCTTGTTCACAGCATTCCCAGTCGCGCGTGCCAAAGTTTTTTTCCATGCGGTCAAGATCAACTGCGGTAAGATATTCAACAACCGGAATGCGCTGGCAAGCCGCTTTTTGTTCTTCCGTGGACATTGTGGCAACCACGATGTCCACGCCTGGCAAAATATCGGAAGTCACGACCCGCCGCTCTTCATTAGGATGTTTCCCACAACTTACCGTCCAACGGAGATTTGCTAAGTCGGTTACCTCTTTGCATTCCGTAAAATATTTAATGAGATTGTCGTAAAAATCAGGATTCGCCTTCCAAGCGTCATCGCCAGGATGAACGGATACGACCATAAAAAAGTTCGTTTCAGAAAGCATATCTACGGCATTGATCGCCGCGATCACAGTCGGGATAGTCACCGCCGGAAACTTGCACCCGGGAATAAGCATCAATTTTTCGTCTTCTCTCACGCCAAACCTGTTCCTTGTCTGCTCGCGCGTGGTTTTCGGAAAATAAGATTCTTCCACGCTTGGGTTTCCGGAAAGAACCGGTTCCGCGTTCGGGAAAAGCTGACGCGCCGCATCTGCTTCCTTATTGCTTACCACCAAAACGGCGTTTACTCTGTCGCGTACACCCTCAAACCAAGCGCGGTGTACACAGCCGTGAGTATCGGCGTAAAGCACCACCGGCACGCCGTTTATTGACGCCGATATAATAGCGGCGATTTCCTCCGCCACCAATTTAGGCGAAGATGACATTCCACAAAGCAGAACGTCTGCACCGCTCGCGGCCGCTTTAATTTTCTCCAGAGTCTCCTTTATCGGATCCCCATGGCCCAAATAAGCCACGACCTCCTCTCCAACCAACTTTGTCTTCAGTGCCTCAAATGCCTCACTTGGCGCCTTGTCGCGCCCAACCATCACTACTTTCGCCACTAAACACCTCCTTTTTGTGTTTTAAAAGGGCTTAATGCCCTTTATCTACATAACATAACGCTCGATACTCCGTCAAGGTTTCATTACAAAAATTGCGAAATTCCAGAAATATTACGAACCAGCGGGAATTCTTTTTTTTGCCAGCCGTTGTAATCATTGGCAACTCCGACAAAACGGCAACCCGCCTCCCGGGCCGCCTCAAAATCTGAATTGGCGTCCCCCACCATCAAAACCTCTTCCGGCGAGGCTTCTTCGTCTTTAATAATTTCCTTTAAAACTTCTGATTTTTTTGAATTTAGATTTTTCCTCCCGAAAACGCCTTTAAAAAAATATCCGATGCCAAGTCTGATTACGGTCTCTAAAAGCGCGTCATGAGGCGTGTGAGAATTTATGTAAAGCGGATATTCGGCTGATAATTTCCGAAGCGCGTCCTCCGCGCCGGGCATGAGCCCCATTTTTTCAATCCCCTCCTGCACGAAATCATTGTAGCGCGCGGAAAACACCGCAGATTGAATTTCCAAATTTTCTCCAGAAAAACCCTTTGACGCAAAAATCGCGCGGAAAACCGCGGTTCTAGTCCGCACGATGTTTTGATCAGCAAGAATTGTCTTAACTAAAGCGTGATCGCTTTTCGGCAAAATCTCAAAATACACATCCTCTTTTAACTTATTTGAATCAGCCAAAACGCCGTCAAAATCAAAAGCAATTACTTTAATCATTGTTGTATTAATAAAACTATAAAAAAAACCCTTTGTTACAAAAGGGCTTTTTTGATTTTTTTATACACCGATTCCGCGTCCAGGCCGTGATGCCGCAAAACTTCTCGGTTCTGCCCGCAAACAGGAATTTCTTCCACCCCGAAATTTAAAAGATTGCAGGGTAAAAAAAGATTCGCGAAAAACGCGGTGATCGCCATTCCCTGCCCAAGTTCCGTGTAATGGTCATCTATTGTGGCAACCAACTTAAACGCGCTAAAATGTTTTTTGAACCATTTTTTGTCAAATCTGTTGAGCCACGGCAAATTAACCACGGCCGTTGATATCCCGTCTTCTTCAAGCAAGCGCGCGGCCGACATTGCCTGCTCAAGCATGACCGGACCGTAAGCGATAATCGCAACTTCTTTTCCCTTTTTCAAAAATACGCCGCGTCCGGTCTTTAGCGCGTAATTTTTCGGCAGGCTATAAGAAATTTCCGCCGGCACATTGCAAATGCGAATGTACGCGCTTTCCTTATTTTCATAAACCGCCCAGCGTATTGCCATTCTTGCTTCCTCTTCGCAAGACGGCTCAATCATCGTTAGCCCGGGGATAGAACCCAGAGCCGAAATATCGCGGACGGACTGGTGGGAATGCCCGGGAGTCGCTGGCAGAAGCCCGGCCAAGGAAGCCACGTAAATTATTTTTGTCCGCTCGGTAGCGTTGTTGTAAATCTGTTCATTTGGGCGTGTGGAAAGAAAACAAGCGAAAGAGTGCGCGACCGGCAAAGCCCCTTTTAAAGCGAGCCCGCCTGCGAGAGAGACCATGTCCTGCTCGGCAATGCCGCATTCAAAATACCGCCAGGGAAATTCTTTTTTGAAAGGCAAAAGGCCGGTGTCCAAAACCAAATCGGCGTCCAAAGCGATGATATCACGCCGCTCCCTGGCAATTTTAACCAACTCATCTCCGTAAGCCGCATTCAGCCGTAAAACTTTTTTCGGAGAATCTTTAATTTCTATTTCTCTATATTCAAATTTAAGTTCGCTCTCTCCGGCGCTTTTCAGAAATCTATTCGCGCGGCTCATTAATTCTTCTAGCGCTGCGTCATATTGTTCATAAGAAGGCGCACCGCTGTGAAATTTATAAAGCCCGTCTTCTCCAAAACGCTCCATAAAAGAAACGCCCTTGCCTTTTATCGTGTCCGCGATGACAACTTGCGGGCGGTCTTTTATTTTTTTAGCCAGCTCCAGGGTTTGAAAAAGCGCTTCAAAATCGTGCCCGCCGCATCTGAACGCCTCACAGCCGAACGATCTGAATTTATTTTCCAAATCTCCCAAATCTCCCGTGTCTTTTACATAGAGGTCTGACTGGATTTTATTGTGATCTACTATCAGAGTGATTTCGGAAAGTTTTCTCGCCGCCGCTGACCGCAAAGATTCCCAAATCTGCCCTTCCTGCAATTCTCCATCTCCCGAAAGGACGTAAATTCTGCCGGCATTACAGTTTAACCTATTGGCCAAAGCCATGCCTTCAGCTTTTGAAACGCCCATGCCCAAAGATCCTGTATTCGTCATAATCCCCGGCGTTCTCACGTCTGGATGCCCGGGAAGGCCGCCGAGTTTTCGCAATTCGTGAAGTTTTTCAAACGGCAATATTCCTCGCGCGATTAAAATTGAGTAAAGCGCGGGAACGTCGTGCCCCTTTGAAGAGAAAAAAATGTCGCCGTAACGCATCGCTTCGAAATGGAGGCACGTCATTATATCCATCGCGGAAAAACTTGTTCCGGGATGCCCTGACCCCGCAAGGCGGATCATATAAAGAACGTTAATTCTCAAAACGTCGGCTAAAATCTGAAACCGCAAAAATTTATCGGAAACCGTTTCCAAAACACGCCTTATTTCGCCGAAAGGCGCGAAATATAATTTTTTCATTTTCAAGCCCGTAAGCGTCTGAATATATAACTTAAAAAACTCTCCCGAGGCAACAAAAAGGCGCGCAATTTAGCGCGCCGTCAGGCCCCCGTCAATTATGAGCTCGGAGCCCGTCATGTAGCTTGAAGCGTCGGAAGCCAGAAATAAAATTGCCTGATTATAGTCCGCGACATCAGCCATCCGCCCCAGGAGGGTTCTTTTTTTGTATTGGTTTACGAATTTTTTTTCTTGGCCGGAAAACACTCCTCCCAAAATCAAAGTATTGGCTCTTATTGGTATTTCTCTCTCGCCAAGATATCCGGCAAGCCATTTTGTAAAACCTATCATCCCGGCTTTTGCCACGCTGTAAGCAACCGGCTTGTAAAACTCTTCGCCGCGCTTCCTTTTATAAGCGTAGAGCGACTGATCCGGCGAAACCACTCCGTAAACGGAAGAAATGTTGATAATGCTTCCATTTTTGGAATTTGATTTTACGAAACGCGCGATAAAAGCCTGGGAAACCAGAAACGCGCCCTTCAGATGCGAATCCAGCACGGCGTCCCACGCATGCTCCGGATAGTTTTCAAAAAGGCCGTTTTCCCCAGCGGAGGCTCCCGGTGGAGAATCGATACCCGCGTTGTTTATCAGAATCGCGGGCACTCCCAATTCTTCTTCCGTTTTTTCAAAAGCTTTCGCGACAGCTGATTTTTTCGTGATATCAACCGAATTTTCTCCCGCGATATCAAAAACAGCTACTTTGGCTCCGGCTTCCTCCAGAGTTTTAACGTACTGGCACCCCAGAAGCCCCCTGCCTCCGGTGACAACCGCCACTTTGCCTTTTAATAAAAGGTTTTTCATAGCATGCTCCTCCATTCTATTAAAACGCGTCAATCCGCACTTGTTTCCAGTTTGAATAAAAATCAAGCGCCGCCGTACCGGGCTCCCTCCAGCCGTTGCCGGAAAGCCCTGCGCCGCCAAACGGCATATGCGGTTCGGATCCATGGGTTGGGCCGTTTATCTGCACGACTCCGGCTTTGTGACGCCTCGCGAATTCCATGGCGCGATTAATGTCTTTGGTATGTATCGCCGCGGCCAGTTTGTACCGCGAACGCGAAGTAAGTTTCAGCGCTTCCTCAAAATCGCGGACAGCGTAAAGAGCGACCACTGGGCCGAAAATTTCTTTTTTGGCAAAATCGGAATCCGGCGCGACATTTCCCAAAACCGTCGGCGCGATGAAATATCCTTTTTTTAAATGGCATTCGGATAAGCGGTATCCGCCCGCGAATAAAACTGCTCCAGCTTTTACCGCTCCGGCGACGTCATCTAAAATCTGGTTCATCCGCCGTTCATTGATAATGGGACAAGCCCTGCCTGCGGTTGAATACCGAACGCGCAAAGACATCGTATGCTCCAAAAAGAGTTTTCTAAATTTCCAGTAAACAGATTTAAAAATAAAAATTTCGGATAAAGCCGCGCATCTCTGCCCAGCGTCAACAAAAGCGGATGAAACCGCGGACACGGCCGCGCGCTCCAGATCGGCGTCACCCAAAACAATCATCGGATTTTTTCCGCCAGCTTCAATGGAAAGCTTGATGAATTTTGATTTTTGTCCAGCTGCGGCTTTTTCAATAATCTTTCCGGCCGCAACTCCTCCGGTAAAACTTATCAAATCAAATCTTTTGTCTCCCGTAAGCGCGGTTCCCAGATTATAGCCGTGCCCCTGGACAACATTGAACACGCCGTCAGGCAAGCCGGCCTTCTTTAAAATTTCTGCAAACAGCACTCCGATATAAGGAACGTCTTCGTGCGATTTCAAAACTACGGCATTCCCGCAAAGAAGCGCAGGAAAAGCTTTCCAGGCAATCGCGGCAAAAGGATTGTTGAAAGGCGTTACGAGCAACGCCAAGCCCGCGCTTTCTCTTTGGTAATAAACAATCCTCTTCGGATTCGCGCTCGGCAGAGTGTCCCCGAAATATCTCTCGCCTTCTCCCGCGAAAAAATAGCCGCATTCCACAGCCGCGCCAATTTCCCCCGAAACGTCTTCCATTTGGCGCCCGGTTTCCAAAACCAGCGCGTCCGCGATTTTTGATTTTTTGCTTTCAATAAGCATGGCGGCGGCGCGCAGAATTTTCGCGCGCGCGGAAACACCCAGCCCATCCCAAGCAGCATGGGCCGCGGAAGCGGCCGAGGTCGCGATATCCGCCTCAAGCATGTCGCCCGAAAGCACATCAGCAATTTTTTCTCCGTTGGCAGGAGAAAATTTTTCAAAGAAAACCCGCCCTAGCCCAAAAAACTTTTTTCCCCCAATCCAATGAGGCACAATTTTCGGATAAGCCATTTAGCATCCTTTATCTGCTTCAAGAAATAGCATTAAACCACAAAAAAATCAAACCATCAAAAACAATGGACTATACAAAACCTCACGATCGTATAAAAGTGTATAGTACGCACGAATCACTAGCGGAAAATCGCCGGGGGTTCAAGACAAACCTAGTCGTTTTTTGAGTAAAATTTCGGCGAGGAAAAAATCGGTTTCGGAGTCTATGTCAACGGCGTCGTTTTTGTCTATCTCATGATACAGTACCTTCTCCCCCGCCATTGATTTTTTATTGACCAATGTGTCCCAGCGCAGAGCAATCACGTCAACATGCGAATACGCTTTTGGAAAACTTTGCCTAGGCAAATTATGCGCGTCTTTTAGTCCTGTAAATTCTTCCTGTAAAAACGGCTTTAAATATTTTCCCTCCGTCCGCCAAAGCTTGTAAGGATGTTTTGACGCCGGAATAATCGTGCGCGAAGAGTCGGCTTCCGGATTATCTATTAAAAGCTTAACGCAGGCGTCAATATGCTCCGGACGGCATAGGGGGGTCGTTGGAGGAAGGCGTAAAATAATATCCGCCTGAAAACCGGCGTTGTCACGCATCCAAGTCGCCGCGTGATATAAAAAATCAAAATCCGGCACGGAATCTTTCGCGAGCTCCGCTGGGCGCAAAAATGGAATTTCCGCTCCGTACTTTTTTCCTACTTCCGCGTATTCCGGAGAATCGGTCGAAAGAATAAGTTTTGTGATATATTTTGAATTTTTAGCGGCCTCAATTATCCAAGCCAGAAGAGGCTTCCCTAGAAGAGGCTTGATGTTTTTATGCGGAATGCTTTTGGAGCCGGATCTCGCACCGACTATCCCCAAAACTTTGGGTTCCCTGCTCATATCATCTCCGGCGTAATTACGAAGTCTTCTCTGATATCAACTTTAGCGCGCTTGCCAATAACCGTGTGGATAAGAGTCGGTTTTATGCCGTGCCCGGGGCTTTTGCATGTAAGCATATCGGCGGTAATTAAAACGCCGGCCGGAATTTTAACTTTGGAAACAACGCTTTTGCCGTGCTTCTGCCTGTGTTTTATTTCTTTTTCATGAAGATATATTTTTTTGTCGGCAACCGCGCGCTCAATCCGGCGGATTTGGCGGACCATGCCCTCAAACTCCATCGGATCCAAACTCACGGTCGCGTGATCCGGCCCTGGAAGAGTTTTATCCAAAGTAAAATGCCGTTCAACAGCCGCAACTCCCAGCGCGACAGCGGCTAGCGTGGGAATATACCCTATCTCGTGTCCGGAGTATCCTATCGGCAAAGGTTTATATCTTTCACGAAGCACGCCAACAGCTCCTAAATTCAAATCTTCGTCGGGAGTTGGGTAAATAGAAACGCAGTGGTTGATAATTAATTGGTTGTTATGTTTTAAAATGGCGTTTACCGCTTCGTCCATTTCCTCCAACGTCGCCATACCGGTTGAAAGAAAAATCGGCTGGTTTTGCTTGGCTACAAATTCCAGAAGATCTTTGTAATTCAAATCAAACGAAGAAACTTTCCACGCGTCCATCCCGATACCCGCCAAAACGGAGGCGCTTTTTAAATCAAAAGGAGTCACAAAAAAAACCAAATCCAAAGAATGCGCCAATTTTTTCAATTCCACGAGCTCTTCGTCTTTTAATTCCTGCTTTTGGCGGTATTCGCCGTAAGTTTTGCCCAAAGACGTGGAATGCGTCTGCGCTTTACTTAACATCTCTTTGGTAAACACATCCGCCACGGTGCGCTTCTGAAATTTAACCGCGTCAGCGCCTAATCTGGCCGCCTCTAAAACCGACTTTTTGGCAAGCTCAAACTCGCCATTATGATTGTTGCCGATTTCGGCAATGATAAAGTTAGGCTCCCCTTCGCCAACGTATTTATTGCCCACTTTCACTTTATTCGGCAAGTTTTGCATGATAATTATTATAACTTCGCGCCAGCCCCTTGGTTGCGCTCTAAAATTTGCTTAAAACAAGCCTAAGTTCGTTAATTTGATTATCAAACAAAGCGCCGCCCCTGCCAAGATTTGTCTTATGCCCACGCAAATGAAAACAAAACGGCCTCCCCTGCCACATAAATTCTTCAGCGCCGTTTTTTAAAGCAAAATCAGGGTATCCTAAGTCACCGAAGCTTGTTTTTGTGTAAGACCTGCGTTTTTTCGGCAAGTAAGAAAATTTGTCCGGCAGTAAAAAATTTAAAATGTTTGCTTTCGGGCGGAAAACCGGCAAAACGCACTCGTATTTCAAGGCATCTCTCTGGAGCTTCTCTCCTATAATAAAACCCATGTCGCGCGAGACGCCTATCTGCGTCCGGCCCAAAAAAATATTTTTTAATCCGGCCGGCAACGGCAGGGATTTTAACAGCCGCGCGTGCCGTGGACTTGGCAACTGCGGAAAAAAATTGAGTTCGGAAAGTTTGAGCTTTTGGGAATCCACGAAAATAGAATGGGTTGCGGGCAAATAGCGCGGCTTTTTGTACCACCTTGGATGCCAGGGGACGTCAAAAACGGCGAGCCTCTCTTTTTCCATGTGCCCCAAAACTTCGTTTATCCAGCCTGGGCGTACGATATATAAATCACTGTCTAAAAGCAAAAAAAATCTTGTTTTGATGTGGGGAATCATTCCGTGCACGGCGGTTGAGTGGTGAAATCCTGCCTTCATATGCGAAAAAACCGGATCAAGCGAACTTATGAGTTTTTCCATGGTAAGCCCTGGTACGACTTTGAATTTTCGCTGGTCTATAACTTCGGCAAGCCGCCCTTCGGGAGTGTTATCGGCGACCATCCAAATCCAATTTTTTTCCGGGTTTAGTTTGGAAACAAGCGCGTGATTCAATTCAAGTAGTTTCCGGTTTTCTTCGGAATGGCACACGGAGCATATTGTAAGCTTTAAGTTTTCCACGTTAGTTTAGCTTACCGACTAAATGCCTGTATTCGTTTACGCCTTGGCGCTTTAATCCCAAAATATTTTTAATAAAATTTTTAAGCCTTGAAATAATTCCTCCTTTTTTAGGATTAAAATCGTAATACGGCACGTCCAAAATTTTAATTTGCGAAACTTCCGCGAAATTTTTCATTACTTCGCTTACCGTACTTAACTCAAAATTATAAGGAGACCTGTCGCGGTTCATACTGTAAATATAAGGCGCCCCCCAAACCTTTGCCTTGGAAACATAATCTGCGACCTGTTTGGCGCTCATCTCCTGAAAGCCGATCGTGTTGATTACCAAATCCGGATTTTTAAAATTAAGCCCCGCCCAAAGGTAATGCGGCAAAAAAATGAAATCATAATCGTAAATATTAAAGTTTTTCCAGTCGCGCGAGGCGCCATTTGAAATAAAAACCGCGGCGCCCGGGAAAGCCGTTTTTAAATATGTCGCAGAAAAAATTATGCTCTGCGGCAAATCCACGATTATATAGGTTGTTTTCGGAAAAATTTTTTTAAATTGGTACGCCAGTCCTCCCCATCCCGCGCCTATTTCCAGCACTGCGGAGCGCCGCGCTCCGCCGACAACGCGCCTAAAAACATCCAAAAGTCCGGCCCTTTCCATTGCCAGCATGCATTCGTAGTATTTAAGCGTGTCGGAGTTATAAAGCTGACCGTCAAATTCAAACCCGAATCCGCCAAGTGTTTTGGATTCCGGAACAAGCAGTCCCTGTTTATCAAGGTTTTTTAAATCTTCCAGCTTTTTTTTAAACTTATCGGCGCGGTCACGGTGGTGCTCGCGATATTCGTATTCTTTGATTCCCGTAATATGGTGGCAGTGGTGCCGCAAATTTTTAATAATCAAAGGAGAGGCATCAAGCATATACTCCAGTCCGCGCATTTCGTCTTCGTAATAAGCACTTGCTTTCGCGTTTATGCGAGATTCTTCTTCCAGCATTTTCAGCGCCGCGCCGCGCGTTTCCAAATAATTTTTATAACCCGGTGTTTCAGTTACCATACACTTTAAACTTTTTGCTTGGCACAAATGTAACCTCTTTGATAATTTTCTTTTTTTACAGAAACCTCAAAACCGGCGTTTTTAAGATGCGAAATAAGTTTAGGAAATAAATCCGGAGAGCCGGCTCCGAAAAAACTGGGCAGGTGGTATTCCATGTTGATTTGTTTTATTTTTCTCAAAGTTTCGCCCCCGGTACTCAACAAAATATCATACTCCGCCCCTTCGCAATCCATTTTTAAAAAATCGCATTTTTCTATGTTTCTTTCGCGAAAAAATTGTTCGAGCGAAATTGAGGGCACTTTAACGAAATTACCGCTTTTTTTGGTTAAACTATGCGCGCTTGAATTCATTTTTGCCAAAAAAAGCGTTCTCCCCTTGCTGTCTGAGGCAACGGCAATGTTTAACGGAATGACATTTTTAAGATTATTCAGTTCAATGTTTTTCTTTAAAAATGCGTAGTTGCCGGCAAAAGGCTCGAAAGCGTAAATTTTTCCGTTAGCGGCGCGCAGCGCGGCAGAAACCGCGAACGCACCTATGTGGCCGCCTATGTCCAATATTGTGGCTGGCTTAGCAAATTCAATTTTATCCGAATAAGCATTATCAAAAGCGTTTTCTAAAATTACGTACATATCTATAAGTTTCGCGGCGAGAGTTTGCCCTCTTACGGCAAATCTGATTCCGTTAATTTTTATTATTTTTTCCGGTCCGTTAGTAAACCAAAATGAAAGCCATGTCTTAAGCGACCATATCATCTTGGTTTTTACAAAAACGCCGGAGGCGTGCAAGGCCGCGTAAAAAACTCTTATGAAAAACCGCCGTCCCATAAATGAGGTTCTTTTTCCTGTTTTAAACCTAGCATTTTTTTTGAAAAGCGCTTTAATCTGCCTGGAAACCTTTCGGCTAATTTAAAAATCGGCAGAAGATTATTTTGAGCGCAAAACGCCTTCAGGCGATATCGCGCATAAAACGGTGCGGAACAATATTGCTTAAATATCGGATAAGATTCATTGTACCATTTGTTGAAATTGGCAACCACATTGCTGTGCGGATAAACCATGTTTTTATAAAGATTGATTCTGCAAAATTTTACGTTGGCGCCCTTCTTTACCGCCTGCATGAAAAACTCGTTGTCGGAAACGTATCGGCTCGTGGCGAAACCCACCTTGGCGAAAACGCTTCTTTTCATGAAAAAACCGTTGCCGTTCGCGCCGTATTTTATGTCGTCCGGATGTTTACCGTAGTTGACGCCCGGGCGAATGTAAACGTCCTTTTTATTGCCGGTTGCCACATTTACCTTTTCTCCGCCACAAACCAAAAAATCAACATCCGGATTTTTATCCATAACCGAAACCGCCTTTTCTATGGCTTCGGGATGCAAAATATCGTCATCAAAAATATATTTTATGTATTTTCCGCTTCCGAGCATGGCCCCTTTATTGAGGCCGTGCATTATGCTGTCGTCCGGTTCGGAAATAAAAATATTTATCAAATCCTTAAATTTTTCAACAACTTCAAAAGTCCGTGGCGTGTCCGATCCGCCGTCTACAACTATAAGCTCGTCTTCGGGGCGCACCAAGGCCCGTGCCCGCCCTAAAGCCGCTTCCAGAAAATCCGGGCGGTTTTTGGTCGTCAAAACAAAAGACACCCTTTTCGGGGAATGGCTGTCAAACCGCATTTTTTTAAAATCTGTTTCCATAAATTATCCAAATAGTTTTTCTTCCACTAAATCGCAGATAATGTGGCCTATTGTAATATGAGACTCTTGGATTCTTTGTGTGTCATCCGAGGGAATAGTCAAAGCCAAATCAACCAAATCTTTGAGAGCCCCTCCCCCTTTTCCTATAAAACCAATTGTCTTTGCGCCAAGTTTTTTGGCCAATTTTACGGCTTCAAGAACATTTGGAGAGTTTCCGCTTGTTGAAAGTGCTACCAGCGCGTCGCCATTTTTTAAAAAAGCTTCCAGTTGTCTCGCGAAAACGGCGTCAAAATTATAATCGTTGCCTATGGCGGTCAGATTTGACGTGTTTGTGGTAAGCGCCAAAGCCGGCAAAGGGCGCCTGTCTTTTTTAAAATGCCCCACGAATTCCGCGGCGATGTGCTGAGCATCCGCCGCGGATCCGCCATTGCCTATAAAAAAAACTTTGTTGCCTCCGGCGAAGGCAGTATAAATCAATTCTGCCGCGCGCGCAATTTTGCCGGACAAACTTTCTGCAACAGCGTTTTTGACTTCCGCGCTTTCTTTCAATTGTTTTTTGATGCGTTCTTCCATAAATTTAATTTTAATTTAAAAATTTTCGCCACGATGCGTATCTTTCCGGCGTGCCGATGTCCAAAACAGGCGTTGCGACTCTGTAAGCCATGCATTTGCCCGTTTTAATAATCTCGGGGAAAAAATCGTGTTCCAAAGAAAACTTGTCTTCCGCCGGAAAAAACTCCGCCGCCTTTTTTTCAAAAAAATACGCTCCCACGTTCATGAAATTTCGCGACGCCCCCGCGCCGCCTGTTTTTTCTTTAAAATACGCTATTCTGAAGTCCGCGCCGACGCCGATATTGCCGACGTCCTCCCTGTTTTTTTCAGCGACAGCCATGGACATTAGGTTTTTATTTTTGGCGTGAAAGTCAAAAAAATCAGAAAACCGCAGACTAAACAGCATATCTCCGTTCATCGCCAAAAAAGTCCCGCTTTTAATACGCGGCAGAGTTCTTTTTAAGGCGCCTCCGGTTCCCAAGGGCTCGTCTTCCTCGGAAAAAATAATGTTTTTATCCAAAAATAAATGCCGCTTGATTTGCTCTTTTAGGTGGCCTATTGAAAGGATAATTCTTCTAAATCCGGCATCGCGGAGCCTTTCTAAGGTAATATCCAAAAGGGTTTTCCCGTCCAAGGGGGCTAAGGCTTTCGGAATTTCATCTCCTAAAACAGGGCGAAGCCTGGTTCCCAAGCCGCCGCATAAAATCACAACGTCTATTTTTTCCAAAGGATTAAGCATGATTTTTGGCTTGATCTTCTTTAAAAATTACATGGCTTCCCGCATTTTCAAAACGAAAAGGCACATAAAGCAGATTTTTCAGGTTTTCCCTGATTTTCGCGTGGGCTTCCGGCTCGGCGAAAAAAAGCAGAAAGCCTCCGCCGCCGGCTCCTAAAATCTTGCCGCCCAGCGCCCCGCCGGCAACTGCCGCGCCGTAAGCATCGTCAATCGCAGGGTTGCTGATTTGCGAAGAAAGAGAGCGCTTGATAAGCCAGTTTTGGTGTAGCAATTTGCCGAATTCGCGTAAGTTATCTTGTTTCGCGATCAAAATTGAATGCGCTTCGTTTGTTATTGATTTCATAAGTTCAAGCTCTCTTCGTTTTTTAGGAATATTTTTTACCTGTTCCGCGGCGACCTCCGAAGAGTTGCGGGTGAGACCCGTAAAAAAAAGCATCAAGTGTTTTTGAAAAAAATCAGATTTTTGTGAGTCCATTTGTATCGGCGAAGCCATGATTTTTCCTTCCTTATTAAATTCTATCCTGTTAAATCCGCCGAAAGCTGCAGCTGTCTGGTCCTGGGAACCGACATTTTCCTTGATTAAATTCTGTTCAATATGGATCGCTTCTTCCGCGAGCTTGATTTTTGACGCTTCCTCTCCACGCAACGCGTAAAGCGCATTTAAAAGCCCGACGGTGAAAGCGGAGCTAGAACCCAACCCGCCTCTCGCCGGCACATCTCCGTGGTGATGAATTTCCACGCCGTCTTTCATGTCCAAAAATTTTAAAGTTTCCCGAACGGAAGGATGGAAAATTTCATCCGCATCCTTGACGTTTTCTATCTTTGACCAGACAATCCGGCTTTTGTGTTCAAAAAAAGGCGGAAGATGCCTGGCAAATATATAACAATATTTATCAATGGTAGAGCTCAACACCGCCCCCCCGTAGGTTCTGTACCACGCAGGGAAATCCGTTCCCCCGCCGAAAAAAGATATGCGAAATGGAGTTCTCGTAATAATCATAATAATTGGTCCCTTGGCGAGAGAATCGGATTTTTTACCGGCCAGCTTATCCCAAACCGCGCGTCGTCCCACCCGTAAGTAAACTGCCTCGGGGTATAATATTCCGACCACCTGTAATGAAAAACCGCTTTGTCGCTTAAAACCAAATGCGCGTTGCCGAATTTCGCGGGCACCAAAACCTGCCAGTGGTTCTCTCCCGTGAGCGAAAAAGATTCCCATTTGCCGAAATCTTCCGAGGACTCATCGCAATTTACGGCCACAAAATAAATTTCTCCGTAAAGACAAGAAACCAATTTCCAAGTTTTTTCGTCTCCGTGTATGCCGCGGAGAACGTTTTTTGACGAAACCGAAATATTGTCCTGTACGAATTTCATCCCGATCCTTTTTTCCGGATATATTTTATCGTTATAGAGTTCAAGATTTTCGCCGCGAAAATCTTTGTAAACATCCGGCTTTATCAATAAAACTCCGTTTAATTTTGTTTTTAAAACTTCCATAAATTTTTAAAAGGGGCCCTTAAACTTATTTTCATAAGTGTAAAACGACTCGGATGAAAGATTTTCCGGTTTCATTCTAAACATTTTCTCAACGGCGCGAATAATAGACACGGCTGTCGGATAAAACTTATTTTCCAAGTGCCGCGCCGTGGGGCATGGGGCGTGCGCGAAGCCAAGGCGCTCAACCGGAGCTTTTAAGCGTCCGAAACATTCTTTTGAAACTATCGCCGCGACCTCCGCTCCGAAGCCGTAAGGAATCCAATCGTAATCCGCGACGATTACGCGCCCGGTCTTTTCCGCGGAATCCAAAATTATTTTTTTATCCAGCGGGGCGATGGTTCTCGGATCCACAATCTCCGCGCTTACTCCGCGGCGCTCCAAAACTTCAACGGCTTTCATCGCTTCCACATTCATCCATGAAGTCGCGACGATTGTCACGTCCTTTCCTTTTTTAATAACACTTCCTTTGCCCAGCGGTATTATGTAAGGAGCTTTTGGCACTTCGCCCTTCACCCAGTAGAGCCATCGATGTTCCAGAAAAAGAACCGGATTTTCATCGCGGACCGCCGAAGCAAAAAGCCCCTTAACATCGCGCGGAGTGGCCGGCATAACAACTTTTAGCCCGGGAATATGGGCAAAAACCGAATGCATGGTTTTGCTATGTTGGAAACCCTGCCCCCATCCGCGGCCGATGACCGCTCTTATCACAAAAGGCACTTTAACTTTTCCGCCGGTGCCATAGCGATAAGCCGCGACCATATTAGTAATCTGACTCATTGATAAAAGAAGAAAATCCATCCGAATATGGGTCAAAATCGGTTTTAAACCGTTTATCGCCGCACCCAGTCCAAAACCCGTTAAGGCGTCTTCCGAAAGCGGGGTGCTAAAATAGCGATCCGGTCCGAATTTTTCCAAAAGGCCAGCGCCGCTGCCAAAAGTGCGCTTGTGATCCGCGACGTCAAGACCGTACACGAAAACCCTCGGATCTCTTTCCATTTCCTGCGAGATCGCCTCGTTAAGCGCTTCGCAATAAGTAATCATTCTTTTACCTTTAACTTCTTTCATAAAAAATATCTTTAAATAATTCTTTCTCTGAAGCGAACGGGGCTTTTTGCGCGGCGGCTATGCTACGCTCCACGCCAGCGCTTATTTTATTTTCCAACGCGGATATGGTTTTTTCGACGACTCCCAATTTCAGCAATTTTTGCCTCCCTGCAGAAACCGGATCGCGTTCCTTCCATTTTTTAAATTCTTTCTCGCTTCTATAACCGGCGTTGAAATCTGGATTAATTCCCACATGCTCCAAATATCTGTAATACTTAAAATGCAAAAAACACGGCTTGCCGGTAGTATGGATCAAATTAATTCCGCGCGTGGCAACATTATGAATTTCTTCCGCGTCGGTTGAGTCGCTTGATAAAACATTTATTTTAAATTGCGACATTATTCTTGAAATTGAATCATATCCGTGCCTCATATAGGGCGGCGTATGAATCGCGAGGCCATTGTCTTCGCAGACAAAAAGCACTGGCAGCTTCCAAAGGGCCGCCATATTGATGCTTTCCCAAAATACGCCTTCGTCTATCGCCCCGTCTCCCAAAAAAACC
>Ga0209541_10008751_pt1 | contig 16603 bp, 25 predicted proteins | sample RifCSPlowO2_01_FD_184027 | JGI IMG/M metagenome (GOLD analysis project Ga0209541, IMG submission 184027) | Groundwater microbial communities from Rifle, Colorado - Rifle CSP2_plank lowO2_0.1 (SPAdes) (version 2) | ecosystem: Environmental > Aquatic > Deep subsurface > Groundwater | place...
GCTTCATTCTATGTTCTTGACGAAGTGGATGCTGCTCTGGACAAGCACAACAGCGAGAAGCTTGCGAAATTGATAAGGCAGTATTCCGACAGGGCCCAGTACATTATGATATCCCACAATGACAATATAATATCAACAGCCGACATTCTTTATGGGATTTCTATGAATGAAGATGGAGTATCACAAGTTGTTAGCTTGAAGATATAAAAATTTTTTCATTTTTTATATTTTAGATTATACTTAAACACATCACTCTTTATCTCCCCAAAAAAGAGCCTGTAAAAAGCTGAGAACAGAAGCTTGAGGCCAACCTTAAACCTGCCCTCTTTTTCAAATCTTCTCATGGATACATAAATCTTCGTTTTTTTCAGTATTCTAAATTTTCCATGTTTGCCGCACCTTTTTACATAATCCATATCCTCGCTGAGCTTGATGGACTCGTCAAATCCATTAACCTTCCTATGCAGATTCTTTTTGCAAAAGATTGCGCCGCCTGAGGCATTTGGATAAAAGAATTGTGTTGCCCTAATCCATAAATTAAAAATGCCAAAAAAGGCATGGTCTATCAAGTTGCTCCCTAATGGAGTTATACAGCAGCCAGCCACATCCAAGTTTTTCTTTTCAATCTCTTCAACAGCTTTTTTTAGAAAACTTTTATCAAACTTTATGTCAGCATCAAGGAATAATAAGATGCCGCCTCTGGCATTTTTTGCGCCGTTATTCCTGCCGACAGCAGGCAGGCCGCCTTTCACAATTTTGCATTTGTAATCTTTTGCTATTTGCCTTGTGCTGTCATTAGAATCAGCGTCAGCAACAATCACTTCGTAATCTTTGCAACCCTGATTTTTGATACACTCCAGCAATTTTGGCATGTATCTCTCTTCGTTGTATGCAGGTATGATTATGCTTATCATCATTTTAAATGCGTCGGCCGGGAATTTCTCAGCATTTTATGCTGTTTCGAACCCGGATAGTCGGCTTGCTTCTTGGCTTGGAAGGCCGAAGTCATAGCCATTAGACCACCGACGCATAATAAAGAAGATAATTATTTTATTTATAAATTTATTTGCTCGTCACAATTTCTATGACATCCCTATGTTTTAGCGCATACTCCTTGCCAACTGGCCTTTTGCTCCTTGCATCAATGGCCTTGATGAAATGATTGCCTATGTCAGTATGGAGCTTAAATGCAAAATCCAATGCTGTTGTATCATGCGGCATCAAAAAACAGTCTGGGATAACATTGCCATGCTGGTCTTGCAGCTTGTTTACTCCACCAGGAAATATAGCAATGTATTTTAACATCTCAAATACAGCAGCGTCAAGAACCTGCTGGACGCCTGTTGAGATAAATTTGTCAAGCATTTCTGATTTTATGAACTGAAGCGCATTTTTCTGCTTTTCATTTAATTTTTGCTCTGATATAATCTGAAAATCTGAATTACCAGGAATGTAGCTTATTAAGTCGTGCTTTGCCGCCTCTCGCAAGGCCAACTCTGCCTCTGCGCTGCATGGCACCATCAAGTATTGCGAAAACTCATGCTTCAGCCTTTCAAAATTGTCAGAAGCGCCTTTAATGTCTATTTTATTGCAGGCTATAATCATTGGCTTTGTCGCTTTTCTCAGCTCTGCTGCAATCTTAAGAAGCACAGGCCTGTCCCATTTCATTATGTCTTCTTCGAGCTCGAGCTTTTCTATAACCTCTTCCATTAGATTTTCAGTTACTCTCAATGAGCTAAGCTGCTTTGCAACTGCCTTGTTCAGCTCAGTCCTTTCTTGGTTTACTGTCCTTGCAAACCTCTCCCATCCTTTTTCTATCAGCCTAAGATACCACATATCAAGCTCATGCTCAAGAAAAGATATGTCACTTGCAGGATTATAGCTTAAAGGGGGGACTGGCTCGCCTTTTTCATTCGTTGAGCCTGCAATATCTATAATATGTATAAGGACATCTGCTTGATTTAAATCGTCAAGAAATTGGTTGCCCATTCCCTTGCCTTCATGAGCGCCTGGAACAAGCCCTGCCACATCAAGCAGCTCAACAGGCACAAATCTTTTTCCATCAATACAGTACCCGAATCTCGGGTTGCACTTTACATTAAATTCCTTATCAACACAATCGACCCTCACATAGCCTGTGCCGTGATTTGGCTTTATAGTCGTGAAGGGGTAATTTGCTATCTCAACATTTGCAAGAGTTTGCGCTTTAAAGAAAGTGCTTTTGCCGCAGCTTGGCTTGCCAACAATTCCTATAAGCATAAGCCCGCTAACATCAGCGCTATTAAAAAAGTTTCTATCTTGAATTGAAAATTTCAGCTAACCGCCTTTGACCATTATAAAATAAACCAAAGCAGCTATTACGCCAACAGTGCTAATAAAGAATATTATACGGAAAAACTTTTTAAACATTTCATGTATTAAGAACATTATTAAAAGATAAAAGACGACTGCAGCTGCAATTGTTGCCAAAACCATTTTCGTATATAAAAAATTTTATGTTTCACATAAAATTTTTTCTAATGTAAACATTTTTGATAATCACAATGCTTATTTATTGGGCATTCGCCGCATAAAGGGCTCTTTTTGCATATGTTTTTGCCTAATTCCACAATTAACGCATGATACTCATTAAATAACTTTTCGTTATTTGGCATGCTTTTCATGAACAATCCCTGAAATTCGTCATATGTCTTCTCCTTAAAGCCTACCCTGCCAAATATCCTTCTTGTGTAAGCATCAACAACAAACATAGGCTTTTTAGCAGCGTATAAGATTATAGAGTCTGCTGTCTCCGGCCCTATGCCATTGACAGACAAAAGCTCCTGCCTTAATCTTTCCACATCATTTTCAAACAAGTCTTTTAAATCTCCCTTATGCTTATTCAACAAAAAATTGCAGAAATTCTTAAGCTTTTTGGCTTTTTGGTTGTGGTACCCCGATGATTTAATGGCTTCTGCCAGCTTTTTAGTGTCTATTTTTATTATTTTTTTTATGTCAACAAGCTCTTTTTTATTGAGTTGGAAAATTGCCTTTTCTACATTTTTCCAACTGGTGTTTTGGGTAAGAATGGATCCAAAAATAACTTCTAACTGCTGCCTTTCATTCTTCGGCCCGCCAGAGTATTTAGAGTGCAGCTCTCCTTGCTCTGTAACCGGCCACCAATTTTGCTGGCCAAAATGAGCGTAAAGCAGGTTATAAATTTCTATTAAACTCATCTTAAGAAATCAGCACTGCATTAACAACCCCATCTTGGCCTGGTCTTGAGGTTATTTTAGCTTTTCCAATCTCAGTGTCAATAACAGAGCCTTTGGTCATTATGTTTCTCCTGACAAAATGCCTGTTTGCAGGATTGTCTGTGATTGTTTTAATCTTCACTTGCTTGAAGCTCTTTGATTTTGGGTCAAATAAGTTTGCAGTATCAGCTCCCAACATTCTCAGTTTTCTGTTGCTCCCTCTTGTTCTTATAATTTGGACCCTTTTATTGCCAAGCTTTGTGAAAGACGGCTCTCGTCCTAGCTCGTCTTGCCTTTTCTTCCTGTAATCTTTATATCTTGCGCCTGTCTGCTTTCTTCTCGGCCTTGCTTGAGATAATGCCATAATGAGAGGTAGTTTTTGTCAATTTAAATAGCTTTCTATAGCTTTGAAAAAGACAGGCTCGCGCTGTAGCTCGGAGTATAATTTGAGCTATTGCCATCAACCAGCATTATAAATCTCTTTAAGCAGTAGAATGAAGCTGCCAAAAGCACAAATGGTATCATGTTTGCAACAGGACTTAAATTAAATATAAATATTGCAAATGGAAAAAGCATAGCTGATAAAAACAAAAATAATGCAAGCAAGAAGCTATTCAGCACGCTAATGCATTTTTTTAAGTTTCTTGAGGATTCTACATTTGTTAAAATTACAGCTATTGTATGATGAATTGCCTTAGTCCTTTTATAAATTAGGCTTGTTATATAAAACATGATGACCGCGCTGATGGCATAAAAAGAATACAAAATGATATGGCTATACTCATATTTTATGGATATCGCTGCCCTCCGCAGCGCGAAGAAAGCAAACACTTCCAGTGCCAATAGCAAAAATGCAGCCTTTGACTCTGCCCTTAATTTTTTTGTGAACGAGTTTTCTATCTCCATCTGATCAAAAAGTTTCCTCATGTAATTCGAGAGCCTTTCCAGCTTTAGCCTTGCCTTTAATGGCAATTTTGAATTAATTTTTGAGTGAATTTTTTCACTGTGGTTAATCCCAATAGACATTAATATAGCGCTAAGGAAAATAATTGCCGCAGTTATTGTTACTAAGTCTATACCGAGTCCAAATTTCTCGCTTTCTTTTGCTACAAGAAGGGAAAATTCGCCTACTGACACCATAGCAATACTAGAAAAAAATGGCTGCTCATTCTTAAAATTAGCTAATATAATTGTCAAAAGCCCTACTGCGATAAACCTAGAGACAACCACCATAAAAAGGAGAGTTGCAATCAAAGCGATATTTGACTGCACAACATTAAAGTCAACTAAAGTTCCCATTGATATAAAAAAAATGGAAGTGAAAATCATTGCGTAAGGGTGTATTGCTTTGCCATACTCCTTAGAGTTGGGCAATGATGCAATAAGGCTGCCTGCCAAAAATGCCCCTGCTGACGGTGTTAACCCTAGATAAGATGCAAAGTAGCTGAATAAGGCTCCCATACCTAAAGAAAGAAAAGGTAAAACAGACTCGTCGCTATTATTCCTCACAATTACATTAATAACATGCCTTAACAATTTTAGCATTACGAAATACGCGAGGGTTAGTATACTCAAAGCAAAAATTATATGCTCAAATGTGGATATTAAAGTCGTGCTTGAATTTTTTATTCCCGAGAAAAATGTAAGTGCAATGACAGCAATAATATCCTCTATAACAAGCACTGCAATAAGCAATGGCACTTCCTTTCTGTTGAACATTTCCTTCTGCTCAAGAACTTTTACAACAACAACTGTGCTGCTGAAAGATAATATCACTCCAACAAATAAGGCTACCTTTACGCTGAACCCCAAGAGCAATGCAGTTTCGTATCCAAAAAATAATACAATTGCAAACTTCAAAAGGCCTAATAGCAATGGCCTTACGCCTAGCTTCATTAGTTTTGAAACGTCAAAATCAAGGCCGATTATAAATAGTAGGAGTATTGCGCCAAAATCAGCCATCATTCGAATCATATTCATATCTTGAACAAGATTCAATGAATTTGGCCCGATTATTGCACCTACTAACAACAAACCGAATACAGCAGGCTGTTTAAATCTTGCTGCTATTATCCCGCCTATTATTGCGCATATAAACAGTATTCCTAAGCTAATAAGTTCAGTTGTCAATTCAACACACTCTGCTGTCAGGGCAGTAGATGAATACTTTTGATACCCCCACGCCTGCTTTATTTACTTTTTTTCCTATATTAGTATACAAAAGTGTATATTAATAGCTTTAAATAGGTATTACTTATATATAAAGTTTTCTATTGTATGTAGGAAATTAATACAAAATAGAAAAGTTTTTATAGAAAAATAATGAAAATTAAGGTATGCTTACCTCAAGCTTTCCATTCAAGTATCTTGCCATACTTTCAGATTCTACATTAACAACCAATATAAGGGAAAGAAGCTGGGACTTAGACAAGATATTTCCTCAGATTAAAGCAGCAAAATCTGAAATTAAGGAGTTGGGGAAAGGCATCAAGTCAGATTCTGGCAGCATATTCAAGCTAAGGCAATCTATTGCAGCACTAGCAGCAGAGATAAAGGCAGGCTTCAGGGACTTAAAGCTAATAAACTTCTATGACAGCGCTATATTTTACCTTTATTTCAGGCTGCTAAGCCATGTGCTTGAATTATGCAAAAAGGAAGAAAGCAGATTAAGGAGCATCAAAAAAGCAAAAATCCAGATTGAGGAAAAAATAAAAGAATATGAAAAATTAATAAAAAATTTTGGCGCAGCAAAAAAATCGCTAATTGAAGATTACGAGCAAATGGTTAAAGCGCTTGAAAAGCGAAGGTGGGGGCTTGAAAAACAAGCACAGCACGAATTAGGGCTGCTAAGGATCACTTTAAGAAGCATGAGCAATCTAAACAGGAAGATAAAGATAGAGGCAATTAAAGTTAAAAAATACATTGTGCCGCAAAAAAAATACCTCATTGGACATATACAAAAAGGGCAGGTAAACCCAAAAGATATTGTAATGCTTGCAAAGCTTGTATCAAAAGCCATAGATGATGTAAGCAAAGATGTGTATTACTCTTCAAAGCTTCTTTCAAAGTTTCAGGATGAGGTAAGCGAGCTAAAGGCAATTGTAGAAAACCTTAAAAAGGCAATGGATAAATATATTAAAAATGGAAAAATAAAAGAAGAAAATGCAAAAACAATTATAAAACCATGGGATGATATAGTTAAGCATTTAGAAGAAGAGGTTGACAAAGATTTAATGCAAATTTTCAGGAACATTTTTGTTGAATACAAGTATATTGGAACAAGGCAGCTTAAAGCAGCATAAAAGAGGTGTTTTGATGGAAGTTAAATTATGGAAAAAGCCAAAGAATTGCACTATAATAGAAGGTTTCCCGGGCTTCGGGCTTGTAGGCACAATCGCTTCGGAATTCTTGATAGAGCATCTGAAAACAGAGCAGATTGGAAAGGTCATTTTTAACGACATGCCTGCAATGGTAGCAATACACGAAAATAAGGTTGTAGAGCCTTTGGGAATATTTTACAACAAAAAGTATAATATTATAATTCTGCATGCAATAACTGCTGCAAGCCATTACGAATGGGAGATGGCCTCTACAATCAGCAAACTGGCTTCCGGCTTAAAAGCAAAGCAGATAATATCTCTTGAAGGCGTAGGCTCTGGAGAAGAGGGAGAAGGCAACAGAGTATTTTATTATTCCAATAATGACAAAAATGCTAAATTATTTGAAAATGCAGGGATAAGCGCATTAAAAGAAGGCATTATTATAGGCGTTACAGGCGCTATACTTTTAAGGGTTGAGAAGATTCCAGTAAGCTGCCTTTTCGCAGAAACGCACTCAAATTTGCCAGACAGCAAGGCCGCAGCAAAGATAATTGAGGCCCTTGACAAATATATCAAAATGGATATTGATTATAATCCACTGCTTGAGCAGGCTCAAAAGTTCGAGGAAAAGCTAAAGACCATACTGCAAAAAAGCCAAGAAGCGCAGGAGATAAGCGACAAGAAAAAGCTGAGCTATTTTGGTTGAACGTAGAATTTTTATTTACTTAAAAGATTTTGTTATCATTTTCAAGTAACTATAGAATAGGAAGATTTATATACATCCTTTATTTGTTATTGTAAAGATGGTTTCTAATAGCTCATTAAAAAATCTAGAAGAAAAAAGTAAAGATAGTGGGATGTATAGATCACTTATTAATGGATTGGCTGAAATGCGAAGGGAAGGTGTTGACATAGTGGTATTATCTTTATACGAGTCTGAGCCAAGCAAAAATGTAACTAGTCAATGGCTTAGTGGCGAAGAGATTAGATACTACCCATTTGAAATGCTTTCTGATGATGAGCAAAATATGATTTTGGAGGGCAAACATTATACTAGAGTTGCTCTGGTCAGAAATAATGTTGGCGGGATTATAGAATATAACAGCGACGGTGTTGAAATATTTTGTAGAACACACTTGCACCTATATCTGCCACAATTAACGCGGGAATCAGAATTGAATTATGTGACAAGAGGTGGTGCTTGGACAGGTGATAAACTCAAGGAATTTGCAGAATATGTGGAAAAAAGTGGCTGGACTGAAGAATTAATCAAAGAAAGGATCGGGGAGGGTTTAGAAGAATATCACGCCAAAACAATAGAGTTAATGAAAAAAGAAGTGGTGTATAAATCTCTTGAAGTAATGGAGCAAAGAAAGAGTACGCCATTTGAACAAATGCTCGCCAATATGCGCACACAAATTGAACAAGCTAAAATCAACAATAATTCCCATTAAAAATAGAAACATATTTTTTTACTAGATCATCATGCAATTCAATTGCCTTTCTTCCTTTTTTGAGCATCAAATTTACAAACTCGAATGCGGCATCGTGAAGGCCATTCCTTGCAGGCTCGAAGTCAATCTCATCTTTTATGTTTAGGCCTAAGCCCGCTGCATTGTGCTTCTTTATTGTCCCAGCCCATTCTACAGAGAAAGCAAAGGCTTTTGCCTCTTCGTCGTGCTTGTTTGGCAGCGTTTCTGTAAGGACATGGCCAATCTCATGGCCTATCACGAGCATTACGACATCCAAATTATTTTCTCTGACGAATATTTTTTTATCCTTGCCATTTATTGAAAAACCGAGAATTCCATTGCTACATGGCCCAAATGTTGAATGAATTTCTTTAAATTGCTCAATAGGCAGAATTTTGATTGATATATTTGACGGCAGCTTTTCCTTCATCATTAATTCAAAGATTTCTTCAGTTATTCCTTTAATTTCAGAATTATCTCCTGTAAATCTTGCTTTTGGCCGCAAAGGGCTCAAAAATATCTTAGGAGTGAATGAGTGGGCTTGAGAATAAAGAATAGAGTGGTATCGCTCACTTTTAGCATATGTTGCACTACCCAGATTATTACTATAGGATATTAAAGGCAGTAAATCATGCTGTTTCGGACTATGCTCATAACCTATAGCTTTTGAAAGGTAGCTTATTTTATAGCGAGTTAAATAGGTGTTGCCAATGCTAGAAGTGGTCAATATATACTCTAAGTTGTTTGAGTAGTACATTTTTTACATCAACCCTCACTTTACAGTTAAGCGATACTGATTTATATGCTTATTGGAGTATATACTTTATCCAAAGACAAACCAACCACTTGCTCTCAGAACTATATAAAGATAGGCTAGTTTTCATAGTGCCTAACTAAGGGGTATAAAGTCTCACTTCTGTATTAGCGGGAGATATGTCCAGTAGTATTATACTAGTAAGTATTGTATTTGTCCTTGTTTTCACCAATAACCTTTTTGTTAATAGATAGGTCGTATTGTATAGTTGAACGCGAGCTTGTGAGCAGCGAAGTGTGAGGCTCGTAAGGGATTCGCTCACCAAATCATTCGCAAGCAACTCGGTTGGCGGGATAAAATCACTATTTAGAGTGATGGAAACTTCTGTCAATCTTACTCTATGAAGTCTCACTTTTTACTATGTAAGCTCATTTATGTTTATAACTTTCAATATAGAATATAAATAACAGATTAGTATAGGATATAAACTATAGTTTACTAAAATTAGGTTATAATAAAATGTTTATATCAATGGTTTTATTTAAATTGTTTTAAATAACAATTGTTTAAATATATCTGGTATACAATAGATTAAATAAAATAGTATTACTATTAAATTGTCTAATAAAAAATTAAGATATTTAATAAATTATAATTGAAAAATTATAGAAAAATTTAAATTATTTAAATATTTTTAGTGAATTATGAGAGAAAATTTTGCAAAAATTCTGGTAATTTTTTTGGTAATTTTTTTGATAAGCTGCGCAAAAATCAGCGAGAATTCTGACGAAGTTTTGATTAAAAATGGCAAAAATATTGTCAAAATAAAGGTTGAAATCGCAGACAATGACGAGGAGAGGAGCAAAGGGCTGATGTTCAGGGACAAGCTGGATGAAAATGCAGGAATGCTCTTCATCTTCGATAATGAAGATAACCTAACATTTTGGATGAAGAATACCTTAATTCCTCTCGACATGGTATTCATTGATAAAGACTTTAAAATAGTGGATATAAAGAGCGCGCTTCCATGCGAAAAAGAGCCATGTGAATTGTACAGTTCATCGCATCCAGCAAAGTACGTTTTAGAAGTTAATGTCAATTCAGCAGCTAAAAATAACATAAAAATAGGCGATAAAATATTTATAAATACAAAGTATTAAAAATAAAACAGTTTATGCAGTTGAAATGAGTGAAATTAATTGCAAGAAATGCAATGAAAAGATGAGCAAAAAAGGAATTATTCAGAGCGGTAATTCCAAGTATGATGTTTATAGGTGCAATGAGTGCGGCCATGAAGAGATGAAGGCTATTGGAGTTAATCCTAGTTATCATAGATAAGATAAAAGATGGAGAATATAGAAATGGACAACCATTAAAACCAGTGCTCGAATGAGCAAATTAACCAAAGGCAAGGCAGTTTTTGGTTAATGTTAAGTGTATTAATGAAGGAAGATACAAAAAAGCAGAGATAATGTACAGAGCAAGGCGAACTTTTTTCCCTCGAAAATTTTGTCGATGAAAATTCGGCAACCCATGAATTTTCACTCCTGACAAAATTTTCAGAGCTGGAAAAAAGTTAGGCTGAGCGACATTATGAAATAAGGAGCGAACCGCATGACGAGTATTAGATGTCTGAAAGGTTTAAACTTTTTTGCCACCCAAGAACGTTCTCAGCGTACTTTCTTGTAATTCTAAGAAATCACACAGTAACTTTTAATTTCTGTTTATTAATCTCTTCATTCATCAATTTTTTAGAAATATCGTTATCTAAATCTATCAATTTTTTAACAAGTGGACTGTTTAAATTTAATTTGTAGAGTTCTGCTCTTCCAATTTTCCTAGTCTTTACTACTATTCCTAATTTCACTATGTTATTCCAAAATCCATGTAAGGTACTCCAACCAACATCTGCATTTTTTGCAATGTCTGTCAAGCTATAGTCAAATTCTCTGTTATCGAGAAAAGAATCTATAACTTTGACTATCGGGGAATCTCCAAATACAACTCTAAAAGATGATTTTTCCTCCATTGTAATGTATTGTTAGATGAGCTTGTTTATATACTTTTCTATATTTGAATGTTCACTATAACGAACAAAACTATATAAAGATGTATTTATTCTTAAAGGCTAAGATGGACTTAAAACAGATTATTCTTAGGAAGCTTTATAGACGTAGAGTTATTGGAGGAAAACGCACCGATGTAGAACATCTAACTAAAGGTTTGCCAAGACATCTGACAGGAGCAGCAAAAAATACAGTTAAGGAATTAGTTAAAGAAGGTTTCATTTTGACAAAATCTACTTCTTATGGTTTGCAAGTTAGTTTAAATCCAGAAAAAATTGATGAAATCACTAAGATAATTGAGGAATGGCAAGAAAGTTTGTATAATGCCCAAAGTTTCGTGAACTTTTTCTCCTCAAAAATGACACTCGCAACGTGAGGCATCCCACAAATTGCGAACGTAGTCAGCAATTTCTTTTTTCCCGCCTAAATCGTTTGCCCTGTACATTTTGAAGAAATGTTTGTATAATTCTTTGAATTATGCGAAAGGGCAAAGAGGATAAGGGGGCTTGAGTGTAAATAATGTGGGCTATTGGACGAACTAGTGATAACAAAAAGTAAGGGCGTAATATTTATATAGTTAAGAGTACAAATAGTTTATTGTGATTGAAAATGCAATCTTTTACAGCAGTTTTGCACAAGGAAGAGGATATGTATGTAGCAGAATGCCCAGAAGTCGGTACAGTTAGCCAAGGCAAAACTATTGACGAAGCAGTTTCTAACCTCAAAGAAGCCACCGAACTTTACTTGGAAGAGTTTCCAGTAAAGGAAAAAAGAAAAACTTGGTTGACAACTTTTGAGGTGGCTATTGATGCCAGAGCTTAGGAAAGTATCTGGCGAAAAGGCTGTAAAGATTCTTTGCAATAAACTGGGATTTTCTATAAGTGGACGAACTGGTTCTCATGTTAGATTGTCAAAAGAAACTCCGAAGGAAAAGTTGGAACTGTTGTGCCAATTCATTCAGAACTGAAAATTGGAACTCTGAAGGGAATTTTGAAGCTTGCAAAAGTGGACGAAGAGGAATTCAAGAAATATATTTGATATTCATAAATTGGAATTTTTGGCAGTTCAAAGAAGAGAAAGGGGTTCGGAGACCGTTACGTTAATTCATTAACTATTTATTCTTGAAACAACAATTATGCCATAGTCACAAGGCTAAGGGACTTTGCCTCAGCAAAGAAACTTCTCGTCGAAGCAAGAGAGAAGATTGGAAGAAAAGTTGATATTCTTGTCAGAGATGGCTTGCCAGTTTATGATAAATCAACAAAATTTCTTGGAAGAAAGTGCAAAAGCGTGATTGCTGGAATAAACGGAAAGGGGTTTATCTACAAGAAAAATTTTTACTGGCTAACCAATAATCCTGCTGAAAGCCTTAATTCAGAGATAGATTTCTATCAGATGTTTTATGAAAAGAAGCTCTTGGAAGCATCTTCCATGCTTGAACAAGCATTTGGAAATGGAAATGTCTGCCTCCAAGATTAAAAGCCTTGAATTAAAGCATCTTTAAAAGATTTTTGGCAGAGGCTTTGCAAAAAGCCCGCAGATAATGTGCTATTAAACTGATAAGTTAAGGTACCATTCTCATTAAGTCGAAAGTTATTTAAATTAGGTTAGAATAGAGCTATACTATGGCAACAATGAATGTGGACCAAAAGATGATTGAGATGCTTAGTCATATTACTTCTAAATTGGAAAATATAGAATCTGAAGTTAAAGAAATCAAAAGCGAGATGGGCTTGGAAGTCAAACCTGAATACATAAAGAAATTAAGTAATATCAGAAAAGAAAAAGGAATTTCTTTTAAGAATATTGATGAGTTAAGACAAATAATTGAAAAATAAGATGTATTCTCACGAGATTAAGCCTCATCTCAAGAAAATTTTAGAGAGATTATCCAAGAAAGATAAAAGCACGTATGAGCAGATTCTTAAGAAGATTGACGAGATTATCAAATCAGATAGCATAGACCACTACAAAAATTTAAGGCACGATATGAAAGACAGCAAACGTGTGCATATTGGCCACTTTGTGCTTGTCTTTAGTTTTGATGTAGCACAAAATCTAGTATCTTTTGAAGATTACGACCATCACGACAACATTTACAAAAAGTACAGGTAATTGTGCGAAAAGTTTGTTTAATCCATAGGGATTATGCGAAAGTTCAAAGAAGAGAAAGGGGTTCGATAGTAGAGTTATTCGTAGGGCATTAGACGAAACTTTTTTTTTCTGTGCTGTTAAGTTAGAAGGGTATAAATCAAAAAAATAAGAAAAAGGAAGAAAGTTATTCTTCTTTTTCTAATAATTTATAAGCGGCATATATAGTTGCTAAATTAGCCCCCACTTCGACTACAGTTGGAATTACCGTAGCATCTAAACCACACCTTATGTTTAAGAAAGCATCTTTTGCCATTTTATTTTACCTCCCTACCTTTAGTTTAGAAGTCAGTTATTTCGTAAGTTCCTTTCTGGAACAGACTTTTTCAAGCCAAGCTATGTTTCACAACATAGTCAAACTTCGTTATCGATAGTAGAAAGGTTTACTATTTAAACTTTTCTTTAATAAACTCAAATGACCTCCTCTGCGGGCTAAAGCCGCGCAGTATCCCTAATCGGGAAATTCAAGCTAAACCATGATGCTTAGCTTGGTTCAAAATGTACAAAACAGTGTCGCTAAGTTGGTTGTAGCCAACTGTTACAGCAGAACCGCCTCTGCTCTAAAGATGTCCTTGCGGATATCTAAGGCGAGCTTTGGGATGGTTTTTGAAGAAACTGTAAGACGAACCGCCTTTCAAAAGCTGCATGACTTTTTCGTCAGTCATGCCTTTAGGCAAGGTGACAAGTGAATGTATATGGTCAGGCATAACAGTTATGAAATGGATTTTGATTTTGTGCCTTGACGCTGCTTTGCGAATGCAAGCCTCACAAAGGTTTTTGTACTCAAACTTGGCAAACATTTTATAACGGTACTTTGTTTGCCAATTTATGTGCCAGAAATTCATTCCGACCTTATGGTTATAATGTTCCAATTCAATGTTTACAAGTTCCATTTTCGTTGCCTCCGCACAACGAAAATTTTTATAGCTCACGCTACTCAAGGTATGAAAAATTTGAGTGTGCGCGCCGAAATTTCGCTGCGCACTCTTTTTATTATCGAAATGGTAGAAAAAAGTTACGGAGGGAGCAAGGCAATTCCTTCACACACTTAAGTGTGTAGTATCCTTGCCTACATCAATGAAAACTTTGATATCAAAGCTCAAAGCTAAAGATTTTTACGAATTGCAGGAAGAAGTCAAGAAGGCGCTGATTTCTGGCAAATGATAAATATTTCAATTATGTGAACTTTTGAGCAAGCACTCCTCGCCCTGTGAATTGTGGGGCGAGTTCTTCACGCTTGCATACCAATCAATGGGGCCGTCCAAAAAGTCCCAAAAGTGTATACTCGTCGGTACTTTTCGACTGGAGCGGAGGCAAAATAAGCCTCTGTTAGCACTTTAAAATTCTTTTTGGACAGCCCCCTAATGTTTGAAGGAATTAAATTATTTTTGGAAACAAATGCTTAAATTTTTATATTCTGACATATCTTTCATAGAATCTAATGAATATTCTTAAAAAGCTATTTGGAAAAAGAAGCGAAAAGTGGTATAGAGAGCAACTCCAGAAGTATTTCGGTGAGTGGAGAGAATTTTATCAAAGCACATCCATTTTCCAGTTTGGCAAATTGAGGGTTGTTTTAGATACAGGAATTTCACGTAAACTGAGAACACTCCAAGAGATTATAACTCAGCTAATAAGGGATATGCAGAAGTACAAGTACAAATACGATGATATTTTGACAGATAAGGCTTATTTCAATTTGCAAATTTCTAACATTGACATTATCAGCGAATGTATGAAAAACATTGAAATACAATTTAATCGGCGGGAGAGCGCATTATTTTATGGTGTTCCTAAAGAAATCATGGATATATTAGTTGCAAATGTTTCAAATACTTACAAGTGGGTACATCCAATGGAATTTAAAACCCTTATGGAATTATTTAAAATACATGAAAGGACAGAAGGAGTTGCCAAAGAATTAGAAAGATACAAAGGCAGCAGATTAATAGTTAAAAACGTGTTCGACTCTTCTTCTGATTATAGCTCTAAACAAACATGGTTGGTTTTTGCTGCAATGAGGGCAGAAACAGAAATGCATAGGACACTATTTTTCATGTTTACAGATCCGGACAATCCTGGTGTAGAAAAAAGGTATCATGATAATAAACATCCTATGTTTAATTGGTGCCCTTTTATTGATGTATCGAAAATCTGATTCCAATTTACCGATAGTCCCAGACTATTATGAAGCAAAATATATTTTGCGCAACCGCCTTGCGTGCATTATGTGCCTTTAGGTTCAATACTTTTCTAAATCCCGAAAATCGCACATCTTAACCAGATGTTTGCATAAAGTCTTACTTTCATACGAAGATTCTACATAGAAATGTTCGCCTAATAGTTGAAGTTTTGTGAACTTTTTCTCCTCGAAAAATTCCCCTCGCAACGTGAGGTATCCCACACGTTGCAGAGCTGGAGAATTTTTCAGAGCTGAGAAAAAGTTGTGAGCAAAGCGAACGAACACAAAACGAATATTAGATGCCCGAAGGGTTCAACTTTTTTGCCACCCAAAATCGTTCTCAGCGTACATTTGGTAAAACTCAATAGAAAGATTTTTATAAGAATGTTACATAGGTTCTTTATGAAGTTTGAATATTCGCTTCATTGGAGACGAAAAAGAGAGGTTAGAAAAGAAATTACCGACGATTTGATTGAATATGCAATTCAGCACTCAAATGTGCTAAGAGATAAAAATTGGCCAGATGCTTTGAATGCTATATGCAGAGTTCCTCCAATGGGTAGAATACTGAAGGTTGTTTACAAAAGAATTGAAAAAGACACAATAAAAATTATAACAGCCTTTTGGCTTGATTAAAATGGAAGAAACATGGTACGATAAGGAAGAGGACATTTTGAACATTGAATTAGTGAAAAAAGATTATTGGAAGACTGTAGAATTACCAAGTGGAATAAACATTGACGTAGCGAAAGATGGTACAATTACTGGAATAGAAATTCTGAGAGCAAGCAAGGTTTTTTCTGGAGATGTTAAGAAAGTAATTCAGCAAGCAAAGCCGTTAGCTGCGTGAGTTTTGCCAAATGTTTGTATAAAATCTCATTTTATGCGAAGCTGAGAAGAGAAACCCCATTTTCGAGTGTAGAGTCGTTAGGGCTTAGGCGAACTTTTTTTAGAAGAAGATTTAAATATGAAACTAATTTGCCTTATAAACAATGGATGATAAAAATAAAGAAAAATTGAGGCGCATTGCCCAATATAGTCAGGAAGACATGGGGAATGCTGAGGAAAACGTAAAGAACAAATTTATCGTTAAATTGTTGGAGTGTTTAGATTATAGTGAACAAGATATGGATTTTGAGAGTGGTAGAACAGATATTTTTCTAAAAAACTTGCCTCCAGATTGTAAAGTGATTATTGAAACTAAAAGCTATAGTTCTAATCTCAGCAATTACCAGTTCATTTCTCAATTAGAAGATTATTGCAGAAGATTTGCAGCTTTAATAGGTGTGCTTGCGAATGGTACTGAACTGAGAATATACACTCCTTATATAGATATTTGCGTTAATTAGTCCAAAATTTAGAAAGATTTTTATACTTGTTCTATTTTGTTTTTGTTATGAAAACTAAAAAAGATGGCAGGTCAAT
>Ga0209541_10008752_pt1 | contig 16601 bp, 19 predicted proteins | sample RifCSPlowO2_01_FD_184027 | JGI IMG/M metagenome (GOLD analysis project Ga0209541, IMG submission 184027) | Groundwater microbial communities from Rifle, Colorado - Rifle CSP2_plank lowO2_0.1 (SPAdes) (version 2) | ecosystem: Environmental > Aquatic > Deep subsurface > Groundwater | place...
CCTGGAGGGCAACATTTTGTGGCTGAAACGAGATAAAAAAATAATTGAGAAATTCCTGACAGATTTAGATTAAAAAAAAAACCCTGCCCCGTACCATCCGACCCCGGTCGGATTGCTTCGGGGTTATCCACACCTTCCTTTCTACTTTACTTGACTAAAGTACTTTACTTTGGTAAAGTGACCAATATGAGAGGTGCGAATGATAAAACTGAAATAAGAATGGTTGAATTGGTCCAAAACATTGGATCTGATATCGTCTGGGATTCAAAGGCAAACAAGCAACTTGTCGCCGGCATTTTGGCGCTCAAGGACGAGGATGAAGCTAAGAGATTTCTTCGTGACTTGATGACCCCGGCCGAAATCAAAGAATTCGCCAACCGTCTGGAGGCCGCTTCCCTGCTTTCTTCGGATATGCAATACAATTTCATTACGGAACGCACCGGACTTTCTTCAAAAACAATCGCCCGCATTGCCAAGTGGCTTGGCGGTTCTCTCGGCGGCTACCGATTAATTTTAAGTAGAATTAGTAAGTCCTCTTTGCATCATAACCCTTCCTCGTTTGGGAAAGGGTTGCGTTCGGCTTAATTTTGCTTGGTAATTTATTTTTTCGAACCTAACCCCTTCCCTGACGGGAAGGGGTTTTGCGTATGGGACGCACAACTTATTTGTTCTTTGAGAGGGGTACATGCACGACGAGGACCATCAGGATTATTTTCTCTCGCGCCGTGAAATCGCGGAGATACTGGAACCAATCAGAGATCACGGCCATTGCTGGAGCGCAATTGCTTCACAGATGCTCCGGACAGAAAGGATCAGACGGATTCGCCTGGAGCAACAAAGAAAACAGCTGGGACCTTACGGCGACTGGCCCAAAGACGGGCACTAGAAGGCCGAATATCGCGTCTGGCCAACGCATGGGAATTGTTCTTCGACAAGAAAGGTAAGCGAATGTTCAAAAAACTAGGCAAGTTCATTCAGTGGTTGCTCACCGACTGCTACAAGTCGCCGACGAGGCAGCACGAATGGGAAGACTCGAAAGGCTGTATTTACTGTGGCGCCTCAAGAGAGGATGTCACCAGCAGATACTATTTTCCGCCAAGGCTTATGTGAAGGAAGTGATAATGCGAATCACTGAAAAGGTCGCGAAGTTTTTGAGCGACGCTCAAAAACTCTACTGGATCAAGTTGTTCCTCTTGTGCAACGGCATGAGGGTGGACAACTGGCAACACGCCGGCATGCGGAGAGCCGGACCAAGCACGGGCATCGAGCTTGTCCTCATGGCTGGACAGTCTCGCATCAACGTCAAAGTGCCACGCTACACCTCCAGAATCACGCCAGCCAAACTTCAGAACGACGAAGTGTGGATAGATGGCAAGATGGTATGCCACGCCGATATTATGCCGACACCGGGTTGGTATGATACAAAAGTCGGAAACTATCCGATCTCGCAAGTGTTGAATGCTCACGGCAAGTTCCTGGTCACTTCAGTATATGAGCAATGCGTGCTGTTCTCGACGAAAACAGCATGTGTGTTTTGCTCTATGAATCAGTCGCTGCAAAGTTCTGATTTGTTGCTGAAAAAACCGGAGCTCATCGTGGGCGCTCTCGAACTCGCGCTGCCCGGAAACTCCTACCATGGCCTCATCCTAAACGGAGGGATGATGTTCGACCAGTCCGGAGGCATCAAAAACTACGTGCCGATCGTTGATGTCGTCCGCGCAAAGTTTCCTAATCTTCCGATTACCGTTGAGTCCACACCACCGAAAGACTTGACGTGGATAAAGCGGTTGGCGGACGTCGGCGTGTCGTCGCTGACGATGAACATGGAAACCTGGGATCCGACGATGCGCAAAGTAATTATTCCAGGGAAGCACTTGTTCTATGCCCTAGACGATTACTATCGCGCATTTGAGGCGAGCATTGCTTTGCTTGGTAAAGGCAATGTTTCCTCGTGTATGGTTTTCGGTACCGAACCTTTGGAGACGACACTCCAAGGGGTGCAGGAAATCACTTCGAGAGGTGTCATCGTTTCTCCAATAGCACGGAGGTATTACGACGACATTCCGTCCTTCCAAGACGGACCTAACCCGGACTACGAGGAGTTCGCGCAAGTTTTGCAGTATGCCAAGATGTGCCATCAGAAAAATGGCTTGGCTGCGCTTTTCGGATGCCAAAAATGCAACATGTGCGATCCGATCGGCGACATCTAAGCATCGCGTCTGGCCAACGCACAACAAAGGAGGTGTAGAGAGGCGGTGCGGGTTCGAAAGAACTCCCCGCCTCTTAATTTTTACCTAAGACCAACTCTAATTCCTTGTCACTTTATTAAACTAAAGTACTTTACTTGGATAAAGTAAAGAGAGTTATAGTAAATTACATACTAAACTACGTAGTTATCGTATACGATAAAATTTATTTCATCGCATCCACTTTCGCGGCGACGATGAAGTCGTTTTCCGAGAGGCCGCCAATGGCGTGAGTCCAGAGTTCTAAAGTTACTTTATTGTAATTGATATGAATATCGGGATGATGGTCTTCCATATTAGCAACGTCGGCCACCCGCTCTACAAAGTTTATCGCGCCTATGAAATCCTTGAATTTATATTGCTTGAAAATCATTTTGAAGTCATCGGTTATGTTCCAGCCCGGCACATCGGCCAGATATTTGAAGGCCTCTTCTTTCGTTAGAGGCATCGCTCCCCCTTCGCACGGCACGCACTTTTTCTTTAATAAGTCGTTCATAGCTCTATTATACCAAAAACTCGTCGCAGGCGTACTTTTTAGAAAGTCTTGCGCAGGCCGACGGGTCGAGCAGGTTCGCTCCGCAAGCATGCGGAGATAGATTGCTTTATAAAAAGCATGCCAAGAAAGAGTTTACAACGAGCCCTCGCGTAGCCTAGATATTCTGTAAATACTAAACACAAGTAGTAGTGCCGCGAGCCATTGAGTGACGGAGAGTGTAACGTCATTTACCAGCATGTCTAGGATGATTGCAATAAATGGGAACGTGAGCTCAAGAATTGTGGAAATGTGAACTGGAGTACGGGCTAGGCCTTTATAGTAAATAAGGAGGGCTACCATGCCGGTGGAGACAGCGATTAACGCGAGCCAGGCGAACTGTGTGCCCGTAGGCGCTGTAAGGCTCGGGCCATAGCCGAACAGAAATACTACCGGAAGCGCAATGATGACGGTGAATAAAAAGCGATAGAAGGTACTTACTTTGGCTGAAACTCGGCCTAAAAGCATTTTGGAGAAGGTAGTGGATGTGCCCCAGGCGAATGCGGCGCCGAGGGCATAGAGGGCCGCTATGGCCGTGCCCTCGCCTGTTTCTAAATTCACAACGCCGTTTTTGAAAGTAACAAAATATGCGGAGATTAAAGCGAGTATGGCCCAGATTATGTAGCCCCTTTCAAAGCGCTCTTTTAAGAATATCGTGGCCGAGGTTATCGCAAAAATCGGCTGGAGTTTTTGAAGCAGAAATACCACGGAGAGGGTGATGAAGTGGACTTTTCCTAGCGCTGCAGTGAACCAGAGCGTGCCCAAGAGGCCGGAGAGAATCGCAATCAGAATTAAAAGCCCATAATCCTTTTTCGTAAAATTATTGCCGCGAAGATTTTTCCAAACGAACGGCGTAAGTATTGCGAGACCAATCAAGTGTTCGAGAAAAATAATTATAAGCGGCGGCAGTGTGTAGAGATGCTGACGAATGAGCCCGTCAAAAGCCCAGAGCGTCGCGGCAATGATAATAAAAATTGGTCCGGTATAATTTCTTAGCATTGTTCTAAATCTTTTTTAATTTGAATAATCAATTCTCTCTCGGTATCAAATTTTTTATATTCCCGCAGAAATTTCTTTAACTCCAGCGTAACCATTTTACCATAGGCATCGCCATTATAGCCAATCAAGTGTGCTTCCACTTTACACTTATCTCTTATTTTGGGATTTATTAAAATCCCGGCGCGGTAAATCTTATTTTCCAAAGTAGCTGTACCTGCATACACTCCATACGGAGGAGTTTCCTCCGCAATTACATTAACCGTAGGGAATCCCAACTTTCTCCCATATCCGTCCCCTTTCACTACTGTGCCAGTTATATAATTCATTACGCCCGTCCGTCCTTTGGCGGATAATTATTTACTTGCTAAGTTTAATACCCAATTCCTTCAGTTGTTTGTCAGAAATTTCGGTCGGGGCACCCATCATGAGGTCGCGGCCTTCGCCTGTTTTAGGGAACGCGATAACTTCGCGGATAGAGGGTTCGTCCTGTAAAATCATTAAAATTCTGTCGAGCCCCCAGGCAATCCCTCCATGCGGTGGCGTGCCAGACCTGAAGGCGTGCAACATGTGGCCGAAATTTTTTTCGATATCCTCTGTTTTGTGGCCTAAGATTTCGAAAACTTTTCTTAGGGCCTCAGGTTCGTGATTGCGGATGCTTCCACCGCCAATCTCGGAGCCATTCAGGACAACATCATATTGATCAGTGAGAATATTGGCAACATTTTTCTTTGCAAGAAGATCGGCTATATTTTTCTCTTGTGGCCTGGAAAATGGATTATGGGTAAAAGTCCACTCCCCCTCCGCTTGCGGATTATCGGACTTATTGGTTTTTTCAAAAAAAGGAAAGTCCACCACCCAGCAGAATGCCAATAGGTCGTTATTTTTTTTGCCTTTCCGTAAATCCGGTCGGTCGGTGTCGTATTTTTTCACTGCTTCTTCGTATGACAGACGCGGGAACGGAAGCTCCTGTATTTTTTTTTCCGGGTAGAGAGTTTTCACAATTTCCACCAAGAGACGTTCATTTAACTCCATTACGTCTTCTCGTTTTACAAAGCTCATTTCAAGATCAAGCTGGGTGAATTCCGGCTGCCTATCTCCTCGCGTGTCTTCATCCCGCATGCATTTGGCAATTTGGAAATATTTTTCCACTCCACCGGTCATTAAGAGCTGTTTATATTGCTGGGGGGCTTGCGGTAGAGCATAAAACATTCCCTGCCAGATACGAGAAGGCACCACGTAATCACGGGCACCTTCAGGCGTGGATTTGGTAAGAATCGGAGTTTCCACTTCTATAAATCCCTCTTTATCCAAAAAATCCCGTATAAGTTTAATAGCTTTGTGTCGCATGCGGATATTTTTCTGCATTCTTTCCGTTCGCAGATCCAAATATTTATATTTCATCCGCACATCTTCATTCACCGCAATGGTATTTTCGTTTATCTCAAACGGTGGTGTCTCTGCCTTATTCAAAATTTCAATCCCCGTTACTTCAAGCTCAATGTCGCCATTTAAAACCCCGGCGTTGATATTTTTATCCGGACGCTTGTTCACATTGCCCGTTATTTTTAGAACCCATTCTGGACGAATTTTCCCGGCAATTTCCATCGCCGTGGACTTAGGTAAAACTACGCATTGGACCTTACCGGTCATATCGCGCATATCGAAAAAGACCATCTTGCCCTGGTCCCGCCGCACATCCACCCACCCGGCGATAATTGCCTCTTGGCCTACATGATCTTTGAGATCCTTAATATAAACTCTATTCTTCATACAATAAATTATTGTCCGTTGTGCCAGAGTTGGGTGACCGATTTGCCGTTGTGGAGATTATCGACAACTTGGGCAATTAATTTTGACGTTGAAATAACATCTAACTTCTTAATTTTTTTGCGGTTCTCATTTGATAAACAAGAATCGGTGAACCAAATTCCAGTAAAGTCCGCCTTATTTAAATTCTCCACCGCGTCATCGGAGAGAACGGCATGGGTGGCGGCAAAATATACATCCTTTGCGCCGTTTTCCTTCAAAGTTTGCAGGGCTTTGATCGCCGTACCGCACGTGTCCGCGATGTCATCCGGCATGATTGCGTTATAGCCCTTAATGTCACCGATGACTTCCATGACTTCGCTTTGGTTTGTAGTTTTTGGGTCACGGAACTTGTTTATCATCACGATATTCTCCGGAATACCCAATTGCTGAGATAATTTTCGGACGGAAGGCGCCGCACCCAGATCCGGTGCTACAACTTTAAATTTACTCAAGTCAAATTTTTTGGAGCGAATATGATTCAGTAATAATGTGTCAGTATTTACATCCACCATCGGTATGGTCAGCGGATGCGCGTTGTAACTCGATGGATTGTGCAGTTTAAGAACAACCAGCCGATGCGCTCCGGCCATCTGGAGCCGCATCGGAACTTTTTGCGAAAGTACCGGCTCGCGATGGTTAGATGATTTATCTTGTCTGGCATATGGCAGGCACGGCATGACCACCGTCACCCGCGATGGTTCCCCCTGACGCAGAGCCAAAATGAGCGACTCACATTCATCTAAATCGAAGGAGAGGTTTTCTTTGCTGCCAAAGCGCGGTTGAATAATAATATAGACATCTCGGTCCCGAACAGATTCCGTATGATGCACCAAAAAACTGCCATCTTTGAAAACTTTAAAGACACTGGGGGCAAGTTTATTTTTCAACAATTTGGCAACCTTGAGCGCGAGATCCTGATTATTCCCGCTCGGACTACCGTAAAGCTTTAAGGGGTAAGGGTTTAAGTTAACGTGGTTTCCGGAAGGCATGATAAGAGTATTCTAGCATAAATTAAAAAGTTTGGTAGGCGACGAGTGGTTCAACACCCGCCGCCCCCAAACGCGATTGCGGTTCAAGAGTAACTTCTAAACTTGACCGCATCTTTGTGACTCTTGGCATGCAATACCAGAGTTTTGCCGTCCACTCCGAAGGGCGTGGAAAAAACTTCATAGCTCTCCCATTCCCGACAGGTTTCCACAACGAGCCGAGCAGTTCCTTCAGCTACACCCCACGGAGCGTAACTGTTTGAGAGATGACCAAAAGCAGTCACCATGAGTCGGTTTGTGCCCACTTTGTTTGCAACCCGACGAATATCCTTGCAGAGCTGTCGGGCTTGCTTGGGACCGTCATTCTCTTCAACATGGAAAAGAACAACTAGACACTCCTCTACCGTAGCGCCCGGAAGTCCTCTTGGCGGACCTTCTCCGGTTTCATTGACTATATTTTCGTCAATCGTAAAGCCGAAACGATCCGCGTGGAAAATTAACGCTTTCATATTACACCCCCTACGAGCGAGCCCTCCGGAATTGGAGGGCTCGTGGGGAAACCTATCGAATACTTAAGTCAAATACGCCAGTAAAAGCTAAAGCACCGAGAGGTTTCCGCATAAACCCTCCAAGTGGCGTATTTGTTGGTTGTAAAGAACTAAAAGAGGCGCACTTGCGCCCCTTTATGGATTCCTTGCATTTTGAGAAGAAATCAACAAAGCAGCGCAAAAGCGGCACATTTCGTGTAATACCAGAATTTATTAAATTTATTTTGAGTATTCATATTTATTTTTCTAAAATCTTCTCAATTGTCGCATTAGCTAGAATTTTCATGGTGTCGTGAATTTTAACTTCATTATGTTCAGGAATTAATAATTGTAGATCTGTGCAGGCTAGCACTACATCGTGAATGTCGTGTAACTTAAATTTTTCTATTATTTTCACTAGCTCCTCGCGCTCTTTGTTGCCTTGCCGGTTAATTACAAGGTTATGAATTATTTTTCCTATTTTTGCTTGCTCTAACTCGTTTGGCAAAATTGTTTTTATTCCAGCTATTTTGAAGGCATTTTCGTATAATCTGCGACGTTTGGTAATTACAGTAGAAATCAATCCAACGGATTCTATCTTGCGAACTTGCAGAAATTTTGTGGTTTCCTCAACAATACTCAATACCGGAATTTTTACTGACCCGCGGATTTCCTCAATAAAAGCATGTAAGGAGTTGCAAGGCATCACCAAAAACCCTGCTCCCGAGAGCTCTAATTTCCGGGCAGCACCAGTGAGTATGGGCAAGTATTTTTCCTCACCTATCCCTTCGACAATTGCTTGTTTTTCCATTTCTAAATCCATAGGCACGCTCTCAATAAGTATTTCTGGCCTATTTAATGGATTTATTTTTTGGCAGCCGAAAATTACTTCCAAGTAGAATTCAGAAGTTGTCTCCGGTCCTAATCCTCCAATTATTCCTAATTTTTTCATAAATCACTTTGTATACTAAAAATAGTATATACTGTTTATCGTAGACACTTGTTTAATAATATTTGGTAGCGCCGCGTGTGTGGTTAACACGCGACGCCCCCAAACTCGATCAGTTCCAGCCAAGCGGCCGAGACTCTCTCGGCGGATTGGTTGGTACTTGCCGTTCGCCAGGATGATTTGGCTGCGGCTTAGTAGGTTGCGGCTGTGCAGTCGGTAACGATTTTCCTGAACCCACGATAACCTCCAAAGAACGAAAAGAACGCACTCTATGTGCGCTCGTTGGTGGATTCCTGTTGTTTTGAGTTTAAGAGAAATCAACTAAATAGCGCACAAGAGGGTTCTTGCCGCTAAACCAATATGACATTGATAATGTTGATCTTTTCATTGCTTGCTTAGTATAGCAAAATTATTAAATTTCGCAAGCTAATAGATATCCACACCTACCTTTTGCCTGATTTCGGCCATTTTCTTGCCGGCAACAGCTTTTGCCTTCACGCCTCCTTCCTTCAATATTGCCAGCGCTCCGGGAATATCTCTTTCAAATTGTTTTCTGCGCTCACGAAGCGGGGCGATGAATTTCTCCAAGTCTTCAACCAATAATTCCTTCAGTTCTTTATACTTGCCTGTTTTCTCCGCATAAATTTTCTTGAGTTCCACCTCCGGCCGCACGAGTTTGTGTATCGCGTAAACGTTCGCCGGTATTCCCTCTCCCGAGTCCGTAACAATCGACATTACACACTTTTTTATTTCTTCATGTTCGGCAAAAAGCGGAATGGTATTGCTGTAGCTTTTGCTCATCTTCCGGCCATCGGTGCCCGGCACTACGCCAGCATCCTTCAGGATAAGCGCGTCTGGAATTCTAAAGGTCTCGCCATAGGCATTGTTAAACTTCTCGGCAATATCCCGGCTAATTTCGATATGCTGTTTTTGATCGGCGCCCACAGGCACTACGTCTGGACTGTAGAGCAAAATGTCTGCCGCCTGCAGGACCGGGTAGTTAAAAGTGCCCACATTAACATCTTTATTTTTTGCCTCGGCATCCTTAAATGCATGCGCGCGCATGAGGTATGGCATGGTGAGTAAATTATCAAAAATCCAGGTAAGCTCGGTGTGTTCGGAAATATCGGACTGCTTGAAAAGAACTACCTTCTTTGGATCGAGACCGATAGCGAGAAAGTCCAGAAGCACTGCGATAATATTTTCCCTGAGTTGCACCGGGTTCTTTAAGGTGTGAAGAGCGTGATAATCCGCAATCATAAAAAAACACTCGTGGGTGTTCTGGAGCTCCACGAACTGCCTTAAAGCGCCGAAATAGTTGCCAATATGGGGCTTGCCGGAGGCCTGAATACCAGATAATACAACCTTTTTCATGGCATTCATTTTATCACAATTCTCCACATTTTAATAACATACTTACCACCTTTTTGTTTTGACATTTTTAATAATGGTCTCTAGAATGGACTTATGGTAAAAAAGACGGCAAACTTGCGCATTCCGCCGCAGAGCATTCCTTCGGAGCAGGCCGTATTGGGCTCGATTATGCTCCGGAAGGATGCGATGCACGAAGTCGAGGATGTTATCTCTCCCGATTCTTTCTACGCCGAAAAGCATAAAATTATCTTTCAGTCGATGCTGGAGCTCTCGCGCAAGAATGAACCGATCGATATGCTCTCCCTCTCCACCAAACTCGCAGAGAAAAAACTACTGGAGCAGGTCGGCGGCAACCAGTATATGGCGGAAATGCTGAGCACAGTCCCCTCCAGCACCAACGCCAAGCATTATGCGGAAATAGTGCAAAAAAAATATGTTCTCCGGAGTTTGATTGAAGCAGCGGACTATGTGTCGGAACTTGCATTTGAAGAAGGCGATGATCATTTAGATGATATTCTGGATATGGCCGAAAAAAAGGTCTTCAGCGTTGTTTCTAGTCCAAAAAATCAAAAATACACTAGTTTGAAAGACGCCCTACCGGAAGCGTATGAGCGGCTGGAAAAATTACATGAAAATAAAGGTATGCTCCGCGGACTGCCTACCGGATTCAAGGATCTCGACAATACTCTCTCCGGACTGCAAAAAGCCGATCTCATTATTCTTGCCGCGCGGCCCTCGATGGGTAAAACGACGCTCGCGCTCGATATCGCCCGCATGACGGCGACAATCCACGAAAAATCAGTGGTTGTTTTTTCTCTGGAGATGTCTTCCCAGCAACTGGTGGACCGCATGCTCTCGGCAGAGTCGCGGGTAAATGCTTGGAACTTGCGCACTGGCCGCCTGTCTTCGGATCGAGAATTCTCGCATCTGCGCGACTCCCTAGATAAATTAGCTAAGGCAAAAATTTATATTGATGATCAACCCGGCAATTCTATCGTCCGCATGAAAGCGCTTTCCCGACGACTGAAGGCGGAAAAGGGCCTGGACCTCATCGTGGTGGATTATCTCCAGCTCATGACAACTAGTAAGAACTATGACTCTATGGTGAATCAGGTGACGGAAATTTCCCGCTCCTTAAAGTCGCTCGCCAAAGAGCTTGATGTGCCGGTCCTGGCGCTCTCCCAGCTCTCTCGTGCCGTAGAATCTCGCGGTGGCAAGCCCCGCCTTTCCGACCTGCGCGACTCCGGCTCCATCGAACAAGATGCGGATGTGGTCATGTTTATTCATCGGGATGATAAGGGCAAGGAGGAATCGGAAAAAACGAACATTGCGGAAATTTTAATCGAAAAACATCGCAATGGCCCAACCGGAAAAATTGAGCTCTTTTTTGACCAGAAAAGCACCACCTTCTTAACGCTGGAGAAAAGCAGTATGAGTGAATTTGCCCAGTCAAAAATAAGTGGTGATTTAGATGAATTTTAGATAGAATACAGGTGTGGACTCTATAGATAAGCTAGCGGAAATTTTTAAGGAATTCCCCGGCATCGGCGAGAGACAAGCCCGGCGCTTCGTGTATTTCCTGATGTCACGGAATAATGGATACACAGAAAATATAGCTAAACTAATTGCGGATTTAAAGAAAGAAACCGCGCAGTGCAAGGAGTGTTATAGATTTTTTATTTTAAATAACAAGAAGGAAAAAGTTTGCGAAATATGCTCGAATGCAAGCGCTGACTCTTCAATACTAATGGTGGTGGAAAAGGATTCGGATTTGGAAAGTGTGAAAAAGAGCCATGTTTATCATGGTAAATACTTCATCTTGGGAGGACTTGTGCCGATAGTAGAGAAAACTACCAAGAGCCGAGTGCGAATTGAGGAGTTAAAGAAAAAAATTGGAAATAGTAAGGAATTGAAAGAAATCATACTTGCCTTCTCGCTTTCGCCCCAGGGCGACCACACTGATCACTACATCCGGAGTGAACTAAAGGACCTTGGCACCAAAATCTCTTCCCTCGGCCGTGGCCTTTCCACCGGCACCGAGCTCGAATACTCCGACAACGAAACCCTCAAGAACGCCCTAAAAAATAGACAGTAAATGTTACGATAACAATATGTCCAACGAAACTATTAATCCCCCTGGTGGTAATCGAAACAGGAAGCGTGACTCTATACTGGCAACAGTCGAATTGCTTAAAAAAGAGTCAGTTTTATTAAAAGGGTTTCCAAAAGGTCTTTTGACGCCTTCGGAACGCGCTGCATTTATTCTGGCAGTGGAGCATGGACATGAACTACTTTATGTATTACAAATAATGAACAGGGTGGGTCTTGCGATACCAGAAGGGACAAACACGCAAACAAGAATCCGTATTCTAATCGTATCTGCCGCGAAAAAAATTTTACCAAAACTAGCGCAGCCAGAAAGAGAAAACCTAATAAGAAAAATAAGAGAGGCCCTAGGTCAACGTTAAAGAATTGACAATAACTATTTTATTCCAGTAATTTTTACCTTAAAGAATGGCTGACGGTGGCCGTTGCGGCGCAGGTAGCGGGACTTTTGCTTATATTTTACAACTAGTATTTTGCGAGCGCGGCCGATTTCTAAAATTTCAGCATCAACTTTAGCTCCAGTGATATAGGGCGTGCCGATGGTGGTATCCTTGCCGTCGTCAACCAATAGGACCTTGTCAAAGGATACTTTATCTCCTGTTTTATGCTCGCCGGAAAGTTTTTCAATAGAAACAACGGTCCCCTTGGAGACCTTGTATTGCTTGCCGCCTGTTTGTATGACCGCAAATTCCATGGGTTCCATATTAGCTTGAATTTTGTTATAATGCAAGACATGCAGACGAAAATTATTGAAAGATATTTCTTCTTTGGGCTCTTATTTGCTACCCTGATTTTTGCGTTTCTCCTGTTCAAGCCGTTTTGGGTTGTGCTCATCCTTGGCATTTCATTTTCGATAATCATCGCACCACTCTATGAGTGGCTTCATAAGCGAGGCCTGCCGCGTTCCCTCGCCTCCTTGCTCACAGTCATCTGCTTCACTGTTATCCTCTTGGGACCGCTTCTGGGATTATCGGTGCTTATTTTCAACCAGAGCGAGAGCGTTTATCATGCGGTAGTGAGCCAAGACAGCGCCAAACCATTCTTAGATAAAGTTGATAATGCGGTAAAGCAATTGCTACCGCAAGATCTGGTTTTCGATGTGCACGAGAGGGTGGCGGAATTTATTTCCTATCTATCGGGCAACATTTCAAATATTTTCAAAACCACTATTTCTGCTTTCTTTTCGTTTTTATTGATGCTACTTATAATGTTTTACATTCTCAAGGACGGCGACCGTTGGCGAAAGGCCGTGGTAATTTTAAGCCCACTCTCGGATGCTGATGATGAAAAAATTATTCATCGCCTAAGGGAGGCGGTGCGAGGTGTAATCTTGGGAAACCTTTTTGTCGCTTTGATTCAGGGGGTCTTAATGGGTGTAGGGCTTTGGCTTTTTGGAGTCCCCAATGGCGCACTTTGGGGTATGGTCGCGGCAGTATTTTCTCTCCTGCCGACCTTCGGCACGGCTTTCGTTTCCGTGCCGGCAATTATTTTTCTTATAATTTCGGGACAAACCGCTCAGGCAGTGGGTCTTTTGGCCTGGTCGGCGTTGGCCGTCGGAATGATCGACAATGTCTTGAGCCCCTTTATCATCGGCGGGAAAACGCATATTCCTCCCCTCCTTATTCTCTTCGCCGTTTTAGGCGGCATAGCTCTCGCCGGTCCGGTCGGCATCTTGGTCGGGCCGCTGGCTATCAGTTTGCTTTACACTCTAATTTCAATTTACCGACATGAATTCCGGCAAACTACTGCTTTTTAACACTCTCTCACGCGAGAAGGAAGAATTTGCTCCTATTCAACCAAATGAAGTCCGCATGTATACCTGCGGGCCCACAGTGTATGACTATGTTCATATTGGCAATTTAAGGTCTTATGTTTTTGCTGACGTCCTTAGAAGGACTCTTGAGTACTTGGGTTATAAAGTAAAACAAGTAATGAATATAACGGACATCGGTCATCTTTCAAGCGATGCGGATTCCGGAGAGGACAAAATGACCAAGGGGCTTTTGCGCGAAGGTAAAGAATTAAATTTAAAAAACATGCGAGAACTTGCTGAATTTTATACGGAAAAGTTTAAGGGGGATATAAAAAAAATAAATATTAAAATGCCGGAGGGTCCATATTTTGCCAGTGATTATGTAAAAGAAGATATCGAATTACTTAAGAAACTCGAAAAGAAAGATTATACATACAGGACTAGCGATGGAATCTATTTTGAAACTTCCAAAATGCCGGACTACGGGGTTCTTTGGGGAGGAAAAAGAGATATCGACGAGGGGCAGGCGCGAGTTCTAGAAAATCCGGAGAAAAAAAATCCAAAAGATTTCGCCCTCTGGAAATTCAACCCAAATATCGGCTTCGAGTCCCCTTGGGGTAAAGGATTTCCGGGTTGGCACATTGAGTGCTCCGCCATGGGTATAAAGTTTTTAGGTGAACAGTTTGATATTCATACTGGAGGAATTGATCTGATTCCCACGCATCACACAAATGAGATTGCTCAATCCGAGAGTGCAACGGGGAAAAAACCATTTGTTAAATTCTGGATGCATAGTGAGTTTGTAGATATAAGAGGGGCACGAATGGCAAAATCTGCCGGTAACTTTTTTAAACTCTCGGACCTCATTGGGAAAGGTATCAGTCCCCTGACTTACCGTTTTTGGCTTCTGATGGCAAGCTATAGAACAAAGGTCAATCTGAATATGGAGGCCCTAGAGGGCGCGGAGGCGGCCCTAAAACGGCTCCAGGGGCTTTATTTGGCTCTAGGTGAGAATCCGCCGGCCGGCGGAGGCAAAGTACGCGCGGAGTACCGGGCTAAATTTCAGAGCTATCTTTTCGACGATTTGGATACCCCCCGGGCCCTCACGGTGCTTTGGGAACTGATAAAGGACGAAAAAATTTCCAAGGCCGACAAAAAGGTGACTATTTTGGATTTTGATAAAGTGCTTGGGCTCGGTTTTGCCGATTTAAAAGAAGAAAAAATTTCAGAAGCAGTGAAAAAATTAGCCCAAGAGCGCGAAGAGGCGCGCCAGAAAAAGGACTTCAAAAAGTCCGACGAATTGCGCGTTAAAATAAATTCTCTGGGCTACGAAGTAAAGGACTCCGCTGACGGCCCAAAAATTTCAAGAATGTAAAAGAAGCCCGGCAGTCACGAGACCGTCGGGCTTCCGAAGGGAACTTTCCCCTTCACGTCGTTCGTTGCGAAACGGCGATTGCCGTCAGCCGATGGCGGCGTTGGAAAGCGGCAAGTCCTCCTTCCTCACCGGCGGCTCCGGCCGCTTGACCGGCGGCTCCGAGCTGGTCGCCGGCAACGGAATCTCTTCCGCCTGCACGGCGATCCACTCGCCGTCGTTCATCCGGCGCACTGCCTCCCGGGGCGCAACGTGCATACGCCCCACGAGTTTTTGGATGAGCAACCGAAGCTCATCCACTGGCACTTCTGCGATCGTTGACATGGAATCTCCCTTCAAAAGTTTGCCATGACGCCACCCACTTGTTTCGCCACAGCGGAAAAAGCTCCCTGTAATGGAGCGCTTTCTGCTGGGGCGAATTTCGCAAAGATTTTAAGGAACTTTGTATGCCTATATGTTATAGCTCAAAGACAACTTTTGTCAATGTTATTTATCCCAATTAAAGTCCCGCCCGAAGTGGCCCCACTGCGCCGTCTCGGCAAATTTCACATTCTCTAGATCAAGCAATTCTCTAATGCCCCTCGGCGTCAAATCATAACCTTCGACGGCTACTTCGTGCCCGTCCAAAACCGCCACCGCCATCACCGGTTCTGGTTTACCTATGGCGTAGGCGAGTTTTACAAATACTTCCTTTGCTTTCTCTGCTTTCACAAAATCAACCGCGATTTTTCTTGCTATATATGCACCGCTTCTGTCCACCTTGGTATAGTCCTTGCCGGAGAAAGAGCCGCCGCCCACGGTTATTTCAGGTCCATAGTTATCTATTATTATTTTCCTGCCGGAGAGCCCCGCATCGGCATCGAAACCCCCTAGGGTCCACTCTCCGGCGGGATTGATCAGATATCCCGCCTCCGCTAAAGCTTCGGCGGGCAAGTCCTCCGCCAATATTTTTTTAACTAAAAGAAAAAGGTCTGTACTTTTTGTATTCTGAAAACTCGCCACTACCGTTTGCATCTGGTCGCCATCGAGAGTTACTTGCACTTTACCGTCATAAGGATATTTCTCATAAATCCTCCGGCACAAATCTCTAGCCAAGGTGTATTCGCGCGGCATGTAATTCTCGGTCTCGATCGTAGCATATCCTTTCATAATGCCCTGGTCCCCCGCCCCGCCAACATCCACGCCATGGGCAATACTCGGACTTTGCTTCGACAAATTGATAATAACTTTAAAATTTTGGGTCTCTCTGCCGATAATTTTTCTGATTAATGACTCGAGGTTGGGAGCCGCATGGCTAGTCACTTCACCGTTTACCGTAATGAGATTATGTCCGCCCATTACTTCTACCGCCACCCGACTCTCCTTGTCCTCTGCGAGGTACGCATCCAAAATCGAGTCCGCAATAAAATCACAAATCTTGTCCGGATGGCCGGGGCTGACAAATTCCGCAGTTTTTATAGACATAAAAAAGAAAAAATGATACTCTTGGTAGTAATGGTGAAAAGTATAATCAATGAAAATGATTTAAGCAAGGCGGACGTGGTACTTTTGGGCGCGCCTTACGAGAAAACAGCGTCCTCGCACAAGGGCACGGCCGCCGGTCCGGCCAAGGTTGCAGAGATGCTGAACAACCAGATCGAATTCTTTGACCGCAATTTCAAAGCAAATGTAAATGATTTTGTAAAAACAGCGTATCTTCCGCTCAAACAGATTTCCGAGCTACCGCCCGAGCAGTGTCTGGCAGAAATCAAAAAGATCTGCGACAACTTAGTGGCGCAAGACAAATTTATTTTTCTTCTCGGCGGGGAGCATGCAGTATCCTTGGGACTTTTTCAGGCGCTCGCCGAAAAGCATAATCCAAAAGATGTGACGATCCTGCAAATTGACGCGCATTGCGATCTGCGCAACGACGACAGCGATTATTCGGATACCCCCTCGCCGTTGGCAC
>Ga0209541_10008753_pt1 | contig 16597 bp, 27 predicted proteins | sample RifCSPlowO2_01_FD_184027 | JGI IMG/M metagenome (GOLD analysis project Ga0209541, IMG submission 184027) | Groundwater microbial communities from Rifle, Colorado - Rifle CSP2_plank lowO2_0.1 (SPAdes) (version 2) | ecosystem: Environmental > Aquatic > Deep subsurface > Groundwater | place...
CTCGCTTGAACCTTCAATGCAGGGCAGTTATTGGGGAAATCGCTGGCTCAGGAAAACTGGAGAAGCCAATTCTGAAAGCAGGGAAAAAATACCATATGATGAAAGCAAGAAAGAAGCTATACCCGGTTGTTTCAGGAGTAGCAATGAATGCTGTTGACCATCCTTTTGGCTCTGGAAGAGGGCGTCATAAAGGAAAACCAACTATTGCACCAAGATTCGCCCCGCCAGGAAGAAAGGTTGGAATGATCCGTGCGAGAAGGACAGGAAAGAGGAGATAGAAGAATAAGGAAGAAATAAGCAAAAAAAGTAATAAGTAAAAAACAAAAGAAAGCAAAGAGCAAAGGAAAATAAAAAACAAAATGGCAAAGCAATTTTTTTATCATGGAAAAACAATAGCAGAATTAAAGCAGATGGAGAATGAAGAATTTTTAAAATTGCTTCCCTCAAGGCAGAGAAGAAAATTAAAAAGGGGATTTGCAGAGGAGCATAAAAAATTATTGAAGAGAATTGACATAGTATTAAAAGGAAGCTCGAAGAAGCCAATCAAAACGCATTGCAGGGATATGATTGTCCTGCCAAAAATGCTTGATTTAACAATAAATGTCCATGCAGGAAACAAATATGTTCCTGTTTTTATCCAGCCAGGAATGCTTGGAAATTATCTTGGAGAATTTGCATTAACAAGGTCAAAGGTAGCACATTCAGCACCAGGGGTGGGAGCAACAAGATCAAGTGCAGCAGCATCGGTAAAGTAAAAAAGAAAATAGATAGAAAAAAGGAAACAAAAAATAAACAAAGATGGAAGCAAAACAGGAAGCAAGCAAAAAAACAGAAAGCAAGGAAGGGATGCATAGGGTTGATACGAATTACCATAGCCCTTATGCAATAATCAGGGGAGTTGGACTGCCAATCTCATTAAAAGCATCTGTTGAAATCTGCAACCTGTTGAGGCATAAAGAAACAAAGAAAGCAAAATCAATAATGGAAAGGGTGATAAAAAAACAACAGCCAGTTCCATTCAAAATTTATAGAGGAGAAACCCCTCACAGGGCAGGAAAGATTGCTGAGGGCAGATATCCAATAAAAGCATCCAAAGAGTTTCTGCAGCTGATAAAAAGCGTAGAAGGTAACGCCCACAATATAGGGCTAGCAGGAAACTTAGTAATCACAGAAATTAGGGCAGGCAAAGGCCCACAGCAGTTTCATTATGGAAGGCAGCGCAGAATCAGGCATAAAAGAACCCATGTAACAATCAAGGTTTCAGAGCAGGCTGGAAGTAAAAAATCACAGGAGAAACAAAAATGAATGCTGGCAGTGGCTGCTGGATATGCAAAAACCCGCAGGAGGTTTTGCAATGATAGAGAAAAAAATAATCGCGCAGAGAATGAAAGAGCACTTAATCAAGAATTTTGTTGCAAAGCAGCTTCCAAAATCATGTTACAGCAATCTTGAATTAAAAAAAACACCTCTTGGTGAGAAAGTATTAATCTACACATCCCGCCCGGGATTGGTTGTTGGGGGAAAAGGTGCAAACGTGCAGAGATTAACAGAATTATTAAAAAAAGATTTTCAGATGGAAAACCCCCAGATTGAAGTTGTTGAAATTCAAAATCCCCATCTTGACCCATTGTCTGTAGCTGAAAAAATTGTTTCCTCATTTGAAAGATTTGGGCCAAAAAGGTTCAAGTCCCTCGGATATTCATCATTGCAGGATATTTTAAATGCAGGTGCATTAGGTGCAGAAATTGTTATTGGGGGGAGAGGAGTTCCAAGCAGCAGGGCAAGAAAATGGAGGTTCCTCGCAGGACATTTAAAAAAATCAGGGGATATATCAGAAACATACATTTTGCGGGCAAAAGCTGTAGCCCATTTAAAATCAGGCTCGGTTGGAGTGCAGGTTTCAATTCTAACCTCAGATATCAGGCTCCCTGACGATATAAGATTCAGGCAAAAGGAAGAGATTGACAAAGCTAATCTGGATAGAGCTAATCTGGATAAAGCTAATTTAGAGAGTGAAAAGGCTCAGCAGCAGGAAAAAACAGCAGCAAAAAAATCAGCAAGGAAAAAATCCGTAAAAAAAGAATCAAAAGAGCAAAAAGAGCAAAAAGAGCAAGCCAAAGCTCAAGAAGAAGCTATTGGCGAAATAACAGAATCAGGAGATTTGGAAGATGGAAAAGAATGATTACAAAAAAATGGAGCAATCAGCATTATCCTCAAATTTAGAATCATTAAAAAAAGAGCTTTCAAAGCTCAACCTTCAAATAGCAACAGGCTCTAAGCTTGAAAACCCTGGAAATGTAAGGAAAATCAAAAGGCAAATAGCCAGAATTTATACTGAACTAACCAATAAAAAAATTGCCAATAAACTTCAAGGAGGTGCAATCAAAAGCAAATGAGGGAAATTTGCCCGACATGCGGTCTTTCAAAAGACTTATGTGTCTGCCAGGAAATTGCCAAAGAAGAGCAGCAAATCAAAGTTAAAACTGTTAAAAGGCGATTTGGAAAGATAACCACATTAATAGAAGGCATAGACAGCAAGGACATTGACATAAAGGACATTGCGAAAAAGCTCAAGGCAAAATTTGCATGCGGTGGAACATTCAAAGGCAACACAATTGAATTGCAGGGCGACCATACATCAAAAATTAAGGATGAATTGGTAAAACTAGGATTCGCCCAAAACACAATTTCAATAATAAGATAATGGCAGACGCGCAACTAATAGGCAAGCATGTAGAGGTAGTCAAAGCTAGCAACAAAACTCTCCTTGGAATAAAAGGAAAAGTCATCAATGAAACAAAAAACACAATAACGTTGTTAACAGGCAACCAAGAGAAAAAAATAATCAAGTCCCATGCAAAAATAAAGCTTAATGAAAAAATAATCCAGCTAAGGCAAAAAAGGCCCGAAGAGATAAAGTGAAAATAAAATAAAAATAAAGCAACAAGCAGGAAAATGGAAAAAAACCAAAAAAAACCAAAGAACATTGGGTTGAATGTAGTTCATCCTAAAAAGGACTGCAATGATAAAAACTGCCCATTCCACTCGCATCAGAAAATAAGGGGCAGGCTGATTAAATGCAGGGTAATAAAAACAGACCCGTTCAAGTCAGCAACAGTAACATTCAACAGAATCCAGCCCCTCAAAAAATATGAAAGATATGAAAAAAGAACCTCAAAGCTCCATGCTCATAATCCTCCATGCATTAATGCAGCAGCAGGAGATGAAGTATTGATTGCAGAAACATCCCCAATCTCAAAAACAAAAAGCTTTGTTATAATCTCAATAGCAGGCAAGGTTGATGAAAAATGAGAGCGGTGGATGCAAGGTTAACCCGAGGATTGCCAATGGGAACAAAAATAGAAGTCTGCGATAATTCCGGGGCTAAGATAATCAAAATCTTCTCTGTAAAGGGCGGGAAAACAGTCAAGAGAAGATACCCATCAGCAGCAATTGGTGATATGGTAAATGCATCAATAGTAAAAGGCAGGCCTGGAATGAAAAAGCAAGTAGTGCAAGCTGTAATAGTCAGGCAGAAATTCCCATACAGAAGGTTAACAGGAGAGAGAATTAAATTCGAAGACAATGCAGCAGTTGTATTGAGGGATGAGAAAGGAGCCCCAAAAGGAACAATATTCAAGGGAGCAATTGCAAAAGAAGCAGCAGACAAATGGCCCGAAATAGCCAAGGTAGCTTCAATAGTGGTGTAAAAATGAAATCAAAAATAAAATGGATGCAGGGGGTTTATAAGGGAGACGCAGGTAGCCATGCAGGGATGCAGGGGGTTTATAAGGGAGACGCAGGTAGCCCTTATTGCTGGATATGCAAAAACCCGCTGGAGGTTTTGCTATGAAACAAAAATTTTCACATTCATGGATTTCAAGCAGGCAGCCAAGAAAACAAAGAAAATACCAGCATAATGCACCATTGAACATCCTGCATAATCTATTGTCAGCACATCTATCAAAAGAATTAAGGAAAAAATATTCAATTCGCAATATTCAATTGAGAAAAGGAGATTCAATAAAAATATGCAGGGGGCAGTTTAAAAAAAGGTTAGGAAAAATTGAAAGAATATTATTGAAAAAGCATAAAGTCCATGTTTCAGGAATAGAGCATGCAAAGAAATCAGGGGAAAAATCATTCTACCCAATCCACCCATCAAACTTGGTAATAACAGAATTAAATTTGGATGATAAAAGAAGAGTTGAAAAGTTAAACAAAAGAAAATTAACAGCATCAAAAGAGAAAGCAAAAGGAGACAAAAAATAAAATGTCGCAGCATTTGTCAAGGGCTAAAGCAGGAAAGAACTGGCCAATAAAAAGAAAAGCAACAAAGTGGATTACAGGGGTTGCTCCAGGACCCCACCCAATAGCTTCAGCAATAAACTTAAACATCCTTCTTAAAGAATATTTAAAATATGCATCAACATCAAGGGAATGCAGGAAAATTCTCAACCAGAAAATCATTCTTGTGGATAAAAAGCCAAGAACAAACCCAAGGTTCCCAATAGGAATAATGGACGTTATTGAAATCCAAAAAACAAAACAGCGTTACAGGTTAATCCTGGATGAAAATGGAAAATTCAGGCTAATTAACATTTCCCCAAAGAATTCTTCATTAAAGCCGTTCAAGATAATAAATAAAACAACTCTCCCAGGAAAGAAAACCCAGCTGAACCTTTCAAATGGAAAAAACATTTTATCAGAAAATCAGGAATTGAAAGTCAACGATACATTAATCCTGGATTTAACCAATAATAAAATCCACAAGCATCTGAAATTTGCTAAAAATTCCCAATTATACCTTATGGCAGGAAAAAATGCAGGAGCATATGGCACATTAAAAGATGAATATAAGGAAAATATGCTGAAGCCAAGAATATTAGTTGACACAGGAAAGGAAAAAATCGAAACACTCAAAGAATACGCATTAGTGATTGAAAAGGATTTTATCGAACAAGGAAAAAATGAAGATGGAAAGCACGAAGATGGAACCAATAATGAAGCAGATTAAAGTAAGCAAGCTAACCCTCAACATTGGTGTTGGCGAGACAGGAGACAAATTAAACAAGGCTGTAAAGCTGCTTGAGGTTATCTCAAATGCAAAGGCTGTAAAGACGAAGACATTTAAAAGAATCCCAACCTGGGGTGTCAGGCCAGGGCTGCAAATAGCATGTAAGGTGACATTGAGGGGAGAAAAAGCACGGAACCTCCTTAAGCAATTATTAAAGGCAGTTGACAATAAAATTCCACAATCAAAATTTGACACAAATGGGAATTTTTCCTTTGGCATTAAAGAGTATATTGATATTCCCGGGATAGAATACATCCCGGAAATAGGAATATTAGGGTTAGAAGCGGCAGTCACATTGGAACGACCAGGATTCAGAATCAAAAGAAAATTAAAATCCCATAAGCTGGGAAGCAGCCATAAAATCACAAAACAAGAATCAATAACATTCATGGAAAAAGATTTTAATGTTAACTCAGGAGAGGAAAATGACATACAGCGACTATAAAAAAACATACAAGCAGTTAAAAAACAAGAAAGCTAAATGGAGGAAGTTCCTAAAGCATAACTCACCAAAGCCAAGAAAATATGGGCAGTCAGCAAGGAGATGCTCTGTCTGCGGCAGGATTGGGGCATTTATCCAGAAATACACATTAAACCAGTGCAGGCAGTGCTTCAGGGAGAATGCAAAAAGTTTAGGATTTAAAAAATACAGGTAAAATGGCAATGAACGATACTTTGGGAAGTGCATTATCCGCAATAAATAATTGCGAGAAATCAGGCAAGAAAGAGCTTGTTATAATCTCATCAAAGCTTGTTGCCCAGGTTTTAACAATCATGCACGAGCATAACTACATTGGGGAATTTGAGCCTCTTCCATACAACAAGCTGAAAGTAAGGCTTCTTGGAAATATAAATAAGTGCAATGTAATCAAGCCAAGATATCCATTCAAAAAAGATACAATGGAGAAATTTGAAAAACGCTATTTGCCATCAAAAGGCTTCGGGTTGATAATCGTATCAACATCAAAAGGGGTAACCACATTAAACAAGTGCAGGGAATTAAGCATGGGGGGGAAGCTATTATCCTACGTATATTAACATCATTACAATTTATAGCAAAGGACGCAAATATGTCAAAAACAGATGTTTTTGAGCACACCAAAATTCCAATGGAATTTTAGTGATCCCGAAGGATTTTAGTGATTCCAAGGGAATTTTAGTGTTTGACCACAAATGCGCCTTTGCTTATTAGGGGATGACATGCAAACTGGTAAAATACTTATGTCATCTACTATAAATCATTAATAACATGGAAAAAATTGAAAAATCTGTTAAAATTCCTGAAAATGTCAACGTTGCAATACATGGCAATATCGTTAAGCTAAAGGGTCCAAAAGGAGAAGCAGAGAAAAAACTCCATCATCCTGGAATTAAGATTAAAGATTCTAATGAGGGATTGCAATTATCATCAGAAGGAAACTCCCGCAATTACAAAAAAATCCTTAACACATTCGCAGCCCACATCAATAATATGCTCAAGGGAGTTACAGAAGGGTTTCAATACGAATTAAAAGTCTGCTCAGGGCATTTCCCAATGAGCGTTTCTATAGAGCATAACAATGTAATAATAAAAAACTTTCTGGGGGAAAAAATCCCAAGAAAAGCAAAAATCCTTCCAGGAGTAAAGGTTGAAATCAAAGGCAATGACATAATTGTTTCAGGGGTAAGCAAGGAGCAAGTTGGAGAAACAGCATCCAACTTAGAGCTTTCAACAAGAATAACCAACAGGGACAGGAGAGTCTTCATGGATGGCTTATGGATTACATCAAAGGCAGGCAAAAAAATCTAAGGCAGGAATAGCAGGAATAAAGAACAGCAATGAATAAAATCAAATGAAAATGGAAAAAAACACATTTAAAAAAAAGCGCAATCCAAGATTTGTAAGGCAGGACGCTTTCAATATTAAAAGCTTAAATCCAAAATGGAGAAAACCCAAAGGGATTCACTCAAAAATCAGGATGTCAATTAAAGGGCATAGAAAGCTTGTTAAAATAGGCCATAGAAACCCTGCTTCAATCAGAGATACATACAATGGACTCCCAATATTTTATGTTAAAAATATTAATTCAATTGAAAAAATCCCCCAGGAATCCATGCTAATCATTTCATCTTCTTTAGGGTTCAGGAGCAAAAAAGCAATAATTGAAAAAGCCCAGCAATCCAACATGAAAATCCTTAATATAAAGCACCCCAAAGAATTCCTCGAGAAAGCCAAAAAAAAGCTGGACGAGAAAAAGAACAAAAAGCAAATATCAAAGAAACTAACCACTCAAAAACAAGAAATAAAAGAACAACCAATAAAAGAAAAGCCCAATCACCAGCTTTCAGAAAAAGAACTGAAGGAAAAAGAGGCTCATGAAAGAAGAAAATTGCTGGAAAAGCCAAAATGAAAATTAATATGAAAATAAATTTGGTCGCAGGAGTTTATAGGAGCGTGGTCGCGGGATTCACAAAAACCCGCTGGAGGTTTTTGTAATGAAATTAAAACTACAAAAAAGGCTTGCATCAAAGATTGAAAAAGCAGGGAAAAAAAGAATTAAATTTCCTATTGAAAACCTCAAGGAAATCAAGGAAGCAATCACAAAGTCAGATGTAAGAAAATTAATTAGCTCAGGAATAATAGATGTTAAGCCAAGAGGTGGCAGCTCAAAATATCACTCCAGGCATATTAAGCTTCAAAAAAGAAAAGGCAGGAGAAAAGGCAAGGGCTCAAGAGAGGGCAAAAAAACAGCAAGATTATCAAGAAAATCATCATGGATTTTAAGGATTAGAATCCAAAGAAGGTTTTTAAGCATGCTAAAAAGCAAGTCATTATTATCCTCTAAAGATTATAGGGGTCTCTATTTAAAAGCAAAGTCAGGGGCATTTAGAAGCAAGAGGCACATAAAAACCTACATCACAGAGCAGAATTTAATCAAAAAACCTGAGGATAAACAAAAAGATACAGGAGTTCATAAGAACCCAGTGGATACAGGAGTTCATAAGAACCCAGTGGATGCAGGAGTTCATAAGAACCCGCCGGGGGTCTTATAGCTAGGGATATCATATGGCTAAAAACAAGCATTTCACAATTCCATATAGAAGGAAATTGCAAAGAAAAACAGATTATAAGCTGAGAAAATCATTGCTATCTTCAAGCTCTCCAAGATTAGTGGTAAGGAAATCATTAAAAAACATCTCGGCTCAAATAATCATGTATGGAGAAAAAGGAGACAAGGTTATAGCAACAGCAACAACAAGTGAATTAAAAAAGCTCGGATGGCATGGCAAGAACCTTCCATCAGCATATCTTGTTGGGTTATTAATAGGGAAAAAAGCACTAAAGCAAAAGCTCAGCAAAGCAATCCTTGACACAGGATTAGCAAGGACAACAAAGGGCTCTAAGATATATGCAGTCTTAAAAGGAGCATTAGACTCAGGCATGGAAATCCCACATTCAAAGGAAATCCTGCCTTCAGATGAAAGATTGGAAGGCAGGCATATTATAGATTATCATAGTTCCGAGGAAAAACTTAAAAAGCACCCCTCAGCCAGCAATCATATTGAATTGCAGAAGAAATTCCAAGAGGTAAAATCAAAGATAATATAAATCAAAATAAAGCAAAAACAGGATTAAAGTTAAATAAAATCAAAAAATGGCAGAAGAACCACAAATCCAGGAAATTGTATTAGAAGCCCCTGAAGGAGTTGTAATAAAGAAAGAGCAGGATGAAAGCAAGTGGAAGCCAAAGACAGAACTGGGAAGAAAAGTCAAGCTTGGTGAGCTTACAACATTAGAGCAGGCATTGCACAATGACAGAAAAATCCTTGAAGCAGAGATTATTGATACGTTAGTAAAAGACATTCAATCTGACTTGTTAAATATCGGGCAGTCAAAAGGAAAATTTGGCGGGGGAAAGAGAAGCATCTGGAGGCAGACCCAAAAGAAAACCTGCGAGGGAAATAAGCCAAAATTTGCAGCATTGGCAGTTGTTGGGGATAAAAATGGCTATATAGGGATAGGTCATGGAAAAGCAAAAGAAACAATGCCTGCTCGCGAGAAAGCCATAAGGCAGGCAAAGCTCAATATAATCTCAATCAGAAGAGGCTGCGGAGCATGGGACTGCTCCTGCAATAGCCCTCATTCAGTCCCATTTAAAGTCTCAGGAAAATGCGGCTCTGCAAAAATAATTTTAATCCCTGCAGCCCGGGGCACAGGTTTATGTGTGGAAAAAGAATGCAGGAAAATCCTGGATTTTGCAGGCATAAAAGATGTCTATGCAAAAACATTCAACTCAAAAACAAAGCTCAATTTAATCTACGCCTGCTTTGCAGCTTTAAAAGCCCTCTCAACAACGAAAGTCCAGCCACATTATGAGCAAAGCCTTGGCATGGTGGGGAAAAATGAATAAGGGTTGCAGAGGGTTGATAAGGGAAGTTTCTGAAGAGGTTTTCGGGGATAGAAGGGGAGAATCCCCTCTGACGCAGGTAGCCGTTAGTCGTAGTGGTTGCATAGGGTTGATAAGGGAAACGCAGGTAGCCCTTATAATGGTGGGGAAAAATGAGTAAACTTGCTATTATCAGGCTCAGAGGAATAACAGGAGTAAGAAAGGAAATAAAGACAACCATGGATTTATTAAGGCTCTACAACAAACACCACCTTGTTATCCTGGAAAATTCCGTCCAAAACATTGGAATGCTAAAAAAGATTAAAGATTTTGTAACTTGGGGGGAGATTAATGAAGAAACATTCAAGGAATTATTGAAGAAAAGAGCAAGGCTCCCGGGCAATATGCTATTGACAGAGCAGTATCTAAAGGAGAAAACCCAACTCTCAATGGATGATTTTACAAAGGAATTCTTCTCATCAAAAATTCAGCTAAAACATGTTCCAGGATTAAAAACCTTCTTCAGGCTAAAGCCCCCAATAGGGGGATTTGAAAATCAAGGAATAAAGCTGCCATTTTCAATGAATGGCTCCCTGGGATACAGGGGAGCTCAAATCAATATTTTAATTAAAAAAATGCTATAGGAAATAAAATGAATACAAACGCATCCTTAGTTTTTTGGGAATACAAGAACTTTTTTTCTAAAAAAGGGCTTGTGCTGGAGGTTTTGTAATGACAACAAACAAGAGAAGAAAAGTTGTAAAATTAAGAGGAACCAGAACACATGGCTTAGGCACTAAGAAAGGAAGAGGTGCAGGCAATCGTGGCGGGAGGGGAATGGCAGGCACAGGAAAAAGAGCAGGCCAAAAAAAGCCCTCAATCCTAACAACATATGGCAACTCTTACTTTGGCAAACATGGGTTCAAAAGACCAAGAAGCTCAATAGCAATCATCAAAACAATTAACTTAGATAATTTAAAAAAATTCAGCAAAGCAGATATTAACTTAACATCTCTTGGTTATAACAAGCTTCTTGGAAAAGGAAATGTTGACAGGAAATATAATATTGTTGTAGAGAAGTTCTCAAAAAAAGCAAAGGAGAAAATCGAAAAAGCCCAGGGCACACTCAAGGCAGAATAAGCAGCCAATAAAAAATATTTAAAAATAAGCAACCAAGCTACATAACCAACACAATGTCACTCACTCAAAAATTATTTTCAATCATTCCCGAAGTTCGGGGCCCGCAACAAAAATACCTTCCATTTAAAACAAAAATCAAGTGGACCTTAATCATTCTTCTTGCTTATTTTATCATGGGAATTATCCCCTTATACGGATTAGGAGAGAACTCATTAAAAAACCTTGACCTGCTCGCAGTAATATTAGGAGCACAATTTGGCACAATAATCTCGCTTGGAATAGGGCCTTTAGTCACAGCATCAATCGTATTGCAGTTATTAGCAGGCTCGGGAATATTAAAAATTGATACATCAACAGAAGAAGGAAGGTCTTATTTCCAGGGGCTGCAAAAAATTTTCTCAATATTCTTTGTAATCTTTGAAGCAATGATTTATGTCTTCCTTGGAGGACTATCCCCTGCATTAGGATTTTCCCCATGGGTTCTTGTCATTCAATTAATAGCAGGAGGAATCTTAATAATGCTGATGGATGATTTATGCACTAAGTGGGGAATAGGCTCTGGAATCTCATTATTCATTGCAGCAGGGGTGTCATTGCAAATATTCATAGGAGCATTCTCTCCATTGTCAGAAGCAGCTGCAGCATCCTCAAATCTTCCATTAAGCCAGAAACTAGGATTCCCATTCACATCCCAGCCCCCAATAGGAAAGTTCTGGGTATTAATTAAGTCATTAATAGAGGGCAGCATCTCTTCAGCATTAAGGGCATTCGCAACCATAGCAGCAACAATAGCTGTATTTGCATTAGCTGTTTATATCCAGGCAATGAAAGTTGAAGTCCCATTGTCATTTGGAAAAGTGAGGGGTTATGGCATCAGATGGCCATTAAAATTCACTTACACATCAAATATTCCTGTAATATTAATCGCAGCCTTTCTCGCAAATATACAGCTCATGGCAAGATTATTGGAAAGTAAAGGACATGCGTGGCTTGGCACATTTTCAGGAAATGCACCTGTTTCAGGAATTGTCCTCTGGTTGAATGGCCCAAATATCCTGGATATGCTGTTTACAGGAGCTGTTAATGTTCTTCCAACCCTTGCACAGGCAGCAGTATATGCATTGTTCATGATTATAGGCTCAGTAATCTTCTCAATCTTTTGGGTCCAGACATCTGGAATGGATGCCAAGACAGTTTCAAAGCAATTGATGGCAACAGGATTGCAAGTCTCAGGCTTCAGAAGGGATGAACGAGTTTTAGAATCAATACTCTCACGCTATATAATGCCATTAACAGTCATGGGAGCAATTACAGTTGGATTTTTAGCTGCAATGGCGGATTTATCAGGAGCACTATCCAGAGGAACAGGAATATTATTAACAGTCATGATTATATACAAGTTCTACGAAGATATAGCCCAGCAGCATCTGATGGAAATGCATCCCGCTTTACAAAAATTCATGGGTGAAGGCAAGTGAAAATAAAAGGATTATATACATTATTGCTTGTAATGCTCGTCAGTGTAGTTATAGCATCATTATGGGATTCCCTTCCAATAATAAAAAACTCTGTTAACGCAGTATTAAACCCAACATTCGGATTTCTAATACAAACAAATCTCCATCTAGGCTTTATCATAATAGTATTGCTTGTTACATTCATAACAACATTAATCCAAAAATACGGCACGAATCAGCAAGCATTGAAAGCAATCAAGGATGAGCAGAAGGCAATGCAGGATGAAATGAAAAAATTCCAAAATGACCCAAAAAAAATGCTTGAAATTCAGAAGAGGCAGCTTGAGAAAATCCCGGAAACAATGGAACTGACAATGAAGCCTTTAATCTACACAGCAATCCCATTCATACTATTGATAAGGTGGTTTTCAGATACCTTTAAAAATCTTAATGAACCAGAATTTTTTGGATTCATGTCATGGTTTTGGGCATATCTATTATTAGCTGTCATCTTCAGCATTATATTAAGAAAAATTATGAAGGTTTATTGACATGAAAAAGAATAGGCAATTAGCATTGATAGAGAAAGTGGAGGTAAACACCAGTGGTTGCACAGGGTTGATAAGGGCATCGCTGGTGCACTTATAATGAAGAAAATCGTAAAAGCAAAAATAGAAAGTTCAAGGAAGCGCAGGATTAAGTACGTAAAGATTCCCTCAGGAATAGCATTAAGAAGAATCCAGAAAAAGCCGAAAGCAAGAACCTGTATTCAATGCAAGAAACCATTGCATGGAATAAGTAATGTAATAAATAAGCTTCAAAAGAAGCTTTCAAAATCAAAAAAAAGGCCTGAAAGAAGATTCGCAGGAGTTTTATGCAGCCAATGCTCAAGAAGGGAATTAATCTCCAGAATCAGGATGCAGGATGAAACAGGGTTGCATAGGGTTGATAAGGGAGACGCAGGTAGCCCTTATGAGGAAATAAATAGTGAAGTAAATTAAAATGACAGAAGAAAAATTAATTGGAAGATTATGCAGGAAAATAGCAGGAAGAGAAGGCAATAGAATTGCTGTAATAGTTAATGTTCTCAATAATAATTTTGTAGAAATTGATGGGCAGGTAAAAAGAAGGAAATGCAATCTCTCGCATTTAGAGCTTTTAAACAAGCAATTGAAAATAAAAAAGGGAATTTCAACAGAAGAATTAAAAGACATTCTAAAAAAAGAATCAATAATAATCGAGTATAAAAAGAAGGATGAGATTAAGAAAAAGCCTTTGAAATTGAAAACTCCAGTGCAGGAAACACAGCAAGCAGAAACAAAGGATAAAAAAGCAAAGCAGGTAAAAATTAAAAAGCCAGTAAAATAAAGATGCCAAAGGCAAGCCAATAAAGAAGAGATAATATGCAAGACAATGAATTTCAGAAAAAATACCTTGAATTCCAGCTTCTTAATGAGAAAATAACCCATCTTCAGGAGCAGCATTCCGCAATTGAAAACCATCTTAACGAATTATCCTCTTTATTATCCTCGCTGGATGAAATAAAAAAACTCAGCAATAATAATGAAATTCTAATCCCTTTAAGCAACAACATCTTTGCAAAAGCAAAAATAGGAAATACAGAAAAACTATTGGTTGGGGTGGGCAGCAATATCCTTGTTGAAAAATCCAAGGATGAGGCATATTCATTAATAGAAGAGCAAAGAAGAGAGCTTTCAATTGTCATGAAAAAGCTGGAAGAAGAGCTTATCAAAATAGTAACAAGAATCAAATCCCTTCAGGAAGAGTTAACCAATAAAACCCATCAATAAATATTTAAGCTCTATCTTCTTCATACATTTATGAAAAAAGCCTTTGTTTTTTTAGCTTTATCCTTATTTATGCTCGCGTTATTAATGCAGCAAACAAAAGCACAGGAAGATTCATGCAGCTCAATTGGGGGGCAATGCCTTGAATCCTGCAATGAACAACAAGAAGAAATCCAGTTAAACCAGCCATGTGAATCAGGAATATGTTGCAAGCAATCAACTCAAGCATTAGTAAATCCAGAAGCATCCTCATCCACATGCCGGGATGGCACACAATTAAATTCCTGCTCCGAATCAATCAAGCCAAATTTCTGCACCCAAGAAGGAGTAATGCTCGAATCATGCTCGTCATGCGGCTGCCCTAATCCAGAAGATATATGCAATCCAGACGGGTCATGCACATTATCAACAACACAAGGAGAAGAAAGCTCTGACATTGGATTGGTAAATAACCCCCCATTAACAACAGATGTCCAGCAAATAACATCTCCGTTTACAATAGACTTAAAATTATATGCTGTTGACCCGGAGGGAAAGCCATTAACATTTATTTTCCAGCAAACCCAATCTCCGTCATATTCCTCACAATTCTCTCAATGCACAATTTCAAATTCAATCCTCTCCTGCCAGCCCTCGCAATCATCAGGGAATGAAAAAGTAGCAATAATAGCCTCTGATACCTTAAAATACTCTTTAATAAGCATCAACATTCAAAGCCAGGGTCAGGCACAACAACAAGCAATACCTAATCAACCACCACAGCCAATTATTACAGGAAATAACTTTGCATACATTGGAAAGAAAATATCCTTAGATGCCTCAAAAACCACAGACGCAAACGGAGATTTAATCTTCCAGGATTATTCATTTGTCTGGAAACTCAACCAGCAGGAAATTGGCAGGGGAATTAAGTTAACAACAAGCTTTGATGCTCCTGGGGTATACACAATAGAGCTTGAAGCAACAGATGCAGCAGGATTGACAGGAATCTCATCAATCGGAATTTCAATCCTTGACCATTCATCGAAATCCAAATGCAGAAACACAACCGCAGTTTACTTCCCACAAGATACAATCTGCGATAACAAATGGCCCTCTCGTGAAGGAGAATTAATAGCAATAAATTCCCGCAGCAAGTCATGTGATTTAATCGAAGTGTGTGATGATGGCTTGGATTTTATTGTCGAGGATGCAATTGACTGCTGCGATGGCACACCTTTGACAGAGATTAAAAAAGCAAAAGCATGCAATTTTGCAAATCAATATTCTCAAGGCAACCAGCAACGCTGCCAAGGATTATACGCAATCAAAGGGGTAGGGGATAATGCAATTTACATGCAGGACTATCTTGAAGCTGAGATGTGCTGCTATGGAGTAGAAAGCATCTGCACCAAGCCATCAAATTTATACACCCGCAATCCATTGCCAAGAACATCAAAGCAGCAAAACATCCAGCAATTAGAATGCAAAACTTCAAAGGAAAACAGAGTGCTTGGAAACTGGTATTCAGATTCATTAATGTCTTACAATAATATTGCCTTGCAGGATTTACATGCAGGAGCAACAATCAATGCATTAGCAACAGGCACCTGCGTTGATTATGGAGTAGCATTGACAACAATCTTAAGAAAACTTGGATATTCAAAAGACGATGTTTTCCTTGGAGAAGCATCAAATCATGCTTACACCATCGTAAGGCTTCCATTGGATATTAAATACCACATTGTAGACACAACAGGAAACAAAGCCCCCTCAATCATCTTAGGGAATGTTCCTTATGGCTACCCTTACTGCCAGAACCTATTAAACTGCTATAATGATTTGGGAAAGCAATTATGCCCTGAAATGAAATCAATTGTTGGTTGCGAGGGAGTGAAAGAGCCATTTACAAAGCAAGCCTCAAGAATAAGCTTTAAAACCCAGAAAATAACAAAGAAAATAGTTTCACTGCTTGTGGAGGAGGCAACAAGAGAAGATGTTTAAAAAAAGTATTAAATTAAAATTGCTATTAACAATCATTTTAATATCACTCCTCTCTATAAGCATAAATGCTGCAGAAGTCCTCCGCGAGATTACCCCTGAAAGCCCGAGAGCAGGTGGTGTAATCGAGGTAAAAATAAATATTTTAAATGATGCCTACACCAAGGTTTCATATGAGATAGAAGAAAGAATCCCCAACCAGGTAACCCTTGTTGAGCCATCACAGCCTTATGAAATAAAGCAGCAGGATGGAGTTAAAATCCCAATATTGAAATGGAATATTCTAGCCGAACCAGGAAAAGTAACCTCTGTTTCTTACAAGATTAAAGCAGAACAACCCGGACAATTAACATTCTCCCCTGTTAAAATAATAGACCTATCTACATACGAAACATTAACAGGAAGCAGCAATGAGCTTATTGTCCTATGCAATCCTGATAAAGCATGCAGTGAAAGAGAAAACTATCTTAATTGCCCTGAAGATTGCACAACCGGGGCAAAGGATGGAATCTGCAACCCAATAAATGATGGAATCTGCGATGTAGACTGCACAAAGAATGCTGACTCAGATTGCAAGTCCCAATCTTCAGACCTAACATGGTTATATTACTTAATTGCAGGCTTAATCCTTCTCGCAATAATCGCTTTTATAATCTTAAAATTCTTCAAAGGCAGGCAGGAAGACCAGCCAACACAACCCCAACAGCAACCCCATCAGCAATTTCCACAACAGCCACAACAGCCTCAACAATCTCAGCAACCACAACC
>Ga0209541_10008754_pt1 | contig 16597 bp, 12 predicted proteins | sample RifCSPlowO2_01_FD_184027 | JGI IMG/M metagenome (GOLD analysis project Ga0209541, IMG submission 184027) | Groundwater microbial communities from Rifle, Colorado - Rifle CSP2_plank lowO2_0.1 (SPAdes) (version 2) | ecosystem: Environmental > Aquatic > Deep subsurface > Groundwater | place...
AAGGCGAAGAAGGAGATCGAATATATCCGTATCGGCGCCGTTCTCGACGAGGCCAGCTACCACCTTTTCGCCGTGAAATTCGGCGCGATGTTCCGGGCCGCCATTGGCGCGGAAGCCCTCTACAACATCCTGAAGCAGATCGACGTCAGGGAATTCATCAAGCGGCTCAAGGGACAGCAGGAAAAGGCCCCGGCGGCGGAACGCGAAAAACTGCGCAAGCGCCTCGCGCTCGCCGAGAGCCTCGAACGCTCGGGCGTGCGGCCCGAGTGGATGTTCCTCACGCGCCTTCCCGTAGTCCCCCCGGCGTTGCGCCCCATGGTCGCGCTCGAAGGCGGCCGACACGCGTCCTCCGACCTCAACGATCTCTACCGCCGCGTCATCAACAGAAACAACCGCCTGAAGCGTCTCCAGGCCATCCACGCGCCGGAAGTCATCCTCCGCAACGAGAAGCGCATTTTGCAGGAAGCGGTAGACGCCCTGCTCGACAACTCCATGCGCCGCGGCGCGGGCGTGCTCGGCATTCTGGGAGGCCGCCGCAGGGCGCTGAAGTCGCTCGCGGACTACCTGAAGGGGAAGCACGGCTACCTGCGCCAGAATCTCCTCGGGAAGCGCGTGGACTACTCGGGCCGCTCGGTCATCGTCGTCGGCCCCGATCTCGCGCTCGACGAGTGCGGATTACCCAAGCACATGGTCTTGGAGCTCTTCCGCCCGTTCGTGATACAGGGATTGCTCGCGCGCGAGCTCGCCTACAACATTCGCGGCGCGGGCCGCCTCATCGAGGACGAAGCGCCCGAAGTGTGGCCCATTCTCGAAGAGGCGATACAGAACAAGTACGTGCTTTTGAACCGCGCGCCGACCCTGCACCGCCAGTCCATCCAGGCGTTCCGCCCCGTGCTTATCGAGGGCAACGCCATCCAGGTACACCCGCTGGTGTGCCCGGCCTACAACGCCGACTTCGACGGCGACGCCATGGCCGTGCACGTGCCGCTCTCCGAAGCCGCCCAGCTCGAGGCCGCGAAGATAATGTCGGCCAACAAAAACGTCCTGAAGCCGGGGTCCGGCGACGTCGTCGTCGCATCGAAACTCCTCGACATCATGCTCGGTTGCTACTGGATGACGAAATCCGTGGACGGCCTCAAGGGCGAAGGCAAGGCTTTCCCCTCCACCAACGCCGCGATCACCGCGTACGATTTCGGCGGCGTGGACCTTCGCGCGAAGATACGGGTCTTGCCGGGCGAGAGCAAGAAATACGAGCACTTCGACAGCGCGGTGTTCGAGACGACCGTCGGGCGCCTCCTGTTTAACTCCGTCCTGCCGAGCGATTTCCCGTTCGTCAACGAGGAGATAACCAACAAGCGCATGCAGGCCCTCGTGCAGAATCTCGTCACGCACTACAAGCTCGACGGCATCCCCGCGATCCTCGACAAAATAAAGGCGTTCGGCTTCCGCTACGCGACCTACGCGGGCATCACGTGGTCGCTTTCCGACGTCGTCGTGCCGAACGTGAAGGAGGAGCTCGTCAGGGAGGGGCGCGAAAAGGCCGCGAAAGAGCAGGAGAACTACCTGCAGGGACTCCTCACGGAGCAGGAGCGCCGCAGGATGACGATCGAGATATGGGGAAAGGTTTCCGGGGAATTGCGCAAGCACGTTTTGGCATCGCTCGATACGAACGGGCCCGTGCACGACATGATAACTTCGGGCGCGCGCGGCAGCGCCGTCCAGCTCCACCAGATGGCCGGCATGAAGGGCCTCATCACCAACCCGCGCGGGGAGATCATCGAGTTCCCCATCACCTCGTCCCTGAAAGAAGGCCTCACGCCCATCGAGTATTTCATCTCGACGCACGGCGCGCGGAAGGGCCTCGCCGACACGGCGCTGAACACCGCGCGCGCCGGCTACCTGACACGGCGCCTCTTCGATGTCGCGCACGACGTCATCATTCTCGAAGACGATTGCGGCACGAAGGAAGGAGTCGTCATCCGCCGGCCGGGCAAGGAGAACATCGGCGGCTCGTTCGAAGACAGGATCGTCGGGCGCGTGCTTGCGGAGGATGCCGCTCCGTTCAAGCGCAACGCGCTTCTCTCTCGCGACGACGCGAAGGCGATAGAAGACGGCGGCGCGGAGGAGGTGATCGTCCGCTCGCCCATGACGTGCCGGGTCGCGAGGGGCGTATGCCAGAAGTGCTACGGCATGGACCTCACGACGGGCGAGCTTGCCGACCTCGGCGAAGCCGTCGGCGTCGTCGCCGCGCAAGCGATCGGCGAGCCGGGAACCCAGCTCACGATGCGCACCTTCCACACGGGGGGCGTCGCGACGGCGGGCGGCGACATCACCATGGGCCTGCCGCGCGTCGAGGAGATATTCGAGAGCCGCATGCCCAAGGCGCCGGCCACGATGGCCCGCGTCTCCGGCGTCATTTCCGATATCGTGAAGGACGGCCCGGAAACGGTCATCACCATCGTCCCCGAGACCGCGAGCGCGAAGACGGGGAAATCCGCGAAGCGCGAGACCGAGTACCGCGTGCATCCCTTGCGGAGCATCGTCGTCAAGGAGGGAGACTCGGTGCAGAAGGCCGACTTTCTTACCGACGGCTCGGCCGACCTCGAGGAGCTTTTCCTGCTCGCCGGGAAAGAGCGCGCGCAGGAATACATCATCAACGAGATCACTCGCATCTACGAACTGCAGGGCGTTTCGACCGCGCGCAAGCACCTCGAAATAATCGTCAAGCAGATGTTCAGCCGCGTCTCGGTAACGGGTACCGGCGATACGGGCTTCTCGGCGGGCGACATCGTCGCCGATTTCGAATTCGAGCGCGTGAACAAGGAAGCGAAGGAGAACGAGAAAGAGCCTGCGCGCGGCAAACAGCTCTTGCTCGGCATCACCGAGGTATCGCTCACGCGCGCGTCGTTCCTCTCCGCCATCTCGTTCCAGAACACCCCTAGGAAGCTCGCCGAAGCGGCCGTTGCGGGCTCGGTAGACCGCCTCGTCGGCCTCAAGGAAAACGTCATCATCGGCCGTCTCATCCCGGCCGGCACCGGTTTTCCGGGGAGCAAAAAGCACGAGATGATAGCGCAAATGGAAGCAGAATTCGCCGCCTCAGCACCCGATGAAGTACCCGAAAGCCAGAGCCGCAAGGAGTCTGTTGAGCGGTAAGAGATTTTCCGCGTCACGAAGCAAAGAAGGGCAGGCGACTGCCCTTCTTTGTTTTTTGAACGTCTGCGGGTGTATATCTCGTGTGGAAAACTTCTATTGTTTAACTCATCCGACCGGATAAGATAAACAAGATGGGTACGATGGAGCGCACATCAAAGAAACGAATGCGGCGCGGGCAGATAGAGCGTGCTATTCTCTCGACGCTTGCAGTCGCCGGTGTTGGCCTTGTCGCTATGGCCGCACCGAATGTGCTGCAATTGTTGAAATACGCTGACCCCGACTGGATGATTAAACGCGACCCCAAACAGCGCATTCGCGAAGCGGCCAATCGGCTCAAGAAAAAAGGACTCGTTCAATTTGTACGTGAACATGACCGCGTACATTTGCGCATAACCGAAAAAGGGAGACGGCGATTCGGCTCTCTCGTATCCTTCGGCCCGCTGCCCAGACCGAAGCGGTGGGATGGAAAATGGCGACTCGTTATCTTTGACATCCCCGAAAAGAGGCATGGTCTCCGGGCGCGGGCGCGTGGCATTGTTGCGGGTTTCGGTTTCGTCCGCCTGCAGGACAGTGTCTGGGCATATCCGTACGACTGCGAGGAGGCAGTCGCTCTGCTCAAGGCAGAATTACGTATCGGTAGAGATTTACTTTACATTATTGCGGACGCGATTGAGTACGATACCCCACTTCGCAGACAATTCCACCTTCCGCTCGATTGAACATCACTTGTTTAACGTATCCGACCGGACGAATTAAACAAGCCCCGTATATTTCCGAGTAATACGAGCGAGCAGTGGTAGCTGTCTGTAAATGTGCCTGAAAGCCAGAGCCGCAAGGAGTCGGTTGAGCGTTAACCTCCACTGGTATATAGTTCGGCCGGAGGTGAACAAATGCGGCACATTTACCGGATCGCCACAGCAAATGTGATGATCGCACTGTCGTTCTACTGTTTGGGAGTATTTACCGTCATTGAGCCAACTCTCGGTCTTGCGGTCTGGGGCGTACCCACGCTTATCGTTATTCGCGGGACTGTCCGAGGCTACAGAAAGGGTTACCGTTCCGCGCGAACGCGGGATGGTGCCTACTACTCCAAAAGCGGTTGGCCACTCATGGCCTACGGCTATTGTTTTTTCTCGGGCTTCGAAGCCGGAGAGAGACAGTGGAAGCGCGATCATAGACGCAACTGAACGCCGACCTCACGACTAGAGGCCGGCGTTCGCACTTTTTATACCCAGAGCGCATAATAGGGACTCATGGCAGACCCCATTAGACAAAACAATACGACCAACTTTGAGCTGCGCAATAGGCGAACGTTTTTGCTACATTTGTAATATATGTCTAACGGGGCAGGTACAGTACAACAAATTAAAGATAGACTATCGATTGTCGACGTCGTTTCGCAATACGTGAAGCTGGAACGAAGCGGCGCGAATTTGCGCGCGCGGTGCCCCTTTCACGCGGAGCGTACCCCCTCCTTCTTCGTCTCGCCAGAGCGCGGGACGTATCACTGCTTCGGATGCAGTGTCGGCGGCGATGTGTTCAGTTTCGTCGAGCAGATCGAGGGGTTGGATTTCAAGGGCGCGCTCAAAGTGCTCGCGGAGAAGGCGGGCGTGGAGGTCGTGTACTCGCGCGGCGGCAAGCAGGAAAAGGACGGGCGCGAACAACTCTTCGAGCTTATGGAAGCGGCGACGATCTTCTATTCCTCGCGGCTCGACGACGCGGCGCGCGCGTACCTGAAAGGGCGCGGCATCGCCGACGCGACCGTGAAGACGTTCCGCCTCGGGCTCGCGGGCGACGGATGGAGCGAGCTCGCGGATCACCTGAAGGCAAAAAGATTTTCAGAAAAGGAGATGTTCGATGCGGGCGTTGTAGCACGCGGGGAACGCGGCATACGCGACAAATTCCGCAACCGCATCATGTTCCCGATAGCGGACAGCGCGGGGCGCGTCGTCGGATTCTCCGGCAGGGTGTTTCCCGGTACCACGCAAGCGGCTACGGGGCAGGCGGCGAGAAAGGAAGGTGAATTTGAGCCACCTAAGTATATAAATTCGCCCGAAACGCCGCTTTTTCATAAATCCCGCATCCTGTACGGCTTCGACAAAGCGAAGCTCTCGATGCGCAAGCACAACTGCGCTCTCTTGGTGGAGGGCCAGCTCGACCTTCTCGCGAGCCACCAGGCGGGATGGAGCAATGCGGTCGCCCTCTCCGGCACAGCGTTCACGCCCGAGCACGCCGCGCTCGTCAAGCGCATCACCGACAACCTCGTACTCGCGCTCGACGCCGACGCCGCGGGTATCAAGGCCGCCGGCCGCGCCGCGCGCGCGGCGCTTCAGGGCGGCTTGAACGTCAAGGTCGCGAGATTGCCGGAAGGACTTGACCCGGCCGACCTTATCCTGAAAGAAGGAAAGGATGCGTGGAGCCGTTCCGTTCGCGAGGCAAAAGACATCATCGTATTCCTGCTCGACGTGCTGGAAAGTCATGCAAAAAGCGCCGACAACTTGCGCCGGAACGTCGAAGGCATCGTTCTGCCCTACCTTGCCGACGTGCGAAGCCCCATCGCGCGCGAACAGTATGTGCGCGAGATCGCGAGGCGCCTCGGCGTTTCCGAGCATGCGGTTTCCGAGGCGCTCGAAAAGGTGCCGAACGTTCCGCAGGGTAATGAAGGCGGGGAGAAAACGTCTGAACCTGCCGGCCTGCCCCCCGAACGGGCGCGGTACGCGTTCTCGATCCTTCTTTGGCAGAAAGCCCTGCCCGCGGCCGAGCTCGATATCGAAGCGTACGAGCGGGAGCTCGGAGAATCCGTCGGCGGAGACGCGTTGAAGGAACTCGAGGCGCTTCCGGAAAGCGAGCGCGAGAAACTGCGGTTTGGCGCGGAGCGGATGTATGGCAGAAGCAAAGCTCTCAAAGCGGAGGCGAGGGCGCTCCTCGACGTGCTTTTGAAGGAGCGCTTGAGCCGCGAGCTTTCGGAAGCGGCCGCGGCCCTCAAGAGGGCCGAAGAACGCGGCGATGAGAAGGAGGCGGGTGTGCATATGTCTGTGTGTAACATGTTGACAACGCGGATTGCGGAATTAGCGCGAAAAGGGTAGACTTCTTGGTTCTCGCATACGGGCGACTCCTAGGGGGAAAAGGCGTTGATGATATGCGGTTTTATTGCTATGGGGAAAAAGGCGCGCAACAAAAAGAAAAAGGCCGCAAAGCGGCGCGCGAAGCGCGGCGTCAAGCCGCGCGCGGGAAGGAGCGCGCGGCGTCCCGCGCGCGCGCTCCGGGCGGGCAGGCGCGCGCGTAAAACGGCGGCGCGGAAGCCGCATTTCAAGGTCAAGAAAGGGTTCCGGCCCGCGTCTTCCAAGAGAGGCCTCAAAGACAACGCGAAGGTCGAGGCTCTGATACGACTCGGCAAGGAACGCGGCTACATCACCTACGACGAGATATTGCGGGAATTTCCCACTATCGAAGACAACGTCATCCTGCTCGAAGAGATGTACGAACGGTTCGGCACCGCGGGCATCGACGTTTTGGAAGGCGGCGGCATGCTCGAGGACGCGGGCGCCGACACGATTTTGGAGCGCAAGAAACTCCAGCACCGCCGCGCCGATGCGGGCTACGATTCCGTGCAGATGTACCTGCGTGAGATAGGGCAGTATCCGCTTTTGAACGGCGAGCAGGAAAAAGAGCTTGCCAAGCGCATCTTGACCGGCGACGACGAGGCCCGAAGCATTCTCGCGCGCTCCAATCTGCGGCTCGTCGTCTCCATCGCGAAGAAATACGTGAACCGCTCGCCGGATCTCACCCTGCTCGATCTCATTCAGGAGGGGAATCTCGGCCTTTTCAAGGCAGTGGACAAATTCGACTACACGAAGGGCTACAAATTCTCGACCTACGCGACGTGGTGGATACGTCAGGCCATCACGCGCGCCCTGGCCGACCAGAGCCGGACCATCCGCATCCCGGTGCACATGGTCGAGACCATCGCAAAATACAAGCAGAAAGTGCGCGAGCTTTCCCAACACCTCGGCCGGGATCCTCTGCCGGAAGAGATTGCCGCGGAAATGGGCATAGAGGTTGAGAAGATATACACCATCCAGAAGATAAATCAGGACACCGTCTCGCTCGAATCGCCCGTCGGCGAAGACGACGACGAGCGCTCCACGCTTGGAAGCTTCATCGCCGACGACACGATAGCGAGCCCCGACCAGGAGGCGTCGCGCCGCATTCTTTCCGAGCAGATGATGGAAATTCTCGACGAGCTTTCGCCGAAGGAGCGCAAGATCCTCGAAATGCGCAACGGCCTTACCGACGAGGGCGTGTGCTTCACGCTCGAAGAAGTAGGCCGCGAGTTCGGCGTGACCCGCGAGCGCATCCGCCAAATCGAGGCCAAAGCGTTGGAGAGGATAAGATTCCACGAGCGAGCGAAACAGTTGCGGTCTTACTAACGCATCCGTCCCCGCCCCGTTAGAAGCGGACGCTTTCTAATGGGGTTCCACGAACGCGCCAAACAACTCCGAAGCTATTAATGAAAGTATCTCCGTCTCTGGTTTTTCAAGACGGACATCCCATGGGGTATACTCGCCGCATGCGAGATGCGAATCTACCCATCAAGCACTGGAGCCATTCGTCCTTGATGACTTTCTTGCGCAATCCTTTGGCGTGGTACAAGCGTTATGTCGAGGAAGTATACGACACGCCCTCGTCACCCTCGGGCGTCGTCGGGCGCGCGGGCCATGTGGCGCTCCAGCATTTTTACAGCGGCATCGAAAAGAACGGTGCAGTAGATCTCGGGCTCGAATATCTGCGCAATGTGCCGGATTTCGAGATCAACTTCGGGAAAGCGCGCACCCGCGCCGCGAGAAAAAAGAGACGTGCGGCTATGGAGCGGGAATATTTGCAAGCCATTTCCTTTTATCTCGCGCGACCGCCTCGCCACGATGTTTTTGGCGTCGAAGTGAAAGGCGTCGTCGAAGTCGAAGGTCTGCCGCTCCCCCTCAAGGCCGTCTCCGACCTCGTGGTTCGTTCGAAGGTCGATAGAAAAGCTGTCGATATCGTCGACCACAAGTTCGTCGATTCGTTCAGCACGCTCAAGAAGGACAAGCCGATTTTCGTCATCCAGTCCATCTTCAACTACTACGTCGTCCGCGAACTTTTCAAAAAGCCGGTCAAGCGATTCATTTTACATGAGTGCCGGAAGCGAAAAAATGCGGACGGCTCGGCGCAGATGCGCCGCTATGTCATCGATTTTGCCGACTACAAGGAGGAGTTCGCGCTTTTCCATCGGCTCATCCGCGATGCGACCGCCGAAATCTCGCGTCCGCGCGTGTATTTGCCAAACCCCTCGGATATGTTCGAGGGGGACAATTCGTTCGATATCTACCGCCTTGGACTTACAGAATAGTCAGGTTTCAGCTGTCAGCTTTCAGGGGACGACCGAGAACCGTCCTTAAAAATCCCCCAAGGACGGTCCTCGGTCGCTCTCGCTAGAGTTGCGAGTCGATGGCGGCCTTGAACGTCGAAAAGTCGTCGGCTCCCGGAATGAGCGTCGTCCCGGTGATGAAACCCGGCGTCCCCTGGATGCCGAAGGAGGCGCCTTCCTGCTGGTCTTCCGCGATGAGCGCGAGGTATGCGTCGCGCTTCTCGGCGACTTTCTGCTGGAGGCGCTCCGCGTCGAGGCCGGGGAGCGTCCGTATGAGCGCGAGGATGGACGATTCGTCCCCGAAGCCGCCGTTTTCTTCGTCCTGCGCCTTAAATATCGCCTCATGCCACTCATAGAATTGTTCCGGGTACAGCTCCCACACCGCATGCTTGTAGAGCGCGGCGGTCGTTGAGTCGGGTCCGAGGAAGGCGTAGTCCTTGAAGACGATCTTCAGCTTGCCGGTCTGCACGTAGTCTTTGATCAGCGACGGCATGGCCGGCTCGATGGGGATCTGGGGAACGCCGCCGACGTCTACCGCCTTGCAGAAGGGGCACTGGTAGTCGAACCAGTATGCGAGCGTGACCGGAGCGTTCTTCTCGCCGATCACCGGATCGTCCGCTTGGATGCTGACGTCCTTGATGTCGACCGGAGCCGGGGAGCCCGGCGGAGCGCCCCCGCTCCCGCCCCCGAAATAGAGCGCGCCTGCGACGAGCGCCCCCGCTATCACGATCGCGAGAGGAATGGAAAATTTTTGTAGCGTATGGACGGCGCTCGAAACTTGTTCTCCGGGCATAATCGTCAAGTATACCCCGCAGTGAATGCTGGCGAAAGTCTTGTTGGGTGGGGATAGTCTTCTCGCCGCAAAACCCGCCAGGGGCCTTTTCTGCGAGCATGTGTTGGAACGACTGCGGCCTCACGCGTCGCCAGCATATACTTACGGGGCAGGCACTATCGGCTCCTGACCTTCAGTTTGGTCTGCCGCTTCTTATTTATCTTCGGAAGGCGGATCATGAGGATGCCGTGCCGCTCCGAGGCCTCGGCCATGTCAACGTCTATCTCTTCGGGCAGAAGGATCATGCGAGAGAACGAACCCCAGTAGAGCTCACGCTGGAAGTAGTGTTCCTCATCGACCTCCTTTTCGTCCTGCCGCGCGCCGCTTATCGTGAGCATCTCGCGCGTGAGCGAGATGTCGATCGAGCCGGGGTGCACGCCCGCTATCAGGGCTTTCACGACAATGGCCTCCGGCGTCTGATAGACGTCGACCGCGAGCTCGCCCGCGGGCTCTTCGCCCGAAAGTGCATCGTCTTTGGGCGTGAGGTGCGCGTGCCGCTCCTTGCCCTCGCCCTCGAAAACGGCGCGCGTCGCCTTCGGATCGTCGAAGTAGTCGTCGTATTCTTCCGTCGCGCCCGTGAGTCTGGAAAAGAAGCTTTTGGCGGACATATTCACATCGAAAATCTGCTTGTAACCATCGGATGGATACGTTTGACGTATTCTAGCACGGCGAGAAGAGCAACAAGTCCGAGCCACACGAGCCCGAAGGTGCGCAAAAGGTGCTCCTCCGCCGTGTTCAGTATAAGGAAGTTGAATACGCTGTGCAAAGCGACGGCGAGGATAACTCCGCCGAGGGCATAGACCCGCTTCGCGCGCTGAGGCTTGTAGAAAGAGAGCGCGAGCGCGACGCCGATGACCGCCGAAGAGAGCACGTGCAGGAGCGTCGCGCCAACGAAGCGGAGGTTGCCCGTGAGGATCGTCTGCACTGCCGTGTCGCCCGCAAGCGGCGAGAGGAGGAAGAGCGTGTTTTCGAGCGCGGCGAAGCCGAGCGCGACGGCGACCATATAGATGACAGGGTCTATCGGCTCATCGTCCTCGCGCCGCCATAGGACGGTAACGCGTGCCGCGGCGTATTTCATGATCTCCTCGATCGCCGACCAGGCGGTGAAGATAAGCATTTGCGTGGCCAGAAATGTGGCGACGTATTTTTGGATAGGAATCACGACGGCGACGGTCACCATCCCAGCGAAAAACGCAAGCGCGATGAGGCGGCGCGGCTCCGGATGCGGCGCGTCCTCCCGCCGCCAGAACCATAACCAAGCCAACGCTGGAAATACTCCGCCCGCTACCGCGCCGAGTATCGGCGTAAATTCTTGCATGAGAGGTATTTTAACGCGGCCAAGGAGCGACCATCAGTAATTCGGGGTCCTTTGTGGGCAACTCTTTCCAAATGGCCTCGGTGACGAAAGGCATAAAGGGGTGGAGGAGACGGAGGGCAGTATCGAGGATAGCGTATAGCGTGTAGCGTCTAGAGGCGGCGGCTTCGCCGCCGCCCTTAAGGATCGGTTTAGATTCCTCGATGATTTCCGCCGCGAAGCGGTCCCACACGAAGTGATAGGCGATATCGGCCGCGAGATCGAGGCGGAATTTTTCGATGTGCCGGGAAACATCCTGCGCAATGGTAAGCGCTTCCTGCACGATTTTTTCGTCAGTTGCTTCCAAGGTCGGACCTTGGGACCCCTCAAAGGTCCGACCTTTGGGGTCCTGATTCTCGAGGACGAAGCGGGCGATGTTCCATAGTTTATTCGCGAAATGCTTGTAGCCGCGCACCCTGTCTTCCGAGAGCTTCACGTCGTTCCCCGGCGAAGCGCCGATGACGAGGGAGAGGCGCGCGGCGTCCGCGCCGTACTTTTGCGTCATTACCAAGGGGTCGATGACGTTCCCTAGCGATTTGCTCATCTTGCGGCCCTTTTCGTCGCGTACGAGGCCGTGGAGGTAGACATTGTGGAAGGGGATGTCGCCGAGAAGAAATCCCGTCATCAGTATCATGCGCGCGACCCAGAAAAAGAGGATGTCGTATCCGGTTTCGAGAACATCGGTGGGATGGTATGTCTTAAAGTCCGCCGTTGCTTGAGGCCAGCCGAGCGTCGAGAACGTCCAGAGGCCGGAAGAAAACCACGTGTCGAGCGTGTCGGGGTCTTGTTCATATTGCGCGTCGCAGAATTCGCACGCTGGTTTCTCGGTGGAAACAATGAGCGGTATGCACTTTTCAACGTCGGCTTCGCGGCCCGGCTTCGGAATGCATTTGGGCCCGTGGTACCAGACAGGAATCCGGTGCCCGTACCATATTTGCCGGGAGATGCACCACGGGCGCAGGTTGTCTATCCAGTTGTAATAAATCTTCTCAAAACGTTCGGGAAGTATTTTTATTTGTCCCGACGAGACGACATCTTTCATCCACTCTTTGAGCGTCGCTGTTTTTCCATTCAGGAATCGCACCTGTTGGTCTACGGCAACCCACCATTGGAGTTTCGGAAGCGGCTCTATCGTGCCGCCCGAGCGGTCGGCCTTCGCGATGTTCATAGGCGTCTGCTCCTCCTTTTCGAGGAGGTTGTGCTCTTTGAGCCACGAGACGATCGCGGCGCGCGCCTCCGCGGCTTTTTTTCCCGCGACGAGCGGCCCGGCCGCCTCGGTCATGCGCGCGCGCTCGTCGATGACCTGCACGAGCGGGAGGGCGTGCCTCTGCGCGATCTCCCAGTCGGTGAAGCTGTGCGCGGGCGTAACGCCAACCGCGCCCGTGCCGAATGCAGGATCAACCGCATTATCTTCGACTATCTTGACAGAGAGCTTTGCGCCCGCAAACTCGACCGCGAATGTCTGTCCGACGTATTGTTTGTACCGCTCATCGTCCGGATGCACGGCGATTGCGGTGTCGCCGACCTTGGTTTCGGGTCGCGTTGTCGCTATCGCGAGGGGGAAGTCCTTGCCGTAGCGGAAGGTGTAGAGCGTGCCGATCGTTTCTTCGTACGTCACCTCGTCGTCGGAAACGGTCGTCTGCCCCCTCGGGTCCCAATTCACGATCCTGTTCCCCCGATAGATGAGACCCGCGTCGTACATCTGCTTGAACGCCGTGCGCACCGCGAGACTTCGCTTCTCGTCGAGCGTGTACGCCTCGCGGCTCCAGTCCACGGAAGCGCCCATCGCCTTTATCTGGCCGACGATGGTGTCGCGGCTCTTTTGCGCGAAGTCTTCGACGCGCTTCAGGAACTCCTCGCGTCCGAGATCGTGCCGCGTTTTGTTCTCCTTCTTTTTCAGCTCTTTCTCGACGACCGATTGCGTGGCTATCGCGGCATGGTCGGTGCCTGGAAGCCAGAGGGTCTTGTCTCCGCGCATCCGATGGTAACGGATGAGGATGTCCTGTATCGCGAGCATCGCGGCGTGCCCCATGTGAAGCGTTCCCGTTACGTTCGGCGGGGGCAATACTATTGAATAAGCCTCGGCATCGGGCTTCGTAACGCCTTTCTCGACGCATACGTCGGGATTGGCATAGCCGCTCCTTTCCCACAGCTCCAAAATTTTCGGCTCCTGCGAGGCGGGATCGTACGGCTTGAGAAAGTCCTCCGGGGCTTTCGATGCCTCCATCGCGCTACTTTAGCACAACTTCCAGTTGCCGTTCGCGCTAAGGCTTTTCGGGTCTTCGAACTCATTTTTCAGCGCGTGGAAGTAGCCCGCGATCGCGATCATAAGGCCGTTGTCGGTCGAGAATTGAGGAGGACAGACCAATAGCTTCGAGCTTACAGCTTCGAGCTTCGAGGAAAGAACGGAGCGGATGTGTTTGTTGGCGGAAACGCCGCCGCCCATGACGACGGCATTCGCGCCGTATTCCTCGACGGCGCGGAGAGTTTTGTAGACGAGTACGTCGGTAACGGAATCTTCGAATTCGCACGCAAGCTTTTCTCTGCCGAGTGATTGCAGAGGCTTCGATTTGATCAAGCGTTCTGCAGCTGTCTTGAGTCCCGCAAACGAAAAATCGTAGCTGTTCTCATGCATCATCGGCCTCGGTAGCTTAAACCCACGAGGCGACGCCTCGTGGGTTTTGCGGGCATGTTCGGCGAGTCGGGATATTTCGGGGCCACCGGGGTAGGGAAGACCGAGGAGGCGGGCGACCTTGTCGAACGCTTCGCCTGCCGCGTCGTCGCGCGTGCGTCCGATATACTCGTATTGTCCGAACGACTTCATCAAAATGAGTTCAGTATGTCCGCCGGAAACGAGAAGTGCGAGAGCAGGAAATTCAAACGTCGCCAGTTCTCCCAATGATGGGTTTCGTAAATCCATCATGGATATGACGATGTGGCCTTCCATGTGATTTACCGGCACGATGGGCACATGCCATTGCACAGCCAGTTTCTTCGCGAACTCGATACCTTCCCAGAGGCACGGCTCGAGCCCGGGACCGACCGTTACGGCGATGGCATCTATCGCATGAATGTCACAGCTGTTATAAACGTGCGATATCGGCATTTTTTCGAGGAGGAGCGGCAGGTTCTTCGCGTGTTCCCGTTTTGCGAGGTTGGGATAAATGCCTCCGTACTCGGCATGCACGTTCTGTGAGCTCACTTCGTTCGCAAGGACCTTGAACGAAAAGTCGGTGCAATATGCGCCTTCTGCCTCGATGAGCGCAATACCCGTATCGTCGGCGGAGGTTTCTATGCCGAGTATGCGCATCTTCCGAGCATAGCCCGAAGGATTTTGTTGCGCTAGAGTGGTGGTGATGATGCCGAACTCCTCCGAAAGACAGTACGCCTCCGGCGGGCAGGTATTCGCGATCTACTTCCGGCATGTCCGGAAGTATCCCGTTCTGCTCGGGCTCGTGGCGCTCGGCGCGATCGGCATCCAGATCGCCGATCTGGCCGCGCCGTGGTACCTGCGCCGGTTTTTCAACCTCCTCGCATCGAGCGCGCCGGAGGCCGGCGCAATCCCCGAGCTCCTCGGCCTCGTCGCCGCCATCGCCGCCATATACCTCGCGGGCTGGGTGGTGCGCCGCCTTCAGGAGGCAAGCATCATACTTCTCGAATCGCGCGTCATGACCGATCTCTTTTCGAGCACGTTCGAGTATCTGATGGGGCACTCGTACAACTTTTTCATCTCCCGCTTTGCCGGCTCCCTCACGCACCGGGTCAACAAGTTCGCCCGCGCCTTCGAGGTCATGTTCGACGCCATCGCTCTGCAGTTCTTCCCGACGCTCCTCTTCGTCGGGGGCGCCGTCACCGTTCTCTTCATGCGCAATCACGCGCTCGGCCTCGCGCTCGGCGCGTGGGCCGCCGTCTTCGTCGCTTTCCAGCTCTACGTCGCGAAGCTCCGCCAGCCGGTGCGCGCCGCGCGCGCGGAGGCCGACACGAGGGTGACGGCCTCGCTCGCGGACGCCATCTCCAACCACGCGACCATCATGCTTTTCTCGGGCAAGCGCTTCGAGCACGGCCTTTTCAACGCGGTCGTCGAGGTCTGGCGCAAGGCGACACTGCGCTCCTGGATCGCCGACAACGCCATCTGGTCGGGCATCGGCCTATTCATGATCGCGATCGAGATCGGCCTTTTGTGGGGCGCGACCGTTTTCTGGGGCCGCGGCCTTCTCGAGATCGGCGATTTCGTGCTCATCCAGGCGTATCTTCTCACCACCTTCGACCGGCTGTTGAGCATCAACCGCGAACTGCGGCGCTTCTTCGACGCGTTCGCGGATTCGAGCGAGATGGCGCACATACTCGGCGAGCCGCACCGCGTGCCCGACGCGCCGAACGCGCGCCCGCTCGCCGTCCGCGAGGGCGCGATACGTTTTAGCCGCGTGAATTTCTCCTTCGGCGCGGCGGAGCCCGTGCTGGAGGATTTCGATCTCGCGGTGCGCGGCGGCGAGCGCATCGCGCTCGTGGGCTCCTCCGGCGCGGGGAAGTCGACGATCACGAAGCTCCTCCTGCGCATGTTCGACATCAAGGAGGGCGCCATCGCCATCGACGGGCAGAGCATCGCTGACGTAACGCAGGACAGCTTGCGCGCCGCGATATCGTTCGTGCCGCAGGAGCCGATACTCTTCCACCGGACGCTCATGGAGAACATCCGGTACGGCCGCCGGAAGGCGACCGACGAAGAGGTGATAGAGGCGGCGAAGAAGGCGCACTGCCACGAATTCATTTCCCGATTGCCGCTCGGCTACGGCACCTACGTCGGCGAGCGCGGCATCAAGCTCTCGGGCGGGGAGCGCCAGAGGGTCGCCATCGCGCGCGCTATATTGAAGAACGCCCCGATACTCGTGCTCGACGAGGCGACTTCGAGCCTCGATTCGCGCTCGGAAGCGCTCATCCAAGACGCCCTCGAAGCCCTGATGCGCGGGAAGACGGCCGTCGTCATCGCGCACCGGCTCTCCACCATACAGAAAGCGGACCGCATCGTGGTTATGGACAAGGGGCGCGTGGTCGCCGAGGGCACGCATCAGGAACTGCTCGAGCGCGCGGGCCTCTACCGGGAGCTCTGGAGCATCCAAGCCGGAGGATTCGCGGACGAGCCCGTTGCGGAAGCCGGCGCGGAGGAGATCGAGGGACAAAAAGACGAAGGCATCGAGGATGAGAAGGAACCGCCTACGCGCGCGCAGGCGAAGTAGGCGTCGTTACGCCATATCAGTCGGTTCATCGGAGATTGGAGGAGGCTCTTGTCGAGGATTAGTCAGATTCCAAATCAGCCTCCTCGTTAGGCTCACCTCGTTCTTCGGCAAGCTCCCGGTTCATTCGTTTAAGATTCATTGTGTCTCGCCGTTTTCTTTCGAACATTTCATGCTCCAGTCGCTTCTGCGCCCCGGCCTTGCTACGTGCCAACACTTCCATTTCTTTCTTTGTCAACCGAAGGTTGCGATAAGGACCGCCGAGCTTTTTCTTCGCTGGGTCTTCTTCCATCTCAAAAATATAACGAAATATCAGAGATATCTCAAGGAAATCGGTGCGCGGTGAGGAATTCGAATCCCCGGCCTCGTCTACGTCAAAGACGCGCTCTAACCAACTGAGCTAACCGCGCCCTACTTTGCTCCGGCTTCTGCCGGAGCTACGAAGGGCAAGCGTTAGAACAAAAGTCCTACTGCCTGTCCGTCCGTAGCTCGAGCGCAAGCGATGAGCGGAGGAGGAAGCCAACCGCGCAACGCCTCGCAGAATAGCGTCTTTTTTCGTAGTATTCAAGACATGGAGATCGTTCGGCTCTCGGAGGCCGGGGTGGAGGCCGCCGCGCGGAGCG
>Ga0209541_10008756_pt1 | contig 16596 bp, 18 predicted proteins | sample RifCSPlowO2_01_FD_184027 | JGI IMG/M metagenome (GOLD analysis project Ga0209541, IMG submission 184027) | Groundwater microbial communities from Rifle, Colorado - Rifle CSP2_plank lowO2_0.1 (SPAdes) (version 2) | ecosystem: Environmental > Aquatic > Deep subsurface > Groundwater | place...
GACGAAAACGCCGAGGCACCTAAGCGCATTCGCGCGAAAGATCGCGAAGAAACGCTTCGCAGAGAAAAATGGGCGACAAGGCGAACTCGACCTCTGAACGTTTTGCGCAATAACGCACCCCGCCCAGGTGCGTTATTTTATAATTAAAAATTCGGTTTGAGCAGGTACTTTTTGTAGAACTTGTTGATGATCGCCACCGCTTCATCGGGAGTATCGACGATATGAAAGAGCTCGAAGTCGTCTTTGTCGATATTTCCCTCGGCGAGCATCGTCTCCTTGAACCACTTGAGCAGTCCCGTCCAATACACACGATCAATGAGTACGATGGGAAACCGTGCGATCTTTTCGGTTTGAATGAGTGTAAGTGCCTCCGTGAGCTCATCGAGCGTCCCGAAACCTCCGGGAAGTACGACGAACCCCTGCGCGTAACGGATGAACATCACCTTTCGTACAAAGAAATATTTGAAATTAAGCAACTTGTCGTGGTCTACATAAGAGTTTGGTTTTTGCTCAAATGGAAGCACGATGTTGAGCCCAACAGACTTTCCTCCTGCACGCTGGGCTCCTTTGTTCGCCGCCTCCATGATGCCCACCCCTCCTCCTGAGATGATTCCGTATCCGCTTTTGGTGAGTTTGAAGGCGACCTCCTCACCAAGTTTATAGTGACGCGCCTTGAGTTTTGTGCGCGCAGAACCAAAAATTGAAACGCAGGGACCGATCTTGTTCAGGCGTTCAAACCCTTCGACAAACTCCGCCATGACCTTGAACACATGCCACGCATCAGTGCCCTTTAACTCGTCGCCCCACGTGTGCATCGCCACGCGCTCAAAGGCTTTTTTTATCTGTTTTTCGTTTCGTCTTTGGTCTTTTTTCGGCATACATACTATAAAAATGATAACTCACCGGCCGATTGAGAAGTGATATTCACATCTTCAATATCGCGAACAGCTCCGGTAGCGTGGAGACAACCTCATCCGGCGGAATAAGTTCGGGGAAAGATGTCGTCTTTTCCTTTTTGACCCTGTCGATACGAATACACCTGATTTCCGGGTTTGCGGCTTTGACCTCTGAAATATTCTCCGGAAGGTCGTCGACAAAAGCATGTCCCGGGGCGGAACGGCTAAGTTTGCAAAGATACTCTTTCGCGGCAATTCCCTTTCCGGAGTGACCGTGATCACCAGGGACAATAAGTACGTCGTCAAGGTGGGATGAGATACCCGAAGCGTGCACTTTTTTTTCTTGGAAAACAGGATGCATGGTGGAAGTAAGAAGGACAAGCGAATAGGTATCCCGCGCACGCATCAAAAAAGGGACGGTGTCCGGATAAAGCATTGGCGGCAAATCGGGTAGTTCGCACGTTCCGAGAACAACCTCCTTGATCCGTGGTTCAATATCGTTACCCAGCCATGTATAAAACTGTTCAGTATCAAAAAGAGTCCGGTCAAAATCAAGGAAAAGAATGGGTTTCTGCATTTCTTCACTATATACCGTTGCAGCTCCTACGTCAGGTTTTGCACCAAAACCTGACGGGGGCACAGGAGCGTCGCCGCTTTGGGTCACGCCGGGCCGCGTTTCAATTGAGAAAACGCGGCACGGTTCCTCTGAACCGACGGTTACGCGATGTGGTTTCGGGAAAGCAACGGTTGCGAGACGTAATCTCGGGACAAACGTCTCGCTTTAACGGACGGTTGCGAGACGTGATCTCGGGACAAACGTCTCGCTTTAACGGACGGTTGCGAGACGTGATCTCGGGAGATCAAAAACCGCCCCGCACTATGCAGGACGGACCGGCTGTCATTTTCTGAACATAAGCTTTCTTCCGAATGCGATGCGTCGCCTTACATACCCCACCCATTCGTCGGGCGCCGAAAGGTCGACAAAAGGAACGTAGCATCCGACGCGATAACCAAGAGCGGCGTGCTCCCTGGAGAGTGATCTTCCAAATGGCCCTGCGAGGAATTGAATGGTGAACTGGTCGGCAGAGATATTCTCCGACCCGACCACTTCCTTCAGAGACCCCAGGAGTCGTCGATCACGTACCGTGGCAACCTTCGGATGCATCCCTTTTGCAATCTGCATCCTAAACGTCTCGAAATAATTTCCACGTACCTCTTCGTCACTCGCCTCTTCTGCGCCGACGTTATAGAGCCCCGAACCCTTCACGATACGAACAGGCATATCCAAAATGCGGTAGCGGTCGACAAGTTCCGTTCTAAGTTCTTTCGGAAGATGCATTTGAAATGCGGGACGAAACGTAACGCCTCTTGGGAGTTTCGGCGCGAGGGCATTCAATACTCGCTGTACATCACAGAGCGTTTCGCGGTTTTCCGCGTCGATCTCAATCTCGAGAGCTTTCCCCGAAATCGCACGAATGAAGTTTTGAAGCGTTTTCGCAAACATAAAAGACCCCAACTCCATTCCAAAGGCTGACGGCTTTATCGCAACACTTCCGTAATTAGTGTTGTCCATTAGTGAGACAAGCCTGACGTACGATTCACATATTTCGTTGATACGCCATCGTTCTCTTATGTGCTCATCGATACGATTATAGGTCGGGATGATCCCCCGCCCTACGAGCATACTCCCCTCTTGTAAGACCGCGGAAACCCCGCCAAAGACGACAAACTGACGGGCAATGGACCTTCCAAGGAAGCGGAGGACAAGGCCGTCGAAAACGTCTAGCATGACCCCTCCACAGTATTTCAATATCTCTTAAAAGCCTGCCACAAGCATGTCGTCGGGGCAAGTGAACCCCGCACCACAGCCTTACCGCCGTGGCATCAGGGCTTTTCCCTTCGGGTTCCAAACGCACACATTCCTCCCCATTCTTATAAACGGGGCTTTCTATAGTACGGGGTGAAGTTCATACTACTCGGACTTCTCTGCTTCTTTTTCTTTCGTCCTCGATCCAATATGAGCTTTTCGGATGATCAACCGCGAAAATCCGAACTCGTGGAACTCATGTTCATACGCTTCAGTGCCCAAGTCGAGCAATTCATCGTACTCTTTCGCCGGCATGTGGTGTTTCGATTGCAATCCATACTTCTCTTCAATGTCCCGCTCCGCAAGCTTCTCGGCCAAAACAAGTTCCGTAACGGATGTATCATAGCTGTCCATAAGACCATTCAACTCCGGGTCATCTTCAAATATTCGGGAAGGGTGATGGTGTTCCTCGCCGAGCGCCCGGTGTCTCCATGTCGCAGCGGGAAAACCCGCATCTCCTGCGCGAGAAAAGATATACTGCTCAAGGTCGTCATACTCCCCAAGATAATCAGCATCCTTCTGGCCGCTTGCCCCGTTCGCGACGGTATTGGCAACATAGATCATGCGCAAAAGCGTTTTAAATTGTTCCGACGTGAATACGAGACCGATCATCCCGTTAGAAGTAGCCATAATGATTCTATTGCTTACCTAAAAGAGTTGTCTGTCCGCGTCACTTGAACGCGACACAGAAAAGAAAATGGTGGGGTACTTAAGGCTGTTCAAGGCTTACTCAATGATGTGGTCCGCTTGTTCCAAGAGCGTCTGTGGTATCTCTATGCCAAGTGACGTTGCAACCGATCGATTCACGCCAAATTTAAAATCGTGAGCTAATATGGCTTCTGCATTAGACGGAGAAATCTTTTTGACAAGAATGTCGTAGGCCATGGTGGCAGCCACGGCACCATAATCTTCAACATCCCTGCCGTAGGAAAGTATGCCCCCTAGTTCAAGTTCAGTTCTATTGCGCACGATGAGCGGTTTGCGCACCTGAGGTTGTCGGGACATTGCAAGCAGAATATCCATATTCGCGGTAATAAAGGAATCGGGATAACGAAAAATAGCATCAACGCTGTTGAAGTCGTAGTTGAGGAAAAATTTGTTGAGTTCTTCCCTGGTAGAAAACTGCTTCTCAACAAGTGTCACACCATTCTCTGCTGCCACCTTACGAAGAGCTTTCATCGCTTCAGGGTTGGCAAGGGGGCCCTCTTTCGCAGCCTTAAGAACCAAAAGCGTCTTTAGTCCCGGCAACAATTTGAGTGCATATAACAGACGATCCCCCGTGATCAAGCTGGCACTGGAGTCAATAAAGGCGGTCCGATTGCCTGGTTGTTCTGTAGTTAATCGTGCGGCCTCTGTGTTGGCAGTCAATATCGAGATGACCGGAACCTGAGGCATTTTTTCTCGTATATACGGGACGGCTGCTTGTCCGGTGACAATAAGGTCTATCTTCTCGCTCCCTAAAATCTCCGCCGCCCTTCTCAAGCTTTCGGGTTGAAATATCGTGTTGACCGTTTGATACCGGATGCCAAAATGCTCGCGCTCACCCAACTGATCAAATGATCGTGTAAACTCTCTCAATGTAGGCGACAAAAGCAAATTATAGTCTAAAAACGCTACGACGTAGGTGTGCACAAAAAGACGCCCAGGCGCTAGAGTTTCCCCATCTTTCAGCATGAAACTAAAACCAAACATTGATACACCAACAATGCCCACGATAATCCCGAGGAGTATAATTACTTTTCGCATAAAGTCCTATTATACCACTGAAAGATGGCTCCCTCCACCACAAAAGGAGGCTGGGTGGACCACGTGGGCAAGCCCCTCCTATTCTTGGTTGTTTTCAGTCTCTTCAATGTCCCAGACTTCTTTTCCGATACGCTGTTCGGTGTCCTTGAGATCGCGGTAGAGTTCTTCTTCACGACGCTCTTCTTCGGGTGTCAGCCGACGGGACTGTCTTCCATTCTTGAGCACAGCCAATTCTTGTTCGATATCGCGACGAAGAACCGCAAACCCTCGCTTGATCGATTCCTCCGCTTCGCGTATCTCGGAGAGTAGCAGTCGGTGTTTTCTTCGGTGGTGATAGGCATGATAGAGCATGTAACAGATGAGGCAAATGATGACGGAAAGGAGGAAAAGGGCGATCACAAAGTAGAGCATTTCGTAGCTTAATCGGGAGACACCAAAGACAATAGCGGTACGTGCGACCTCCATTTCCATCTGTGGGGACGGCGGGCTCACGAGGTTTCCCAATTTTGCCTGCGTCCAAAGGACATACTTGCCCGGGGAAAGAAAACCGTTGTGTCGGTAGAACCATTCACCCCTTTTATCAGAAACGACGTTGTAGCTGGTGGTCTCACCCGACAAGAGGTTCTGCGTGAAGATCGTCACCGTAACGTCCTTGATGTCGGTCTTTCCGCCGACATAGAAGATCTCGCTGTTCGAAACATCCTTCGACAGCGTGGTCACGTACGGGGGCGCCAGCTCAACAACCCCCTCGTCGCTGTTCATTTGCGCGTAGACTTTTGGTATTTCCAAAACGTTAAAGAGCGCACCGCCGAGCAAGAGGATGAGAAGGAGGGTTCCTGGAAGTGTGCTTTTGTTTTGGGGTTTGTGGGACCCGTACTTCTCTTTATACCTCCTCAATTCTTCGATCTGTTGATTGATCTTCTCCGGCAATTCTTTTGCTTCGCGCGCCTTATCGAGCGCAAGGTGTTTCTTTCTTATCTGATACGCGACATCCCAGAGAAGCACGATCACAAAGATGAGTATGCCAATGAGCCACAGCCAACTTACGGCTAACGAGCCGATGATGAGGCCCTCAGCACTGCTGAATCCGAAAAATCGGCTGGTAATCACAAGTCGGTTCACGATTTCCTGATAGTTTCCCGCCTTATCGTAAACACGAATGAACAGATCGTACGCACCCACGTCGAGTGTCGACAAGATGTACGGGCTTTCCGCTTCAATGAAAAGTGACCGGTTTCCGACATCGCCGCGATCACTCACCAGCGGCTGGAGCGAAACAAGTTTGAGTTCGTAGTGGTCAATGCCGGAAAGTGTATCGGTGGTGCTAAATTTGACCACGGGGTTCCGAACATTCGTACGTTTACCGGGCAAAATTTCTAGCGGGAATCCCGCCGGTGGTTCAGTATCGATGTTGACTCCAAAATGCGTGATACCCCCCCACGATCCTTCGCGAAACGCTTTGATATGAAAATAATGCTTCCCATCAGGAACACTTTTGTAGACCATCGACCCGCGATTGCCGTCCGCACGATCGTCCGGTATAGAAACAGGTTCTTCATCAAAAACAAAGCTGTAATTCTGAACCGCCTCATTTGTTGCCCACGTAAGGAGAAGGTTGGGGTTTGAATACCATTGCGTCTGGTTTGGGTGAGTTTCCGAGACCACGATCGGTCCTGCCGGTGGCGGAAGCACGAGTGAATACACGGCGTTTTCCTGCCTGCTGAAATCATTCGTCCCGAGCCCATCGTTCAGAAGCACCTTTGATGTATCGGAAAAATGGAGGATCGCAGTACCGACCGATTTGACACGAAAGGTCAAGGTGGCCACCAAAGCGCTCGCTACGTTTATCCCCCGCGGGATACCTCCCTGCAGATGCACGCGCCCGGTCTGGTTATTGAACTGTGGCTGGCTTGTCCAAAGGGAAATGACCGACACGTTTGTCTGCGGAGAGACCAACTGAAGGCGGTCGGGGGGGAAACGAAAATCAATATCGAGCGCATTCACAGACTTCCCTTCCGTGTCAAGAAGTATCTGAACATCAAAAGTGCTCCCCACCGTAAATGTTCCGCTTGTAGGCGAGATGAGTAGCGCCGCAGCTTCGGTGGTGAGCGGGGAGGCGGCAAGGAGAGTGAGACAAAAACCTGCTACGACAAAATCGTGGCGGGCACGAGAAACGATTATTTTGAAAAGACCCCGGTGGTTACGCATGGTGTTTTCTTCCTCGAAGCAAAAACCACAGGAAAAACCCTGCGACCGGTAGCAGAATGGCCGGTATGGTCAGTATACCGTACGTAAGCCATATATTGTATGGGCCGTCTGTTTTTTCTGTTGATAACTGCCCCGGGGAACTCGCAGAAATGATCGTAGCATTGCCCTCCCGATCGATCACCCGTACGTAGACATAGGTTGTCTCTAGGGGGTAAAGAAGCGCGGCGGGGTTTTCGACGCGCCGCCACGGAAGTGTGACATCGTGAGAGAGGGTCGCCATATCGTAGGGTCGCGACACTTCAAGTAGATCGTGTGTGGCGATACCGCTTTCTTTGTCTTTCGCATTGATGATCACAAAAGGTTTTCCGCCGAACATCTTGTCGTTTTGTGCAATGATCGCCTTTACGCCGTACGGTGGTGTGATATCCAATCGCGGGGGTGTAGAACTAAGGGCGCCCGAAGATCCCTCGCGTATGGGCACCACGACACTATTGGGACGAAGTGTGAGTGGCACACCAGAGGCTTTATCTTCGAACACTGTTCCTGTTACCGTCAAATTTATTACGCCGGGTGTTCGCGAGAGAAAATAGAGTGTCATTACCTTTCCCTTCTCTGTAGTAATACCGCCGGGAACGATACCGGAAAATGTGATCTGTTTCGGATCACTTACGTCTGCCTTGCTCAACCAGGCACCGACGATAGAGTCGCCGTCGTGGATGCGCCGCAACATCGCATCGTCGACTGTGGAGGTAGTGCCCACAAACGTGGGGCCTATGATTGTCACCTTCCCTGACACCGCATTAATCGCTTTTTGTTCAGTATCAAGATAAAGATCGACGGCCATCTCTTCTCCGGTGAACGCAACATCGTTCGATGGAACAAGAAAGATCTCTGCCGCATAAAGCAGAGAGAGCGGGACGAGAAGCAATGTCGCGGAAAAACCGCTCAATAGTAATAGGCGTTTTTTCATAGTACAATCATTATTCGTTGCGTTCATACCAGTAATATGCCATCACGCTAAAGTCCGCGATGTCGATGTTGCCGTCACGTTGTAAATCGACTCGCGGCGGCGGATCACTCTTGTCGAACCAATAATACATGATAGAGAAATCTACAATGTCGACATAGCCGTCGCAATCGAGGTCGGCGATACTGTGACAAAACCCGACAGGCATGGTGGTGAGTGGGGGGATAACGATAGGAGTCGGCGTTGCTCCGGGAAATCTTCGTACTATTCCTCCACCGTCGTCTGGTGACGGAGTTGGAGTTGGTGTCGAAGCCACCGGTGTGCCCGAAACTTCTGTGGATGTCGCAATAAAGTTGCTGAAGAAATCTTTAGCAACGACGACAAAGTAATACGTTGTCCCGTTTGAAAGCCCGCTCATGGTGGTGCTCGTGACGGCACCGACCGCACTATATGTATACGGCCCACCGCTTATCGTGCTTTTCCCGACACTATAACCGGAAACCGTCCAACCCAAAAAGCCTGTTGCCGCGGACCAAGAGAGACCGACCTCTCCATCTCCTGGGGTTGCCGTCGGAACCGGCTTGCTTACGAACGGAAAATATTCGAAGCCGGAACGGATCTCTCGGACAGACCCTGCAGTCACCGTTGAAGTGCCGATCGCAATTTGACCTATTGTTATCGTCGCCGAATATCCCGTGGACGTCGCATACCCTGCGGGAGCAAGTACGGGGTCTTTGACCACGAAAGAGTCAGAAGAATAGTCGACCGCCCTCGCAGTTGTCATCAAAAAAAATATTCCGAATATAACAAAAAACAACGCGAGTAGGTGTAATGGGAAAGAGGCGACATTCCGCGAACGCATATACATCATTATACCCCGCTTTTTATCATTGTTCTCTATCTCTCATCCACACACTAAAATACAAAAGGCTTAGCCTTTTGTATTAAGTCTTTGTAAAGGCTTAGCCTTTTTTATTAAGTCATGCTCTGAAAAATTAAGCCAGTCATTCAAATAACTCTCAAAATCTCCTTTTTTGTCAAAATAATCTGGGAATTCGTGTCGAGAAATAATTCGATTTTCTATGCGCATTTTTGGTACATAATCGAGAAAACTCGAATAAGGATAAGTAGCGACAAATTTTTTCGCTCGCGTACGATCAGTGATCTGGTACTTTTTCCATCCGGGTTCAACTATTTTTACCGGATTCAAATGGATATACGCAAAAAGATACTTGAGGTAGTTGTCGTCTGCAACGTGCCGTGCGCAAAAGGTTCCCTCGAAAAGCCTTCCTTTTCGGGAATATTTGGCATTGAAATACATAGAGTATGCCGTCGCAAGCTTATGCATAAATGCGCTAATTCCTCCTTTTCGTATTTCCTTCACCAAGACGTGAAAATGGTTTGGCATGAGACAATACGCGCCAATAGCAACAAGCGGGTCATCTTGAACGTCAAACAGCTGCGCATAAGTTCCTCCAAACTGAAAGTGTTCACCAAAATTTACCACTGATGTAGTGTTGGACAATGAAAGTAGCGCAACGAAACGTTTGTGGTCATTGTCGTCTTGAAAAATAACTCGCTGCTCAATTCCCCTATTGTAGAGATGATAAAACTCGCCCTGAGAAAAAGTTATCTTTCGACCCATCAACAACATCATACAAAAGGCTTAGCCTTTTTACAAGGCTTAGCCTTTTTGTTTTTTGTTCACGGGTGCCAATGGTAGGCAATGTCGTTAAAAGCCTGATTCTCTGGCCACCAAAAATTGAGTTTGCCATATTGCTCCGCAAAATCGCCAAAAACGTCTCCCCATTGCGGCTCAACGGGGCGCACTTTCTGCCTTATATCATGGAGCCCTTTTATGCCGTGAACACTGTCATCTTCCCAAGTCACTTGCTTCACATTTTCAAAGTCATGCTTGAATTCTTCCTCATCTAAAAATTTATATATCCTCTTCAATTCTTTTTCTGGCTCCCCCGTTAGCTTTTCAAATTCCACAAAATACATTCTGTCGCCAAAACCGCGTCGTAGGGCGTCTTTAACGCGTCCGTAAGCCAAACCCACAACTTGATTAGGCGACATCCAAACATTACATCGCCCTTCGGCCGTTTGAAATTGGAAATAATTTTCTCTCTCCAGCGGACTTTGATGAGTGGCCGATTCTTTTCGCCAAAGCTTTTCAAGGCTTGCCAAAACATCACGAATATCGCGAACTGGAACCAAAACTTTAGCTTTTCGGCCAAGAGCCATTTCAGCCATATCCAAAAGCGACACCCAACCGCGGCTCTTATCAAAAACCACAGGTCTATCCACATTGGCATAGTAATTCTCCAAAATTCCCCTGATTACTCTTTCTTTGGCCTCGTCGTCCGGATGGGCATTAAATTCTACCAACTGATTCCAGTTGTTTCGAACGCCAAACATGATGTCCATAATTCCTGATGTAGCCGTAGTATGAAATCTCGGATTCTGGGCCAAAATATTACAGAGCAACGTAGACCCGCTCCGTGGCAGACCGGAAATGAAATGAATCTTTTTTTGCTCTTCTCTGTCTTTGGGCATGCAATACAGCTGATTATAACGTATTTCTTCACGCCGCGCCAAATATGTTTATAAAAAGGCTTAGCCTTTAAGAAAGGCTAAGCCTTTTTATAAGTTTGGCGATATTTAGCGAGCTATTGAGGTGCCCTGTTTGTAAAGCTGTGCCACCTCCCCCGCCGACAGTGCCCTGTTGTAGATGCGGACGTCGTCGATAGAGCCCTTAAAATAATTTGCGTAGACACCATTGTTTCTGCCAATACTCACTGAGGAGGCGACTGGGGTTATTCCTAAAATTATTGCATCAGTAGCTGGAGAGCCGTTGGGCGAGGCATTTACATACAATTGATTGACTTTGCCGGATGTCCTAGTCCAACAAACAAAATACCACTTATTATTATTTATTGCTCCTGAACCTGCAAAAATGGTATAGTCATCTCCATTATCACTTCTGATACTCCCCGTGAGAACACCACTTCCATTAAGCGATAATATATATAAATAATTGTTGCTGCCTGGATATATTGTAAAAATACTTGTCGAAGTAACCCCCGAGGTGGGTTTTATCCACGCACAAATACTTTTTTCACTGGTGGCACTCGCAAGTCCTAAGTTAGTCGCTGTACTGAATCCAATGTAATCATCCACCCCGTCAAACTTGAATCCCTGCCCCGCTTTGCCCGCCACAGGAGTTGTGGTGGTGCTCATAGAAGTCATCGTGCCGGTGTTCCCGCTACCGCTCCTGTCGTTTGTTTTATTCGTCCCCCAGTTGGTATCCTTGCCATCAAACGTCCAATATCCTACCAAGCCTGAAGTCAAAACAGTGGTCGGCGAAGAAGCAACCCTCACCGCGCCAGAGTTGTACAGCAGTTTCACTTCTTGGGCGGAGAGGGCGCGGTTGTAGACACGGACGTCGTCGATGCCACCCGAGAACCATACGGTTCCCTGATTCCATCCAGCCACGAGCAAAGAAGCCGCCGAAGCCGATGATATATTCCCCGTATCGGCTAATGGAGTTCCATTCTGAACTCCATTTATATACACCATAACATTTGCCCCATCGTACACACCAGTAATAAAAGCCCATTTATTTAAGGTCAAAGCCGTAGCAGAGGTACTTCCTTTTAAGGCACCGTCGCCTTCAAAAAATCTTACTGTTCCAGTATTGGTTACATTCATGCCGTAACCAATAAAACCGGTAGGACTGGTTTTAGAAACTACATATTTATTACCACTAAAAAGTGTGGGCCTTACCCAAGCAGAAACAGTTATTGCATCACCCGTAATGTCATTAGTTAATCCCATATTCACATAATCATCCACCCCGTCAAACTTGAATCCCTGCCCCGCTTTGCCCGCCACAGGAGTTGTGGTGGTGCTCATAGAAGTCATCGTGCCGTGGTTCGTGCCCGCTCGGTCGTTCGTCTTATTCGTCCCCCAGTTGGTATCGTTGCCATCAAACGTCCAATATCCTACCAAGCCAGAAGTGAGAACAGTGGTGGGCGAAGAAGCAACCCTCACCGCGCCAGAGTTGTACAGCAATTTGACCTCTTGGGCGGAGAGTGCGCGGTTGTAGATGCGGAGGTCATCAAGGGAACCGTTAAACCAATCGCCAGCACCAGCATATGAACCAAACCTCGTCACTGTTGCATTCCATGTGGTTGGTGTGGTTGCTTGCTCTCCCGATTGGAGGAGCACCCCGTCCAAATACAGCGCGTGACTTGCGCTACTACCAGTTACATTTGAGCGTACCTTTGTTAACAAATGCCACTCATTCGCCACAGGTAAAGTCGTTGTCCCACAGATATTATATAAAACGCCAAGCGTTGGATGTCGTTCCGCAAAGTATGGAACCCCTGCGTTAGCTGAGCCTACGCTGCATGCCACATCTGACCTAAAGCCAAATATAACATAACTGTCGCTACTAACCGCTTTGTCAAAAAATCTTGAATTTTGTGTGTTTACCGAGGTTTTGAACCATACTGAAACAGTATAATCACCCGCGAATTGATATGCTGTGGTTGATAATATCCAATCATCCACCCCGTCAAACTTCAACCCCTGCCCAATTTTCCCTGCCACTGGGCTGGTGGTGGTGCTCATCGAGGTCATTGTTCCCGTGTTCCCGCTACCACTTCGGTCATTCGTCTTATTCGTCCCCCAGTTGGTGTCTCTACCGTCAAATGTCCAGTAGCCCACGAGACCGTCGGTCAAGGCGGCGTGAGCGATACTGGGGGTAAGGAGTAAGGGATAAGGGATAAGGAGAAGCAGAATGGTTATCCACACCCGTATTGACTTTTTAGAGTAGTTCATATATCATTCTCTTCGTCAGACCTCGAGGGCCGGCTCGTCCGGTCCTTTGAATTTCTCAATAAAGGGTCGCCATTTCGGTAGTGGCACATACTTGGCCCGCATGATGAGTTCCTTCGCAATATGCCGCCGCATCGAAACCACTATCATTTGTTTACCATCTTGCTTGAGCAAATCGAGCAGATACGCAAAATCTGAATCTCCCGAAAAGAGCACGAGGGTATCGAATTGCTTTCGGAGGCGATATGCATCGAGAGCAAGCTCTACGTCGAAACTACCCTTTGGAATTAACTGTGCGTTAGAGACTTTTATCATTTTTATCTCTTTGGCTGTGACGTGGTACCCGCACTTTTTTAGCTTATCAATAAATGACATTTGCTTTTCAATTGCCCCGACCTTGCCCGTGTAATAATAAAGTCCGTCAAGATTGGTCTCCTTTTTCAAATAGGTCGCTAGTTTTGTATAGTCGATCCGCCATCCTAATGTTCGCTGCGAATAAAATATATTTGCCGCATCTATGAACACCGCAACCCTGCCTTTCGTAAATTGTCCAATCATACAATATCTTGATTATAGCCCGTGGTGTTCGTCCCCCAGTTAGTGTCGTTCCCGTCAAAGGTGGAGTAGCCCACGAGACCAGAAGTGAGTACGGTCGTTGGCGAAGTGCCGATCGTCGCGGCGGCGGAGGCGATGGTGGGGAGAAGAAAGAATGATCCAAGAGACAAAAGAAGAAAAAGTGCGCCAAAGACATAAGACTTTCTTATGTGGTGTGGAGGATGGTTACAAAAGAAAGTCTTATGTAGCTTTAGGAAAGTCCTGTGCAACTTATCCACACCTCTCATTGACTTTTTGTGTTGATTTGCTATCATAAGCTTACTTATTGCCGTTAGGCACCTGAGGGCCCCGTAAGGGGTCCGTTTGTTTTAAATAACTTTCTAGTGCTTTGTTGAGCAAATCAAACTGACTATCGCTAATTTTTGTTAGGCGACGAATTAACCGCTTGGACGAAAGAACGCGGAGCTGGGAAAGGACTACCACTTGCTCTTGGTCGTGTAATGAAACAGAAAAATGGAACGGCCTTTTGTCTTTCTCTTGAGAAGTCATTGGTAACCCCCAAAACATTTCTTTGTTAAATTTGCGAAAAACAAGTACCGGCCGTTCAAATAAGTCTTTTTTTCCGTCAGCCTCAACCCCCACATTCGCTCCAAGCGAGCACCACCATACCTCTTGCGCGCGATACAGTAATTGCTTATCGTCAGAATTAATCTTTGACTTAAGCGCATGCCAATTTTGAAAATCTTTTTTCATACTCTTATTTTACCGTATCCTTGCCGTTAAATGTCCAGTGGCCAACGAGGCCGTCGGTGAGCGCCGCGTGCGCTCCGAGCGGGAAAGCGAGGAGGATAATCGCAACGCTGGTAGCCAGCGTTGCGGCACCTGCTATCCACACCATCCTTATTGACTTCTTATGTGAGGGGAGTATCATAATGTTTACAAGTGGCTTCGGCCTTACCCCCGCAAGGGGGAGAAAATCCGGGAAAGCCGTCAGAATAACTTTCTGGCGGCTTTTCTTAATTGGGTAAATATTTCCTTATCAAGGAAACCGACCTTCTCAATAAGTCTGCGCGTATCGACCACGCGCAATTGAGAGAGCAGAGCCGACGCTTTCTCTCCTTGAATCACACCAACCGGTATGCGCAGGGGATGCAATCGCTCTGATGTAGTGAGCGGGACAATCATCAGCGTATCGGGTCCAAACGCACGAAGGATAACGACAGGCCGAATGAACAATCTGTCGCCTCCGTCTTGTTCTGTACCTACATTCACACCGAGACGACACCACCATATTTCGCGTACCGTATATAAACGAGGATGTTCCACGTTTGTTTTTTTCTTCACCACATTCCATGTATCAAAATCTTTCTTCATAATCTTATTTTAACACCGCTGACACACTTCGTCTTGTTCGTCCCCCAATTCGTATCCTTGCCGTTAAATGTCCAGTGTCCGACGAGGCCGTCGGTGAGAGAGGCATGGGAAGTCGCGGGGAACGAGATAGCGGCAAAAAGGAACAGCGGAAGAATTGTTATCCACACCTTGATTAACTTCTTCATTGACTTTTTAGTTGTGTTCATATATATTTAAGGTCTAAACGGCTTCGGCCTCGGTTCCGTTTTTTGCGGGACCCGACAAACTGGGAGAGCGGTCGTACATTACTAGATGTATGACCGCTTTTCGTATTGTGTCGTAGTTTTCCTCGCTGATTGTCTCGACCTTGTCTCTCAATCGCTTTGCATCAACCAGACGCAACTGGGAAAGAATGACCACGCGCGGGATAGTATCTTCCAAATTGACCGGCGAATAGAATCTTCCCTTTTTGGTTTTTGTTGAGAGAGGCATCGCCCAGAGCACTTCGTTGTTGAATTTCTTGAACACGAGGATAGGACGAACGAACTCCGCGCTACCGTCTTGTTCGAAGCCGATATTTGCGCCAAGGAAACACCACCAAACTTCACGCTCGTGGAAAAATGGATATGTTACGCTCTGATGCAAGACCTTTTTCTTTACATTCCACATGTCAAAATCCTTTTGCATAGCCTTATTTTAGCATCGTATCCTTCCCATTAAATGTCCAGTAGCCGACGAGGCCGTCGGTAAGTGCGGCATTGGCGATGGTGGGGAGAAGGAGGAATGGTCCAAATACTAAAGAAAGAAAGAATATCAGAGGAGCTACATAAGACTTTCTTTTTTGTGCGCCGCGCTAGGCCGCGTTTCAATTGACGGTACGCTACCCACCAAAAGGCTAAGCCTTTTTTAGCCTTTTTCTCGTTAATGTGTTCGGAGATGGTCATGGTTCGGGGGAGGGTTCTGGTGGGGCTAGCACAGACTCGACCACCTGCACAGTGCGCGTGGCGATTCCAACATTGCCTGCATTGTCGGTTGCACTAAAGGTGAGCGTATGGGCAACGAGTGTGGTCGTGTCGAGTGAAAGCGAAGAAGGGTCTGTGGGCGCAAGACCATCAACGGAAACAGTGTAGGAAAGACCCTGGTCGACGTTATCTGATACCGTTACGCCGGGGTCAATGTACGTATCACCCTTGTTCACCGTTGTCGGATTCGCACCAAGCGGCATCACTATCGGCGGTTCGGCATCGCTCACCGCGGGCGGTTCGACGTCAGTCACTTCAGGTGGTGTAACGTCGGTAGTGGTCGCTTGCTCCGTATCATCATCCGCAGGCGGTACCGTTGTTTCACCTTCGTCTGTTGTCGTCGCACTCTCGTTCCCGCTTCCGTCAGATCCGCCGCCGATACTTCCCCCCCCTGACGGTGCCCCGCTTACACCCGTACCAGCAAGCAAACTGTCGAGTTCCATCTTTGTGATGCACGTCTCGCCAGAGTCATCAAAAATGCAGAGCTCTTTGGTGCGCACGCGATTGGCGACAAAGTCTCCGATGCCGTTCGCGGCGCTTGCAAACCATTCTGTGAACTTTCCGAAGAGGTTCTGAAGGAAGTTGTCGGAAGTCGTATCGTCGGACAATGTCGCCGGTGTGCTTGACCCCTCTATCACAAGAAGTCGCGCGTCCAATTCCTGCATGGCCTTTGTTAAAACGACCGACATTTCTTCATAACGGACAGATTCAATTCCTCCCTCGCTATTTCGCACAACGAGCCGTGGATCTATCATATCAATCTCTTCAGCGATAAAACCGATCCGCTCTCCTTCGATTCCTTTGTAGTTAAAGATATGCGGAGTCAACCGGCGCACGGTTTCAAGACCGTTATTCAAGAGAACAACATTCTCCTTATAGCGCAGCGACGAAAGCGTACAGCTAGCACCGGCGCTCACTTTTACCTCCCCTCCGACACTCAAACAAAGCGCCGTATCACCCGAACCTTCTGCTGTTAGTCCGGAAAAAGCAGCCGTTCCGGTCACTGAAAGTGTGCGCCATGGACTCGTAGTCCCGATGCCAACCAGTGTGCTGAAGAGGTTCTGTATCGTGGAGGAGCCGCTCGTGTAGATGGAGGTACCAGTGGCATTTGTGAAAGCGAGCTGTCCTGCCGTGACG
>Ga0209541_10008759_pt1 | contig 16593 bp, 19 predicted proteins | sample RifCSPlowO2_01_FD_184027 | JGI IMG/M metagenome (GOLD analysis project Ga0209541, IMG submission 184027) | Groundwater microbial communities from Rifle, Colorado - Rifle CSP2_plank lowO2_0.1 (SPAdes) (version 2) | ecosystem: Environmental > Aquatic > Deep subsurface > Groundwater | place...
TTTTGCACGGCCTCGCCCAGTGTGAGCTGGGTGAGTGTTCCTGGTGTTCTGCCTCGATCCATTGGTGGGATCCTCCATGTGATCCAGTATCCATATTGCCTGATTCTTGAACATTGTCAATCAGATACCTGAAAGGACGTGAGAGGTTGCTTGGTTCTGTGAACTTGCAACATCACGCCCTTTTGAAAAACTTTCTCGAGCCGTTCTACTTCACTCCGCCGTGGAAAGCGTCGCGCGATTTCCGCGCGATTTCCCTGACTCGTTCATCCAGTTGTCTACGAGTCATTACTCCGACGACGCCACCCTTGTGGCTTTGAAACAGAAGTGCTCGTCCGATCTTCGGACACCACATCGCCCAGAAGCGCCGACCCTTGAGACACACAGTGATTCTCGTACATCTCCCGCATGGGCAAATGTGCCAGGTCAGCCTCGGCGCTTTTGAGTACTCCTTGTACTCGTCACGAATTGTCTTGTTCACATCGACCACTGACTTGTGACTGAACTTCCCGACATGGAAACCCCAGCCGGCGTGCTTGGTGAAGAGGAGGTGTGGTCCAGCGCCCATAATCTGACCTCTCCAGAAGTATCGGCCACGGTAGATGGTTTCCCAACCGGCACATCCGCAGTAGCAGAAGTGCCACAAGATTTGCTTATTCCGTCGCTGTTTTGGCATAAACCCCTTTCGTTACTCTCTGTTATCCAGAATACTCCTTAATCTAAATCGGTCAACCCGGTAGTAGATTTTAGCATTGCAGGAATTACCTGCGCAGAGCGCTATGCCAAAATTCACTACCAGATCAAATGCACAAAACCCGCCAGACGCAACGGATTCGGTGCGGGCGGGTTGGTCTTACTCGGGTGATTGCAAGTACACCCTTTCTCGACAGAGAATGGTTGCCGCCGAAGCATACACGATGATGTTTTCACGGTACACTTCGGAGAGGCTTGTTGCCAGACGACTGACGACCTCGCTCATCCTCGCGATGATTGCGTCGCTGTCGAGGTCGGCCTCGACGCACTCCACGGCTGTGTCGTAGAGCACCTTCTTTATCTCCCTGTGTTCGACGAATACCGGCCACGGGAACTTCAGAAGGAAATCATCGAGCGACTTGCGGAGCTTGCAGGCATGCGGGTCGAAGTAGCGGAGTTCCTGTTGAGCTGGACTCGTCACTTCGACACCTGCGTAGCCTTGAACTCATCCCGACAAACAACGATTGCCGAGACCACATCTTCGATGAGGATGAGTCTTCTCGCTTCCGGCAGGGAAGTGAGAAGAAACTCCTCAACCACCTTTGTGATGTAGATTCGGATTTCCTTATCCGTCACCCCTTGCACCACAAGTAGGTGTGAATCCGTGTACAGCACTCTCCTTAAGGCCCAGAAGTGAGCCTCGATGAGATTGTGCTTTCTCATAGCACTCAAGACCTCTTCCCGCATCTCGGCGATCCGGTTGTGGAACGGGTTGATTCTGAGCATGATACCTCCGTATCTCTGTCACCAACACTACCCATTTCACCACCATTCGTCAACCCAAAATTCATTCTGGTATTCACCACAGGAGTACTTCCAATCTCTAAATCGCTTTACTCAAGAGATTTAGGTCGCCGCAGAATACCAGAATGAATTTTGTTTAATTTTTTGATGCAGAAAAACCACGCCGACAAACGAAGCGTAGTTCGTCTGTCTTAGGCGTGGCTGACCTTGGAGACTTTCGCCGTCGGGAGTTCCACGGCCCGTTTCGGCTTCCAAACACTTTGGCGACCCACACGAGCAACGAGTCCTTCCGGATGTCGGAATATTTCTCCCGATCCGACAGCCAGTCCTTCGACGGACCAGCCCTTGGTAGCGACGACGAAGCGTCGTGCGTCGGCAAAGTTCTCGAACCGTCCATACTCGGTCTGCCCAGCAACCTCACCGGGACCAAGTATTTTGATTACCCATCCTGGTTTTTTCATGGCGCCCTCCGCTACTCGCTCGGCCCACTATGACCGGGGAAAGTCAACGAGGCCTGAATGAAGTTCGAGAATCCTCACTTGTGACCTGTCACTCTCTCTTTCGTAGGGACGGCCGATATTCTCTTTGAACCCAGCGGACTTGAGCCAGTTCTCGATCCCCGTCTTCGAATTCAATCATGAACATTTTAGGTCTCTGCCTCCTAGTAATAGAAAAGCACTAAATAATATCAAAGTCAAGTATACTAAAAACCAAAAAACCTTATAATAAAATCCATATGGTCCCGTTAGAGTTTTACTCATTTCGGAGAAGCCATCTTAGGATTATCAAGTAAAATAGACCTAATTTACTAGAATAAATAATCATAAACTCTAACGGGATGGCAAAAGACTATTACAATATCCTCGGCGTGGACAAGAGGGCTAATAAAGACGACATAAAGAAGGCTTTTCGGACTTTGGCCCACAAGTATCATCCTGACAAAAAAACCGGTGATGATGCAAAGTTCAAAGAGATAAACGAAGCGTATTCAATCCTTTCAGACGACCAAAAACGCGCCCAGTATGACCAGTTCGGTTCGGCCGGAGGAAACTCAGGAGGATTTGGTAGACAGGGACAGAGTGGTGGATTCGAAGGTTTTGATTTCTCACAGTTCACTCAAGGCGGAAACGGTTTTGAGTTTGATTTTGGAGATTTGTTTGGAAATGCTTTTGGCGGAGGTCGGGGACGCGCGCAGGCAAAACGCGGACGCGACATTTCTATTGATATCGAGCTCTCTTTTGAAGACTCTATTTTTGGTACGGAAAGAACGGTACTTTTGAATAAAGTTTCTAAATGTGAAATTTGTGCCGGTTCCGGTGCTGAAAAAGGTAGCGAGACTATCACTTGTCATACTTGCAACGGCAAAGGTCAGATCCGAGAAATGAAACGAACCTTCTTTGGTCAGTTCGAAACAACAACAACCTGCGAGACATGTCTCGGTAAAGGCAAAATACCGAGAGAAAAATGTCACGCCTGCCACGGCCAAGGAGTTCTGAAAAAAGAAAGTGAGATTAAGGTAAAAATCCCAGCCGGAATTGATAACGGCGAAATGATTCGACTCTCTGGAGGCGGAGAGGCGGTTGCCGGAGGCCAGACAGGAGATTTGTATATCAAGATTTATGTTAAAAAGCATCCAACTTTCCGAAAAGATGACCACAACCTCCTAACCGACCTAAATGTCAAACTAACCGACGCTCTTTTGGGTGGGGAAGTAACTCTCGTGACCCTAGACGGCGCCATAAAAGTAAAGATTCCGGAAGGAGTGACCCACAGCGAAGTTCTGCGCATAAAAGGCAGGGGAGTTCCGAACGAAAGAGGCTCTCGTGGCGACATTCTCATAAAACTCCACATCGCAATACCAAAGCGACTATCCAAAGATGCAAAGAAAGTGATTGAATCTCTAAAGAAAGAAGGAATCTAAAGAAATAATTTTCAATTTTCAGTTCTCAATTTTCATTGAATTTCCAATGAATTAATTTCCAAACATTAAGAATTGATTGTAAATTGCAAAATTGTAAATTGAAAATTTGTCTGTTAAACTTAATGTATGTCTGAGTTATTAACAAAGGCTGTAAACCTCCTCACCGGCGACGGAGTGTTTCTGCTCGTGATTTTTGCTGTATTCTTTGTGTACGCAATGTACCTAGGGAGAGGAAGGATCATTTCTCTCATACTTTCTTTCTACCCGGCCACGCTTCTTTATAATGCCTTCCCGTTCATCGATAAACTGACCATGAGTAGTGAGAAGGGTCTGGTCTTGGGCAAGATCGGTATCTTTTTGGTCTTCTTGATCCCTATAAACATAATCCTTAATCGGTATGTGTTTGCGGAATCTTTTTATACAGGGACTTCTCATATGATCCGAACCGGAGGGCTGGCTTTGGTCACGGTTATTTTGGTTATACTTTTCTCCTACAACACTGTTAATTTTGACGTCTTACACGACTTTTCACCGGGAATGGATATTATTTTTAGCGGTGCCAGTAGGGAATTCTGGTGGAATCTGACCCCTTTGGCTATTTTGGCTTTCTTATGAGTAAAGAAAATCTCCCAAAAAACGTATTTTTCGATATAAACAAACTTCCCGGAGAGAAGGGGCTTCTTTTGTTCGGGCTTTCAATGAATAAACTTCAAAATAGACAGGACGCAGAACATTGTTTCGAAGACATTCGGCATATTGGCGGAGCCAAAGTGAGTAAGCCCCTCATCGGCTTAAATTTTATCTATAGTGACTTTCTATACTTATACAGTGATAAGCCGGCTCCGGAATTGAAGCATTCCTTCATGAACCAGGTCATAGATCACCGAAATAGTATACAAAGATTACTCGAAAAGAGTCATATGGAATTCCAAATTCAGCACGCTTTTAATTACATGGTGTGGAATCAGTTATATGTGGGAACAAAAGACTTCAATAATCTATTCGAGAAACTAAAGGTTATATATAGAAATGACGAGAGGTTTCAAAAATATCTAAAGGATGACTGTCTGGTTTTCGGAAGGGAAATGGAGGACAATCAAGTAAACTTCTTTCTTGAAGAGGTATTGATGATGTACCTAATCAGTAAGAATGAGGTTAAGCTTCCAAACGAATATATAGAAAACAATCAAACGTGGGTATTATGGTGCTATCCAGGCCGACCATTAAAGAGTGAGGTATACATCCACCAACTCAATCCATTCAAACTCGATTGGCCGGAAAACCCGTACCAAAGTTGTCAATATGACCTGGATGCCAAACTATTGATCGATTTTAACCGAGTGGACCTGGAAACATACGAGGTTAGGTGATCTAGGTCGCCTTTCCGGGCTATCTCTGGCTAAACCCAATGGTTCGGGTCGCCCGAACTTGATTTCATCAAGTTTTAGGGTGTAGTAAAAATACAAAATATAGGCCTAGAAAGGGCCATTTTTTAGCCCTTTTCAAAGGTCATTTTTTGTGGTATTTATTTGACAAGTTTCGCTGGATATGATACTATACACGTAACTCACTAGATGTGAGTTTTCCCGTCTGAGAAAGCAATCCAGAATTAATATCTAATTAAACTTGTTATTTTAAATTTCACAGCTATCAGTTTGTTTATGGTTATGTCGTCTATTGCAGGCGTACAGTCACCAGTACAAGTGAAGGATGTGCCTAAGGTGGAAGAATCTTCTTATCAAACCGTTAAGCTGGCGTCAAATAAGGAAGTCGAGGACATAATGAGTACCGAGGAGTATGTAAGACAGTACTTCGCGGACATACCTATTATGATTCAAATCGCAAGATGTGAATCACGGTTCCGACAGCTTGATAACGATGGAGATATTCATCGAGGCAGAGTCAACTCATCTGATGTCGGTGTGATGCAGATTAACGAGCATTATCACCTGGACACGTCGCTTGAGGGAAACTTCGACATCTACACTATAGAAGGTAACACTGCTTATGCCCGCGCTTTGTATGAAAGACAGGGAACTCAACCTTGGAGCTCGTCTAAGCCATGCTGGGGTAAGTATGTAAATCGAGACCTCACAATAAACAAGTAAGCACAAATAAACTTTATCCACAAAAGCCCCTTCGGGGGCTTTTGTGTTATCTAAAGTGATACAATAATTATTATGAATGTAATTAGTATTCTTAAAAAAGTAGGGGCTATTATTACGGACGGTCACTTTGTTGGAACTTCAGGTAGACATATGTCAACCTATATAAATAAAGATCGTCTAATATCTCATCCAAAATATACAAAAGAAGTGGGGAAATTATTCGCAAATAAATTTAAACACAAAAACATCGAGGTTGTAGTTGCTCCGGCGGTTGCTGGAATTGCACTATCTCAATGGACAGCATTTTATTTGAGCAACAAGAAAAAAGAGGTTTTGAGTGTATATACGGAAAAAACTCCAGAAAATCAGCAAATCCTAAAAAGAGGTTACGATAATCTCATCAAAGATAGACGAGTGCTAATAATCGACGATATCGCTACCAAAGGTAGTTCATTGAAAAAAGTGATAAATACGGCTAAAAAGGCGGGTGGGGAGGTTATAGCGGCATGCGTTATGGTAAACCGGGACCCAAAACTGGTAAATTCGAAAAGTATCCGTGTGTCATTTTCATCACTTACAGTATTTAAAGTACCTTCATATAAAAAGAAAGATTGCCCGTTGTGTAAAAAGGGGATTCCAATTAACACTTTTTTAGGTCACGGCAAAGTTATCCAAGATTATACCAGTTAGCATCTTTTCGTCACGGGGGAGTAATTATATGAGTGTCGCACAATATATCTTTTGACAACCTATTAAGGGAAAAATTGCGAATAGGTTTGGGTTGGATTCTAAACTACTCGGAGTCTTGGTGTACATTACTTATGTATATTTATATGCATGCGTCAAATCAGTCTACTTACTATGTAAACTTATCCCCCATCACTCTATAAGTATAGACGGTGTTTGGTATAGAAAAAATTAATTCCCGACAGGGAAGTCCCCTATCAGCTAGAGTATAGACCTTAATAGACATTCATAGGAAAAACTATCTACCGACTAATGCTCGCACAACTTGATCCAACCAATCATAAATCGACATCACAAAAGACACGATCGGCTGAACCGCACTCTGGACATCGGGAGACCGGAGCCAAGCGATAAGATCAAAATCTAGAAAGTACTTGAGGGCCACAACAGCAACTATGAGTAAAATTATTCTGCCTATAAAACCTTGGTTAGTTTTCATGAATTAATTATACAAATAAACTATAAACTTGGGAAATAGGCTAAAGGATCAAGGTATGCCTTCGGGTCCGCCAGTGGCACCATAGCTTGTTTACATCCAGTGCTACTGGTAAATAACTGAATGCTTATACCTTGGGTGGCATAGACGCTGACATGTAAATGAGGGGCTTCGGAATTGCCTGTATTACCACTAAATCCGACCAAATCCCCCGTACTTAAATTTTGACCTTTTGAGACCGATATTACGGATAGATGCATGTATATACTAGAAAGTCCGTTGTTATGGGTGACCATGACCCATTTACCGAAGCCGACGCAACCTCGATATACATCGGTGTTACCTACTCCAGCAACGACCCCGTCTAAAACACTCTCGATTCTGGTTCCTGTCGTGGCGCGAAAGTCTACACCGTTATGACCTTTATCTACAGTTTTACCATTTTTTATGACTGGTCTCCAAAATCCACGCACTATACAACTGATTATTTTACGGTCCTTATCACAAGGTAATTTACTCGGAGAGATATTAAGGGGCCAAGACAATATCCCATGCTTTGGTGACGGATAGGCATTCCTGTCGATAGTGATATTGAGTTGAGCTTCGTAAGCATTTATTTCATCTTCAAACTGAGCTTTCAGTTCCTCTTTAGTCTTAACCAGTTGTTTGAAGGTTTCTTCTTTATTCTTTGTCTGTGCAAGCAGAACCACTTTTTCTTGGGCTGTAGCCACAACCGCCTGCGCTTTGCCGTTTAAATCTTGCTTCAGATTTACAAGATTCTTTTTTTGTCCCAAGAGAGAGGATTGTTTGTTTTCCATATCTTTCTGCAACACGGTCAGTTCCCTGGATTTATCCTGGATCATGTTTTGAACCTGCCTGACATCATCTATCTCTTGCCAAACATCACTGATATTTTTACTAGACAAAAGAAGTTGGAGCAGGCCAATATCTTCCTGCGATTGGGCTTCCTTGATGGCGTTTATAATAGCTTTTTTATTCGTGTCTATCAGTGACTTAGTTTTATCAATCTCATTTCCGGTTTGTTTTATGGTTAAGCTAGTCTTGTCTATCTTCCTATTGGTCAACGTAATATCTGTAGTGATCTTCTTTTTTGTCAGATCTAGGGTTTTTAAGGTACTTTGGAGTGTTGCGCCTTGTTTACTAGCCTTATCAACCTCGGTGTTATATTGATTTATTTCGGTTTCCAGTTGTCTTATCTGATTATTTCTTTCCTCTATTTTTATCTTTATTTCCAGAGGGTCAACGTCCGTAGGGGTGGCATTTTGGGCATGAATAAAACCCGAGCTTCCTAATAAAGCCAGCAAAAAAAGACATATGAGACCGATGTATTTCTGGACATATTTCATCTGTATAACGGCCTAGAAACTCATTATAGCATTATCAATGCGCCCCAAGACCTCATCCTTACCGAGGACGTACATAAGAGTAAACGGGTCAGGACTCTTTTCCTTACCGGATAGGGCGACCCGAAGTGGCCACAGAACCTTTCCTCTTCCTTGTTCGGTCGCATAATTAAAGATACCAGCTTTTACAGTATCGACGCTTCCAAAATCGTTCGTTTCGCTTATTGTTGATCGTAACCACCCCAAATGTTTTTTAGTTTCGCTTTTATCAAGTTTATTATTTTGTAAAAGAAGAGAAACATCATATTTTGGAGCTTCAAAGTAGTAATCCAACTCCCCTGCCCCAGCCATTTCATCTATGTCACCCCATTTTGAAATATGGTCAAAGATAATCGGATAAACTTTTTCTGAAAGATTTTCTTTTCCTAAACTTTTTAGCCTTTCATAAATACTTTTGTTTCTCTCTTCGGTTGACATCATTTTTATGTATTCTTTGTTCAGCCAATCCAGCTTTTCTATATTGAATACTGCTCCCCCTTTTTGAATCTTAGTGAAATCGAAAACTTCGATTAATTCCGACAAAAAATAGAGCTCTTTGTTCCCTCCGGGATTAAAACCCAGTAAACCTAGAAAATTAACCATTGTTTCTGGTAGATATCCTGCCGTACGGAAATCCCGTATAGAATTCGCCCCATTTCTTGCCGACATCTTGCTTTTGTCAGGTGCAAGAATAAGTGGGACATGTATATATATTGGTCTTGGAGCGCCGATGGCTTCTTGTATCAGTATCTGCCTGGCAGTATTGACGATTCCATCATCACCTCGCATAATATGAGTCACACCCATTTCGAAATCATCCACGACCACCGATAGATGATACAAAGGGTCGTCGATATTTCTGGCTATGACAAAATCTTTTAGGTCTGTGGTGTCGACCGAAATATCTCCACGTAAAAGATCAGTAAATGTTACAACAGCGTTTGGGTTTTTAAAGCGAATAACTTCCGTGTTTGTTCCTTCGGATTCTTGTGATAAATAGATTGCACCGCTATCCAACATCTTCTGCATATATTTTGAATATATATCTCCTCTCTCCGATTGGCGGAACGGGCCTTCGTCATAGCTTATTCCAAGCCATTTCAAGCTTTCAATAATATCTTCTTCATATTCTTTTTTTGATCTCTCTCTGTCGGTATCTTCAAGACGGAAAATGATCTTGCCGTCATTTTTTTTAGCAAAAAGGTAATTAAACAGAGCCGTACGCGCTCGCCCGACATGAAAGAACCCCGTTGGAGAAGGAGGAATTCGTACTACTATTTTTTGATTACTGTTTTCTTGCATTTACTTTATAACTTCATGGACTTTTAACTACTATCTATTTCTCGTGTTCCAAAGCAATAGCGATTATTTCTTGAGCTATCAATTTAGCTGAATCTCCGCGAGCAAATGATTTGGCAGATTCGGCCATTTTTTGTCTCTCGGCGGGATTATCGAATATCCGGTTTATCTCAGAAACCAGAACATGCGGGGAAAGATTTTTTTCTTCTACCACGATTGATGCTCCCGATCGGGCATAAGCATAAGCGTTAGTTCTCTGATCGTGGGAAGTTGGCTCTGGAATCGGAATGATTATGGATGGTTTACCCCACAAGGCGATTTCAAAAATAGTCGACCCGGCACGAGAGATGACCAAATCCGCAACACCAGCAGAAGCTCTCATATTCAAAATGTTTAGATAATCGAACGGTTTGTATCTATCTTTATTTGGATTACCGTTCAATATGACATCCCGAGTTTCTTCTATTACTTTTATATTTTTCTTGCCGGTTTGGTGAACTATCTGATAACGAGAAACCAAATCAGGTAAAGCGTCCATGATTATCTCATTTATAAAACGAGAACCTTGTGATCCGCCAAGTATCAAAAGCGTAGGTAACCCTTCGGTCAGATTGAGCAGTTTATAGGCCTCAACCGTCATTGGAACCTGGATTTCTTTTCGAACAGGATTACCAGTGTATGCAACCTTCCTGTCCTTAAAAAATTTTATGGCTTCAGGATACGAGACGGCGATACGGCGAGCAAATCGTCCGGCCCAAGCATTTACTTTTCCCGGAGAACTATCCGATTCGTGTATAACAACGGGTATTCGTAAAATCTTTGCGGCAAACAAAGCCGGAAAACTGGCGTAACCACCTTTTCCGAAAATAACATCCGGATAAATTATAAAAATCCTGAACAAGGCGCTGAGACAACCGATAAAAGTTTTTATCAAATCAGCCAAATTGAGGATTGAGTTTATCACGGATTTACTCCTGCGAATTTTTCCGGCACTGACTTCTTCAAACAAAATGTTGTTTTCAAAGAGAAGGGCCTCGTTATATGGCTCGGTCGACATATAAAAAAGTTCCGGCCGGAGTAGACGATTGTCTTTTGCTATCTCATTTAATTCCGAGGCAATGGCAATTATGGGATAAAAATGTCCTCCCGTACCTCCACCTGTTAAAAGAATCTTCATCCCGTTAGAGATAGGAAACCCTTCCCGAAGAAGCGTTTCCGTCCGTGATAATTAATTTGTAAAATTTTTCGACCATTGTGATTAAATAAATAATGACTGTTAGACAAACTGATTGATCTCTAACGGGATTCATATCCTCAGCTTTTTTTCATACTCTTTGATATGTTCAAAATCATTCCGACTTCAACCAGGGTGACAAACAAAGCCGTCCCGCCATGACTGACAAATGGCAAGGTTATGCCTGATAAAGGCAAAACGCCCACCATGGCTCCTATATTCACAAAAGCTTGGGATACGATAAGTATAACAATTCCAACGACAACAAGTCTACCGAATGTATCAGACACTTTTCCGGCAATTTTCAACCCCCGGAAAGAAAAAAATATGAATAGCAGTATTATGCCGACTGCACCGACAAAACCGAATTCCTCACTAGCTACCGCAAAAATAGAGTCCCCTATCGGTTCAGGTAAGACATTGAACTTTTGTATGCTCTGACCGAATCCTCGGCCAAACATACCGCCCGATCCGACGGCGATGAGCGACTGTTGTATCTGATAACCGCTACCTAGGGCATTTTCCGAGGGATTGATGAATGTGTCGATACGGCTCATGACATAAGGCTTGGTATATACCACGCCGACCAAACCTATGGCGCCAATAGCTATCGTGATTATTATATACCGCCAACCGCCACCACCTGCCAAAAATATTGCCAATCCGGAAAAAACTATAATTATAAATGTATCGGTATCGGGCTGATTCAAGAGTATCGTCCCGACTACACCGAGGATTATAATAAACGGCAAAAAACCGTATTTGAAAGTTGAGGCCTTGTTTTTCACTCTAGCCAACCATGCGGAGAAAAATATTATAAATCCTATTTTTAAAAATTCTGATGGTTGAAAAGAGAGGAACCCTAAACTAATCCAGCGTGACGCTCCGCCGTGGGAAAAACCAACCCTGGGGACAAAAACCAAGAGAGTGACAAGTATGGATACGATGAACACGATAAGTGAGTATTTTCTGTATATTTTATAATCGGTACGCGAGGCAATTACACAAAAAATCAAACCACAAAAAAGTCCGAAAAAGGTCTGGTTGAAAGTCACCCCACTATACTTAACCACTTGTTTTGAAAGCAGTCCGAAAGAAGCCGAAGTGAAAATAGCGTAACCGACAATTATCAATATAGTCGTAGTTACAAGAAAAGGTATGTCGACTTTTATTTTTTTCATCCCGTTAGAGTTAGGAAACCCCTCAAGCGATTGTTGAGGTAGTGTTTACCCATACTGGATTTAAGAAACGACTCTCTTGATCTAGCATCAGACTCGTTTTTGCACGCTTCGTAATAAATAACCTCCCATGGTTTGAACTTGTTTGTATATATTGATTTACCATCATTATGTAGCTTGAGACGTTTCCGTAGGTCATTTGTACTTCCAGTGTACCATATGCCATTTTTCTTGCTTTGTAATACATATGTGTAGTACATAACCGTGTGAACTCTAACGGGATTCATCCCGTTAGAGTTTATGATTATTTATCTTAACTAGCCAGCGCGATAATTACTCCGGTAATAGCAAAAACCACACCAATAATCCAGTAACGCATAACGACTTTCTCACGAGACCAACCTAAGGCCTCGAAGTGGTGATGTAATGGGGCCACCCTGAAGACTCGTCTCTTATTAAAAAATTTGTAGGAATTCTGCTGGATTATGACCGATGCCGATGTGGCCACAAGTGGTATGGCGATTATTGGCAAAACTAGAACGGAGTTAGTTAGAAAAGCGATAACAGACAATGTCACCGTAAGCCCCAACATACCTGTTTCACCCATGTAAAACCTGGCCGGAGGAATATTAAACCAAAGAAATGCCAGTATCCCCCCAGCTAAGACGGCGCACAAAGCTGAAATATCTATTTGATTATGAACAAAAGCGATTACCGAATATGCGGTAAAAATAATAGCCATGATTCCCCCGGAAAGTCCATCCATGCCGTCTATGACACTCGAAGAAAAGACCGCTAACATGGTTATTATAAAAAACGGTATAAACCAAATACCAAGCTCCAGTTCCCCACCGAAAGGAATGTGGATGGCCGTAACTTCCAGTCTATCGTAAAACCAATAGCTAATAGCCAGACCGATAAGAGAAACGCAGATGATTTTTATTTTTCTGTATATGAGTGGGTCCTTGGCGTAGTCACCCTTACCGAATATCTGAAGTAAGTCATCAATAAGTCCGATGAGAGAAGCCATGACGAGAGTGGCTAGAGGTATCAGGGTTTGACTACGACTGAAAAAATTAAGCTTCTCGGTCAAGTTTGTCGGAAAAAATGCCGATAATAGATAGATAACCAGCACCGTCAGAATAACCGAAACCCAAATAATCATACCTCCGATGCGAGGAGTTGATAACTCACTTTCCGTATTGTGGAGTTTTGTAAAATGGTCGGAAGTAATGTCTGGATTATTAGTCCTTGAATTCTTCTTCCACATTTTATGTTTATAAAAAAAGTCCGTAAAAAACGGCGTGATAATAATACCGAGAAAAAAAGTCAGGACGGACGGGAGAACAACTTTTAGTACATCTATACTCATGATTTTGCAAATGTATTATACCACAGAGAGAGCATGAGGAGGAGGTAAATTTTTCTGGAATTATCGGCAGATTTTGAGATTTGTTCATCAATCATTTTTTGAATATACTCCACACTCATGTGTGATTTAATGTACTGATTTTTCAAAATCAAATCATAAACATCTTGTCTGTCTTTGTTGAGCCATGTTCGAACAGGAGTAGGAAAACCAAGTTTTCGACGATTTCGGGTCGATTCCGGAATTACTTTCCTGAAAGCCTCGCGAAGAATATACTTTGTCACCCCACTTCGCCATTTGAAATCATCAGGGAGAATACTGGCTATTTTTGCCACTTCTATATCCAGAAACGGTACGCGAAGTTCCAGAGAATGGGCCATTGTCATTTTGTCCGCTTTTGCCAGTATATCCCCCACAAGCCATGTGTTTATGTCTATATATTGCATTTTGGTCGAATCCGAAAAAGATCCAACATTTTTGTAAAGAGTTTTTAAAGACTGGAGTCTCATTTTTTCTCCTATCCACAGAGAATCGATCTCGTTTTGCTTAAAAACCGAAGCATTTCCTATATACCATTCCTCCAGTTTCTGACTTACCCGACGCAAATAATTTGTTCCCCAAAAACCAAAGCCTAACGCATCAAAAATCTTTACCGAAATATTAAGGATAACCTGGGGTAGCCAGACAAGTTTTTCTCTTGCAATCGGTGCAAGATATATATTGTATCCACCAAATAATTCGTCCGAACCCTCACCGGACAAAACAACCGTCACATGTTTTCTGGCTTCTCTGGCCAAAAAGTAAAGCCCAATTGCTGAGGGGTCCCCAACTGGTTCATCAAAATGATAAACGGCCTTTTGTAATTCTTCAAAATACTCCTTCTGTCCGACTTTTATCTCGGTGTGATCTGTTTCAAGAAAATCTGACGTCTCACTCGCCTCCTTTCCTTCCGTCAAAGTATCAAAACCGACGGTGAATGTTTTTATTTTTTTGTCTCCCCTCACCTCTTGCATGAGAGTTGTGATAATACTACTGTCGATTCCACCAGAGAGAAACGCCCCAACAGGCACATCGGCAACCATATGATGAGCAACCGAATCTTTTACCGTGTCAAAGAGTCTCTTTGACATAGTTTGTTCGTTCAGTTTATTGTCCGGTTTAAACTCAAACGACCAGTATTTTTTTATCTCTGTTTCTCCCGTTGTAACATTAATTTTTAGAAAATGGGCCGGAGGAAGTTTATAAACATCTTTGAAAAAAGTTTCGGTCAGAGGGTTATACTGAAAAGATAGGTAATTATAAACAGCAGAATCGTTAACCACAGTTTTGAAACCAGGAAAACCCAAAAAGCTTTTTATTTCGGAGGAAAAAGCTACGATCTTATCGTCTCGTTTCAAATAATACAAAGGTTTTATGCCAAAAAAATCTCGTGCGATAAAAATAGTCTTATTTTCTGTGTCGTAAATACAAAAGGTAAACATCCCGCGTAGTTTCAATAGTATTTTTTCTCCGTAAATAATATACCCCTGAAGAATGACTTCGGTGTCAGTTTTGGTTTTGAATGTACAACCTTTCGACAACAATTCTTCACGAAGTTTCTTATAGTTATATATTTCTCCGTTGAAGAATATTAAATACCTCTCGTCGGCCGAAGTTATCGGCTGTCTTCCTGTTGTTAAGTCGATTATGGAAAGTCTACGCATACCGAGACCAACATTTCCGTCTACAAAAAAACCGTCCTCGTCCGGTCCCCTATGAGCAATAAGCGCGGTCATCTTTTGGATGATTTCCTCTTTATTTTCTATTTTTGGGTCTAGAATCCCATCTATTCCACACATATTTAGAGTATACCCAACCATCCAAAATAAGTCCAAAAATAACGCGTATTCTCGCGATTTTGCTCTCCTCGGCTCGGAAATGAGAAAGAGTACTTTCTCGCTTCTCTCGCTCTACGTCGGCAATAAGGCTTAAATAGCCACTTGACGGATATACTATAATATGCTATCATTTAAAGTTAGAAAAGGAGGCCCTATGGCCAAAGCACGCATCGAAGGAAGAGTGGCGGGATTCGTTCTGGTTGCCCTTCCGGGTACGGACCAGGAGAAAAGGGTTCCCGCGCAATCCCTGACGGAGGCGATGGGAAAAATCAAGGAGATGGGTCTCGACAAGTTGCCCATCAGCAACAAGCCTCGAGCGACGATCTACACCGTCTGTCAGTTGGCAGACGGGACGACCGAAGAGCAGGAAGGCTACGACTTCATGTACAAGGTCGGCTCGTACGTGTACAAGGTGTTCTGCAGCGGTTACCCGGACCCCTGCGAGAATGCGGTCGGCTGGTTCTCGGCGTACACGAGTACGCAAAAGCACCTCTGCCCCACTTGCGGTCGAGCGAAGTGGGAAGATGACAACGTCGACGTCGATGAGTATCTCGACCGACTCGCCGAGCGAGAAGAGTACTGACGGTTCGCCGTCACTGAAGAGTTTGCCACCGAGGCACTCTCTCGGTGGCGGCTTTTCTTTATATTGAGCCAGCGAAACTATAGCTTTTCAGAGACTTCGCAGGAGTTTAGGAAACAAAGACGAAGATGAAATAAGCCCGAAGCATTGTTTGAGGCACCAGCCGAGTTTGCGAAAGGGCTATGCATCAAGGATATTGTTTCCTTGAACGACGAGATAAGCAAAATTGCACCAGCAATTTATGCGGTCTCTGAAAAGTTATGGTTGAGCTTCTGTATACCCCAAGCTAGCTCCAACCAAAGCTGAAACATCGCTGAAACGGCCTTGTTCGGTCGAGCCTAGGACAACCACAATAATCGGGCGTCCCATCGAGGAATCAAAAGCCACAGCCAGATTTCCGCCTGCCAGGCTGGTGTAACCGGTTTTGGAAGCGATAAGGTTTGGTATGTCGCCCAAACCGATATTTGTATTTTTTGCCGAATGTATTTTATTGGCGGAGGGAATGCTCAAATTTTTATATTTTGTCGCCTCCAAAATGTCCGGATAGTTCACTATGATGTACTGTAAAAGTTCCGCCACATCTATTGCCGAACCGTATCCCCCGCTCATAGAACCAACATCCAAACCGCTTTCATTTATAAAATATGTTTGTTTCAGGCCAAGTTCTTGAGCTTTGATATTCATTTTGTTTATAAAATCTTTGTGCCCCAAATTATAATCCTGAGTTTCCAAATCCATCGCTCCCACTACGGATGCAATTGATCGAGCACCGTCGTTTGACGAAACAACTAAAGAAAAATCCAGTAAATCTTTCAGTCTCCATGATTCGTCCGCTAAGAGACCCGAATCTCCCTCCTCGCGCAGGAATTCTTTTTTGACGGTTATGTTGGAATTCCCCGACACTAGTTCTATGGCTGTTAAGGCCATCATCAGTTTGGTGACAGAAC
>Ga0209541_10008760_pt1 | contig 16593 bp, 23 predicted proteins | sample RifCSPlowO2_01_FD_184027 | JGI IMG/M metagenome (GOLD analysis project Ga0209541, IMG submission 184027) | Groundwater microbial communities from Rifle, Colorado - Rifle CSP2_plank lowO2_0.1 (SPAdes) (version 2) | ecosystem: Environmental > Aquatic > Deep subsurface > Groundwater | place...
ATTAGCAGTTAACAAGACAAACAGCGGACATTTTAATTTCCCTGAAAGTAGGACATTTTAATTTCCCTGAAAGTAGGACATTTTAATTTCCCGTTGACATATAAAGAATGACCCTTGACATTAATTACGATTATATACCAATATATACCAAAAACCTCGTCGAGCCGAGGCATAGACGAGGCGGTAATATATGTATTGTAAATGAGTAGACCGGGTTTTGTCAATATCGGCAGGGACTAGTGGACTTTGTGGGAACTTATTTATTCAGGATTTGTTCAACAGATTTTTTGAGGGGGGAATATTTTCATGAACGGTCTTCCAGACAACATCTAAATCTATTTCATCGTAGCCGTGGATGAGAAAGTTGCGCATAGAGATAGTCTGTCTTAAGGGGAAATCAGGATTGACTTGACTGAATTCAGTCGAAAGTTTGTTGGCTGCTTCGCCGATGATTTCAAGTTGACGAATGACCGCGTCTTGACGCATTTCCTCGTTGGTAAAGATTTCAATATCAATATCGTTTACATAACGTTCAATTGCGGCGATTGCTTCTTTGATGTCTTCCAAATAGACGGTATCAGTTTTCTTCATAGATGGTAGTAAGGTCTTTTTGAATATACGGTAATAGTTGTTTCTTTATTCCGCTTCGCAGGACTAGGTCGACTTTTTTCCCTAAAATGTTTTCAAGATCAGATTGGATGTCAGACAAGTCAAAAAGGGTTTTTGTTTTGTTGAAATCTACCAAGATGTCAATATCGCTTGAGGGGGTAGCTTCCCCCCGTGCTGTTGAGCCAAAAAGACCGAGGTAGGTAATACCTTGTTTAGCATAGAGGGACTTAGCATCGTCCTGTTGAAGCTGGATGATGTATGGTTGCATGAATTTAGTATAGCATCAGAGAGAACTTTGCAGGGATTAGTGGATTATGTGCGGACTTATTTTCAATTTCAGGTAATTTAGTCATAAAAAAAGCCGCCTTTTGGGCGGCTTCTTCTCTTGCCGGGCTGGTGCGGCCGGTTAGTGGGGGTTACCATCGCGTGGGATGATGGCCGTGACCGTTTCGGGCTGGAGGTTGAAAAACGTGATTGTGAGGCAGATGACGAGAACCATCGGGGCAACCATTATTACAAAAGTGATCAGGTTCATTTGTCCTCCTTCGGGACATGATAGGTGCAAGAGACTAGCGTAAATATAGCAAAAGTAAGGGTAAATGTCAACTTTATAGGATGTTTTTGCAGGCGCGTCAGGGCTTTAACCTGGAAATATAGTCTGGCAGGGGTGGAAGGTGTTGAGCCTTCGTCACAGGTTTTGGAGACCCGTATTCTACCGTTGAACTACACCCCTAGATAGGTCTAAACAGCCTTATTTTAGCAGAATTGATCTAGAAAAGAGGAGTAATGCCGAGCTGTCTTTCAGTCGTTTTGACTCGATCTTTTAGTTCAAGTTGTTCTTTGTCAAAGTAACTGGCATGAGCTTTGACGTCGATTTTAATTTTTTTGACGTCCCTTTTGATTATGGAGATATCTTTTTTCAACGGTTCTATTTCTTCTTGAACAATCTTCCTGGTTTCTTCTTGAACAATCTTCCTGGTTTCTTCTTGAACAATCCCACGAATTTGTGACAAATCGTTTTTGGTCATCATAAGATTAGTGTAGCGAAGGGGAGGGGTTATTTCAACTTACTGACCTCTTTGTGGAGGGTGTGCTTGCGGCAGGTGCGGCAGTGCTTGGTGAGCGCCAACTTTTCCGGAGTTTCGGTCTTGTTGCGTTCACTGATATAGTTGAAATTGCCGCAGACGGTGCATTTCAAGCCTAGATATTGTCGGGGTCCCTTTTTTGCCATGTTGAGGGTATTTTAACACAACCGGTTAGAAACTGGTTTATGCCGGTAGACATATCCCATAAGATATGATATATTCTGGGATATATGGCCAGGGAAGAAGTGTTACGGAGGAGACCGTGTTTGTTAGCGCTACCCAATTTCAAGCGGGATCTGGCAGTTTATGTGAAGGCCAAGGAACGAGTGGGCGAGCCAATCAAGGTTATTTTGGCGACTTATAACCGTGTCGGCGAGGGTTTACTGAGCGGGTTGGCGTTCACTGAGAACGCAACACTGCATCTGTATCAAGGAAGGTTGGCTAGTTATTTGAGTCCTGAGCGTACCGGGGAGCTGGCCTTTGGTGGTGGGGGCGAGATTCCCCCCTTCAATCTGACGTCTGCAGAGACGGAGGAATTTTTTAGGGAGGTCAAGGCGGGTCTAGTTCGTCAGGTGGTTGCCTTGGACCGGCCGACCCTATTTGTGGTCTATGGCGGGGAGGAAGAGAAATTTCGAATGGCCCTGGATTTAATCAATGAAATTTCTAACTTGACTCGGAGTTTTGGGAAGGGGAGCCTGGCCAAGTTTTACCTCCTAACCTGTAATTGCGATTTGGCAAAAAAGGCAGGTGTGGCGCAAGCTTTACAGGCGGAGGGTCGGCTGGAGTGTGTCGTCTACAACCCGGCCGGTGCCTGCGGTGGATTTGAGGATCTCCAAGCGATCGCCGAAACCGTTCTGAATGTCGTTCCCGACTAGTAGGTAAGTTAGCGGCTAGTATTTTTCAGATATTTGTTTGATCGCCAGACTCTGCCATGGCCCCTATTGAGATTTCGATAACTTGGACTCAGAGAATGGCAATTGGGGCAAATAATTCTTTTCCGGTAACGGGATTTTTTTGGTTCCACCCACATAGACTGCATTTTGATCCGGATTTTTCTTCCAGATAATGTCTGACGTGTCTAGAAATGCATCGAGTGGAGACTCCTCTTGAGCCATCAGTCAAACCAGTTCTCCATTGTTGAACAAATTTTTGATATTTCTCCTTGGACTGGCACAGATTTGAGCAATATTTATATTGTGATTTTTTTAGCAGTGGCTGACCGCACATCAAACAATTATCCATAAATGAGCCACCTCTGAGATTCGAACTCAGGACTTCCAATTTACAAAATTGGCGCTCTAACCAACTGAGCTAAGGTGGCATTACAAGGCTAATTTTACCATTTGGAGCTTCATCGGTGGGGAAGCTATAATTAGCCAATGTTTGACTTGAGAAAAATGAAGCTGGTGGAATTGCCGGGAGAGCGGGCCAGGATTCGCTGGATTCGGCATGATGACCCGGAGGAGATGCGCCGTTTGGTGTCGATTGACCTGGATGAGAATGTTCGGCGCTACGTGCTGGAAACGACGGGTGATGAGGAGGAGTTGCGAAATTTCGCCGTGGGGACAAAAAAGAGCGTTGGCATTGCCATCGCCGGGAAAAGCGAACTGGTGGGGGAGGCAGAGACGGATCGGCTCCAGGGTTGGCTGGCCGTTTATCTGGACCATCCGGGGCGATTGGCCAGGGGTGAGAAGCGGGGTTTACTGACCTATGACCGGGAGAAGGTCTACTTGGAAATTGGCTTTGCCCGCTATCCTTTGGCGAAACAAGGCCAGATGGGGAGCGCGCTTCGGGGAGTGGTCGCTTCATTGAAGCAGTATTTGGCTGGGAGAAAGGTAAGCTGGTGTCTGACGGGCTACGTCCACCCCAACAACGAGGGGTCGAGGCGGGTGCTCGCGGCGGCGGGGTTTAAACATGTCGGGGAGATGGCGTATACGGTCAAAGACAAGCACCACGACGGCGTCTATTTGTTAGAAGAATGATTCGGAGATGTCGCCAACTGGGCGTCTAGGCGGGTCCTAGAGGTTTTGGAGTATTTTTTGACAGTTTTGACCGCTTTTGGGTCGAAAATGGTTGTAATTCTTGGTAAATATGACGGTTTCCATGATTTATCCTGGATGCTATTTCTATGTACGGTTAAGACTTCTATAATTTCTGGAGTTATTGCTTTAATTGGTTGGATAAATACTTTGAATAGAGGATAGATAATACAAGGGGAGATATTGGTAAGGTTTGGTAATAATTCGTTAATTATTCCTTCTTTCGGATAATTTTCAAATTGGTCTTATAGTTGATATAGTCCGTGAGTGAATCCTGGAAAACTTCGAAAAAATGCGAACTAGAGGATTTATTATAGAAGCGTGAAAACTTTTCCTTTTTTCCAGCAGACAATTTCTTTTTTCCGGCCCACCTGGTTGTTCGCCCTATTTTGATCTAAAGATCTTCCCTGATTATTGAAGCTAGGTTAGGGATCATTGAGGCTATTTTTGGTTGGGTAGTCAATTTACTCGAATTTTTTAGTGGTTCCACCAATGACGGCAAAAGGATCACGATAAATGACAATAAATGACCTAAATTACGGCCTAGCTGACATCTAATATAGGTTACATTTTTGTCTTTTTGAACTCGTTTGTCGAATGCTATGATATTTTTATGGATGTTTGGTTGATTTACCTGTGGTCTCTGATCGGTCCGATGGCGATTTTGTTACTTTTGAGGCTACTAGCCATTGGAATCCTCCTGGAAGAGGTTTTTAAGGGCAGCCTAGTTATCTGGCTCACCAAAGTTGACAAGCGAGCTTCAGTTTTTATGGCGATGGGTATCGGGTTGGCATATGGTTTTTCCGAGCTGGTGCTATATAGCCTTAATTACTGGACCGCCGGAATGTACTCCGCCAGTTTGTGGCGCCTGCTATTCACCGTACCGATGCATGGCGTGACTACGATGTTCTGGTTCCTGGGTATCAAACTGAGGAAGGTCTGGCTGGGCGCCTTGGGTGCCTTGGCTCTGCACGGGCTGTTTAATTACCTGACGGGCTTTCCGTTGCTTTCGTAGGTGAGAAGCTGCCCAGAACAATGCCCCCGGTGACCAGAGGAGAGGTCAAGGTGGTGGTGTTGTTGTTCCTTCTGGCGGCGGAGATGATAACGCTGGCGCCAAAGGAGGCGAAACTGCCGGTGAGAAGAATGATCATGGTCGTTCTTGTCAGTCGGCGGGCGGCCGAGAGAGTTTTTTTGCGGACGATCTGCCTCGTGACTTCAGCCGGAGGCAGTGGCTTGTGTTTGTGGTCGACGGGGAGGACGGTGGCGGTCGAGAAGCGGAACTGTTCCAGGCGCAGGGCGCGCATATAGATAGTGAGGAAGACAAAGCCGGCAACGAAAATAATGACCATGCCCCAGACGGCGACCGACTGGACGCCGCCGACGAAACCGAAGATGGAAGAACTGGCGCCTGCTTGGCCGACCAAGGTCTTGAGGCCGTTTATTTTTTCACCGATACCGGCCATTTCCAGGCGTGATTCGCGGTGGGTCCTGATCCGATTCTCCGGGGTGGTCGCTTGTTTTTGGCGAAGCAGGACTTTGTCGAGGGTAACCGCAATGTCACTGTGGAGAGTGGTGGCTTGGGCGAGGTAGCTGGTGCCCTTGAGGGCATCGTAGAGGCTGGTGGACTGTTTTCGGAGGCTATCGATCTCTTCTACGGTGTAGGACCAGATATCCTCGACCTCGACCAGGAGGGTTCTGGTTTCGAGTGGGGCGAGCTCGATGTTGGCCCGGGCCCAAAGGCGGTTGTCGTCGGTATTAAACTCGATTTTCAGTTCGGGGTCGGACTTGATGATCTGCTCGGGCTTGATCTCTTCGGGGAGATAGATCTCGACCGGAACCTTTTGGCTGACAAGTTTGCTGGGGTTACTGACGACGGCACGGAAAACGATGCTGCCTTCTTCCAGCCAGATACTGTTGATCGCCTTGCCGTTGCCGTTTGTCAGCCAGGAAAGATTGGTCCTGACCAGGCCGAGCAGGGCAAGGATCCTGTTTTTGTTGTCCTTGGCTACATTTTTTACCGCCGGACTGATGAGTGTCTCGGCTTTGGGCACCTGGTTACTGGCCAAAACCTTTTTGGTATGGTCGGTGATGAGTTTGTTTTGTTCTTCGGGGGTGTAGCCATCGAACTTGTCCAGGGCGAGCTTGATCGCCTCGGCCTCCTGATTGAGGTTGGTGGCGAGCTGGTCGATCTTTTTGACAAAGCCGAAGAGGCTAGTGTCAGAGGCGGGGCTTAGGGAGGTGCCAACCAGAGTGTCGAGCCTTTGGATGTGGGCAAGGGCGGACTTGAAGGTGAGCGAGGAGTTGGTTTTGCCAAAGAGGGAGAGGTCGCCGATCAAGGTTTCGATCTTGCTTTGGGCGGCCTCGGCTTGATCGGCGAGGCTTAGGGTAATCAGGGAGTCATTCCAGGCGGTTTTGAGCCAGTTGGTAGCCGAGAGCAGTGAAGAGTTTTCGCTGAGGTTGTTTTCTTTGAGAATGTCGTTGATGGTCTTTAGTTCGAGCTCAATTTCTGGCTGGGAAAGAGTACTCCATTCCAGGTCAAGCAGTTCGGCCCGGCTTTTTAGGTTGGCGATACTACTATAGAGCCGGTTGGCGGTGGTTTTGGTTTTTTCGAGCTTTGACTGGAGGCTGACGCCGCCGTCATCGATAAAAGTTTTGATGACCGGTTTGTTGACCAGCTGTTCGAGAAGTTTGCGATTTTCCGCCGTGAGGGCAGTGAGGCTGCTCAATTGGGCGCTGGTGACATTGCTGGTAGTCTGATTGGTGACATTCCCGGAGATATTTTGAGTGACGGCGCCGCTGTTGTTGTTGGTGGTGTTGTTGGTGACGGTGTCGCCGCCGCCGGTGATGGTCCGGGTGGCGTTGCTCCAGATGTCCGCGATCAAAGTACCAAAGCCGGAAAGGGAGCGGCTGGAATAGCCCCAGACGTCCGAGGCGATATCGCCGTAGCTACTGAGGGTCCGGGTACCGTTGGCCCAGACATCGGCGGCGGTCAGGGCACTTGGGGTGGCGACTACCTGGAAAGTTTTGTCCAAACAAAGATAATCGGCCCCGGCAGTACAGCAGACCTGGGAGCGGTAAATACCAACGGCGGAAGCGGTGGAGACGGTTGTCTGGTACCAGCCGTCGGTAGCGGGGGACATTGCCTGGGAATTGAGGAACAAAGCACCGGCGGGATCGCGGGAGGTCAGGCGGCAGTCGGCGGTAGCGATGGGGGCGTATTCGTCGTCGTAGAGAAACTCGCCGACGGTGCAAACTGTATTTGGGGCGCAGGTCTGGTACTCGGCCGAGGCGGCGGCCAGGGCGGAAGCCGGAAAAGACAATCCTAATGACAAGGAGAGAGATAGGAGAACTAGAGTGGACAGTTTTAATTTCATTCTTCAGCCTTTTTGTCCTCACCCTTGAAGGCTTTTCGGAACTCTTTGATTGACTCGGCGATACCATGAGCCAGCTCGGGCAGTTTCCTGCCGCCGAAGAGAACCAAGAGCACCAAAGCGACAACAATGATTTCGGTAGTGCCAATGTTACGCAGCATCCAGTTAAGTCACCCCCCTTCGGTTTTTAAATTCAATAATGCCTGCCTTCAGTCTAGAAACAATCAAGGCCACTGTCAAGGTAAAATTGTTACGTCATTGCGAGGCTGTATTCAGCCGTGGCAATCTATACAAATAACTTCCAGATGGATCGCCACGCGAGTACGCTCGCGATGACGGAGTTTTGCTAAATCGTGAATGGTTACAAAATGGTGTAAGATAGTGGATAGAAAGGGGAACTTATGAGATATCAACCAACAGCGATCGCCAAGGCACTTTCCTGGACGGTCGGAATCCTTTATTCGATTTGCACCTTGGTGGTCATTTATCTCCCTGACCTGGCAGCGGGAATAGCACAGGCGTGGTTTCACTCACTCGACTCGGCTCTGATCCAGTCGGCGGTGATCACGCTGGAGGGCTTTGTCAGCGGACTGGTGAGCGCGATGCTCATGTCCTGGGTTGCCGGTTATCTTTTCGCTGGTTTTGCCAATTTCTTTTCGCGAAAATAAAGGGTATAGCCAAAAAACCCGCTTTCTAGGTCCAATAGTTTAGGGAAGCGGGTTCTGGTTCTTATTCTTCGACAACCTCTTTGAGTTCTTTGGCGGCTTTTTTGAGTTCTTTGCCGGATTGTCCCAGCTCTTTACCCGCTTTGGGTAAAAACCTACCGCCGAAGAGGACGAGCACGACCAAGAGGATGATGCTGATTTCTAGCCAGCCGATGTTTTGAAACATGGTGTTTTGTGCTTAATTAATAATTCGTCTTCTAGTCCTTGTCTTTGAAGGCGTTTCTGAATTCCTTGATGGCTTGGGCAATTCCCTTGACGAGTTCGGGGAGTTTTTTACCACCAAAGAGGACGAGGATGACGATGGCGACGATGATAATTTCGGTAGTTCCGATGTTAGGCATTTAGGTTGATTCACCCCCTTTCTCCGAACCCTCGCGGGAGGGCGTGATCTTTTTTTGATCCTTTTCTTCTGTGTTAATGTCAGTCAGCGCGTTTTCGATCTCTTTTTTGGCCTTCTTTAGTTCTTTGCCGGACTCACCCAGACCCCGGGCCAGCTCGGGGAGCTTTTTGCCACCGAAGAGAAAGAAGAGGACGAGGACGACGATGAGGATTTCACCTGAACCGATATTGTTAAACATTTTGTGTTAGATTGACTGGTTAAATAGTAGAGCAATTTCAAAAAGAAGTAAAGGGACAGTGGTGAGGATGGAAAGGGAGATAATATCGTTTGGCGGGAGGAGGACGGCCAGGACCAGAATGGCGGTGTAGGCGTAGCGGCGTTTGCTGGTGAAGACTTCCCGCTTGACGATCTTCAGGCGCAGGAGCAAGGTCATGACGACGGGAAGTTGAAAGACCAGGCCGAGGCAGAGGCCGACGATGATCACCTGGGCGAAGAAGTGGCTGATGTCCCAGATATTGCCGATGTTAAAATCAATGGCGGCTTGGGAGTAGAGATTGATAACGAACTGCATCACCCAGGCACCAAAGGCAAAGCCGGTGACAAAGAGGAGGAGACTGACGGGGACCAGGCGGAGGAGGAGGCGGTATTCCTTGGGCTTCAGGGCTGGTTTGAGGAAGCGGAGGGCGTAAATGATAATCAGGGGGAAGGCGGTGATGACGCCGGTGGCGATGCCGGTATTGACCGCCAGGTCAAGGAATTGGTAGGGGCTAGTCAGGACGATGGTAATGCCTTTAAGGTTGAAGAACTTGAGAACGAAAGACAAGATGCGTTGGTAGTAAATGAAACCAAGGACGCCGGAGGCGAAGATAACGGCCAGGAGAACGTAGAGCTTCCTTTGGATCTCAACTAGGTAGGGCAGGAAACGAGTCACGGCCACATCAGTACTACTGGCTTGAATCGGATTACGCGTGCTCACAGATAAAATATAGCACTTTTAGATTACCCGGATGGCGACCCCGGTTTGTTTAAGTTTGTTGGCGGTTTCGTTCAGAGTGGCTCCGGAGCCGACTGCGTCGTCGATGAGAAGAATATTTTTGTAGTGCTTAGTTTCGTCCTTGATAAAGATCGATCCGCGGGCGTTGGTGACGCGATCTTCAAGGGTGAATCGGGAAAAATATCCTTTATTCTTTTGGTAGCGTTGATATAGCCAAAGCGATTGATAAAACTATCGGCTTTTGAGCGGTTTTGGACGTACTCTTTGGCGAGATTGACGACACGGTTTTCTTCTTTTATATCTTTTTCCGCGGTAGTTTGGTCAAAGCTGCCGTTCAAGTAGACATAAAAAACCAAGGGTATTTTACCATGGTTTACAGTTTACAGTTCAGTGTTAACTGTAAACTGAACCCGTTGAAAAAAGTCACCGGAATTGCTCCCGCTGGAATAAGCGGGATCTTCGATATGCTGTATGATTATTTTTATGAGTGGTGACGATATCAGAAACATTGCTGACATTGTGGGCACTGACAGTGCCTACCGGCATTTCGTCAAGCGGATAAACAAGGAATTTGAGATCGCCGATGAGGAAAGAAATACCCACGTTTACGTTTTTTACCAGAAAAATAAAGCGGGTAAAGAAGTCGGTTTTGCGGTGGTCGGCCACTCGGCGGCGAAGATGAAAGTCTGGGAAAAGACTTTCAAGGAGGAAGGCTGGGTGGACAAGAAATTCAAGATGGCGACCCCCTGTTACGAACTGATGTATATGTATGTCAGGCTCGAGGAAAGGCAGAAGGGCCTGGGGAGCCGGCTTTTTGGTCAGGTGGTGGACTTCACCCGGGGGGAGAAGATCAAGGCGATCTATGCTTATGTCGGGGAAAAACTGCCCTTGGCGCTTAATTTTTACCGCGAGAAGGGGGCGAGGATCTTGACGAACCTATCGGGTGATGGGGCGGCGAACGCCTTTTTAGAGTGGCGGGTTTGACCTACGAGGAGAGTCCTTGAAGGTTCTTGGGGGTATTACCGGTAGTGATCTTTTTGCCGGTTTTTGATTCAATTTCCTTTCTGGCGTTTCCGGCGATGGCGCCATCCTCTTTGGCGACCTTCTTGTTTTGGATCAGGCCGACTGGTTCTCGCTTTTTAGAAATCTCGGTGGTTGCGGTTTCCGCCAGCATGTTGAGCACTAACTCGAGGTTGGTCATGTTATCTCTTAGACTTTCTTTTTTTAGTCCTTTGAGATTTTTATATTGTTTCGTCGTCAACCCGGCCCAAGCCAGAGATATCTCATCTGTCAAAATGGCAAACTCCAGCCCCTCTTTGACGCCGCGGTTTTCCCACTCGTCAGTCAGGTCTTTGCGAATCTCGATACTTTTGAGCCGCTGGTTGATCCATTCCCGGCTGTATCCTTTTTGAAGGTAAGTTTTTAGAGCTCGGTTGATGGCGAGTTCGGGATCGGCGGTTTCCTCGAGTCGTTCATAACCGACACGAGCAAGCCAGAGCTTGAAAGGTTCGGCTTTGGGGGACGGAATAGATTGAACAATACGAAGCATAACTTGGGTATCTGCGGTATCAGTCAGGCGCATTTTGCCGTCAAATAGCCAGCATTTTCAACCGGTGACATTTTGTCACCACTTCGCTTCCTTCCAGTCGAAGTCTTTCTGCCAATTTGTTCCAATATTTACGAGCCCTCACAAAATCAGTTTGGTTTGTCAGCACTCCAATAACGTCGACAACAGAGAAATACCACAACTCTTTTTCGTTATCCCAGTGTCGGCGAATCTGGCTTCCCTGGAAAATAGCGATTTTCGGCTTTAGCATACTCAATTAAGTATATCAAAACCCGAAGGTGCAATTGGAATTTGCCTTATAGGCAACCTACGAGGATGATCCTTGAAGGTTTACTTGAGACTGGCGAGTGTGGCCTTGGTTTTGGCGTCCTTGAGTGTCTTGCCGGTAGTGCCGGAAGTTAGGTGATCGGCGATAACTTCGTTCCAGACAGCGTCGGCGATGTCGCCGGCTGAGGCGCCGCCGGCAGGGGTTTCAATATAGGTATCGGTGCCCAGGTCGCGGGTATTGGCGGTCGTGTTGTTGGTAATGGTGTTTTCCCCGCGGACCATGGTTCGGAGTACCCCGGAGGCAACATCGACACCATAGGCGGTGTTTTTGTAAATGAGATTACTCTCGATGATATTGTCGGAAATAGTGGTGCCGGAAAGGACGATGCCATTTTGGTTGGCGCTAATGATGCATTTGCTGATGAGAGCTTGACTGGTGGAGTTACCTAAGTTTATGCCGTCGCCAGTTCCCGAACCACCGCAATTTTCTAAAACAGAAGTCGAAAGGCGAAAACGGGCGGAAGAAGTGACGGCAATGCCGTGGCTGCGAGCGGCGCCGATCCAGCAGTCGCGGATGAGAACGTTGTCCCCGTCCACGGTAATAGCGTTTTGGGTTCCGGTGGCGGCGGTTTCGAGGTAGAAACCGGAAACTTCGACATTGTTGGCGGCGATGGTGATGGTCGGGGTAGTGGTGGTGGTAGGAATGAGTTTGGCATTGATGCCGGGTCCGTGGAGTTTGAGATTGGCGGTGGTGATATTGGGCTTTTCGGTGATGGTCACCGAGCCGGAGGTGTGCGAGCTGACACAGAAGATGGTGTCGCCGGCGCCGGCGGTGGTGAGGGTTTGGGCCTTGGCAAAAGTGAGAACGGCCAGGGTGGCGGTAGTGCCGTCATTGGTGTCGAGGCCCGAGGTGGGATTCCAGTAGATGAAACTGCCGACGGACTTTTGTCTACCCAAAAGGGAGGAAATAAGATAGAGAAGGTGGTCGTCGGAGGGGGGAGTGGCGATAGTGGCGGAAGATGACTGGGAAATGACCACCTGGGTGTAGGCGGTAGGGTAGATTGGGGTCATGGAGGCGCCGGCTAAGTCTAAGGCCACCAGGTTGCCTCCGGAGATGACACAGATAACTTCGGGGGGGTTGTCGGTACCGTCGCGGGCCTGGAAGGAGACCTTGGCGTTCTGTAGCTCGGCAGTAATTCCCACCTGGATACCGCCACCCAGGGCTTGTTTGCCAAAGGTTTTGACCAAAACAGGATAAGTGAGGTTGCTTGGTTCGTCTTCCCAGTCCTTGATTTGGTCGGTGAGGCTTTGAATAGTGATTTCGGTTTGGGGAGCCAGGACTTCAATTACCCGGGGACTCAAATAGGGATAAACTCGGATGGCCATACTTCGATTATAATTCAATAAGTTATGAAGCAGCAGCAGGCAAAAGTTTACTATCAGGCGGGGAATGATTTTCTGAAAAAAAGAAATTACCTGAAGGCGATAAAGAGCTACAAAGATGCGATCAAACTCTATTCGGGGTACTTCAAGGCTTATTGCAATCTGGGGGTAACCTACAAAAACGCGGGGCTTTTTCGGGAGGCCGAGGAGACCTATGAGAAGGCGCTAAAACTAAAGCCAAATAGCGGGGTGATTTTTAACAATCTAGGCAATGTCTATATGGTCACGAACAGACTTGCCGAAGCAAAGTTGTTTTATCAGAAAGCGATTGGAATTTATCGTGAGTACAAGGAGGCGTGGTACAACCTGGGTCAGGTCTACTATTTCACCGGGGAGACGGAAAAAGCAGTCGAAACGAGGGTGATGCTGGAAAAGCTCCGACAAATAGTTCGAACTAAAGGGTGTTGATGAAGGCTTTCCGCAATTTGGTCATGGATTTTCCGTTTAATATACATAAATGGGGGATTTGTCAATAGATCCGTAAGGTGACATGACATTCGTTACACTTCTGTCATCGCGAGGAGGCGAAAGCCGACGTGGCGATCTATTTATATGGATTGCCGCGGTCGCCTGAGGCGACCTCGCAATGACGGAGGGGCGTCATCGCGAGGAATTTCTTGAGGTTTTTACCCACTCAGTTTATGTAAAGACGGTGTCTTCAGTTCTAATGATAGATTGGGTTAGGCCAGTATTGTTAATAGTACCGGTAGTTTTGAAGGGGACAATTTGGGTTGATTGGGCGACGTCGACGTTTCTGGCTTCGATAACCACTTCCCGGTCGGCGACGTAGGTGAGGGTGACGACTTCTGATCCAGGAGTACCATCAGTACCTGTGTCTTCCCTAAAGTCCATATATGGGACAAAGAAAGTGTCGCTGCCGTCATAGGTGACAACGAGAGATAACATTTCGAATGTGTCGGCGGTGACGGTTTCGTCCCATCCGGCAGTGATCCCAGCATTGAATAGAGTGGTGATGATCTGGGTTTCGGAAGAAACGATTGTGACATAAGCCCAGCCACCTTCGTTATTGGTGCGGCGAATAATATCGCCAATTTTGATTCCCCAAGTCGAGAAGGTAGCGGCGGAGGCCACAAGAGTTTGACTATCTGAGCCGGCAGTAGCGGTTCCAGTTCTTTCAGTGGGCAAGACGAGTTGACCGTCGTTGCTGCCAGTGCCGCTAGTGTTATTAAAAGATGCATATCGATAGCGGTGTTCTTCACTGGCTGAAGTATCGACGACAATGAAAGTACCTGAGGTGGGCGTGTCGTTGGGGAAGGTAACGGTATCGACACAGTTCATGACAGAACCGCTTTGGATGTTGGTGGTGGCATGGCTGGTATATTGGGCTTTGTTGGGAAGAGTAGTCGAGCCGCTTTCGAGGTAGACTGCGACTCGGTCGCCGACTCTGGTGTTGCTGATCGTCAGGTTAATGGAGGTAAACGGTTCGCGCAGGGTGCCGACCCAGGTGGGGGTGGTGCCGGCGTCGGTAAACTTGATGTTGTTATTGTCAGCACTGCGCATTCCCTGAAGCCAGACACCTTGGGCGCCGAAGAAAGTGGTACCGGCGAGAGTTCCAAATGGGGCGGTTTTGGTAGCAGAATAGGCAGCGACATCAACTGCTTTGATGTACTCTTCAGCCGCTTTTTGAGTTATGGCGGTACCATCGCTGGTATAGATGACCCTAGAGGAACTGCTTTGGCCATCACGGAGGTAGTATTGGAGATAGCCGTAAATATCAGAAAGACTTCTGCCGGTTTCGTAAATTGAGCCGCCTTCGACGAAGACGGTATATTGGGCGCCGGTTGACTGAAGTGAGAATTCAAAGTTTTGACTGTTGTCATCGGTGAGGCCGGAGTCGCAGTCGACGGTGCCGCCGGATAGTTGAAAAGTGAAAACGTCGGCCGCATCAGGTTCGTTGGCAGAATCGATATTACCCAACATCATTGAAGTGGGGGCGGACAAACTATTGGCCCAGATCAAGATGCCGGATTGGGCCCCGACGTTGTAGGTAAATTTCTCGCCAAAGATCAGGTTAGAGCCGCCTACTTTGTTCGACGTGGTGACCATGCCGTTCATATGGGCGACGGTAACGTCATTGTAGCCGGAAATTACTGTGGTGGAGGCGGCGTCAAGGACTATTGATCCCGTTGTGGCGCCAGTAACGGTTTCCCCATTGCTGAAGTTTTTGTAGTAGGCGTCGCGGTTGGTACCGGTGACACCGGTAGGATCGTCTTGGGCGACGACTTTTTTGGCAGTAGCGTCAACTCCCCTTTGGAGTCTCTTGGCTCCCGAGGTGCCGCCAGTTAAGACCTGACCGGGAGTGCTTGGGGCAGTTCCTGTCGTCCAAGAAATATAAGTATCCCCTGGAACGCCATTGGCTAAAGCCTCTTGGACGGTGCCAACAAAAATGGGGTCGTTATCAGCAATAACACCCCTTAAACCTCTCAAGGTTATAACCCCGGTGGCATTTCCAGAAAATTCGGTGACGGCGGTCACCTCGGCGTACCAGGTAGGGGGGGTACCGGAGCCGGTACTGGTATTCTGAATAACGTCGTCTACGGAGAAAGAACCAGCATCTGAGGCGTCATAAAGAAGGTAATATTCACCTTTGGTGATGTTGACCTCGTCGGCTGAAGTTTCGGTAGCGATGGGGGTTCTACCGGAGGTGTTTAGCGTGGATTCAACGAAAGTGAAGGTATCTCCAGTTTGTCGAACAAAGGTTTTTATATTGCCGGAGTCGATGAGAGTGCCGCCAAGTTTGACCGGGATGAGGATATCGATAGAACCGCGGTCCCAGTTGGTAAAGGCGGACCACTCAGCGATGCGGACCCTGACGTTGTAGCCACCACCCGTGACCGGGTGCCTCTGGTAGACATATACCTGTGGGCTGACGTCGGATGGGAAGGAGGCAATGGTGAAGAGGTTGTGATAGATTTCGTCTCCGCTTTTGCTGCCATCTGCATCGACCGTGCCTGCACCAGGCCCAGCGCCGGTGGTAGCAATTGCCGAGCTAGCACCGATTGCAGCCGGGGTACCGCGGGTATCTCTGACCCAAATGCGGGCGCGATTTGCAGTGGGATAGTCGTTTTTGACTGACAATAGGGGGCCGACGGCGACGGCATCGTCGGTGACTTCAGCATCCCAGTCTGAAGAAGCGCCGGTAGTGAAATCGGTAGTTGCGGTAAGGTCCACCATGTAGACTGGGTCGGCAACTGTAGCATAGCCTGAAGTATCAATACCACCGCCGGTGAGGTACTGAAGGATGTTGCTGCCGTCGCCATTATCCAGGAACCAACCATTGACCATGGTGAACGAAGTGGGTGTGTTGAACCGGATCGGGGTCTGGTAGGTAAGGTAGCCAGGTTCGTCGAAAGTGTCCATCAGGTAGGAATAGAAGGCGACGGCGGAGTAGACGGTGGTGCCTGAAGTATGGCGGATGACCTTGGTCTTCGGGTAGATGGTAAAATCGTTTTGGATGGCCATAGTTTTAGTCTAGTCCTTTCACTGTAACATCTGGATTGAGCCTTTTGAAGTCCTTGATGGTCATAAAGTCCTTCCAGGTTCGGTTTTTTCCGACGACTGTGTACTCGACGTAACGATTGGTGCGCATTTTGCCGTTTTTGTCGTATTCGTCATGGGCAATGACTTTCAGGTCTTCTACCTCTCTGGCGGCATTGGAATGTAAGTTGTAGATGGTCATACGTCGATATCGTCGTTAAGGTTCTTCTTTTTGGCCGCTTGAACCTTTTCTCTTAGGGAATTTTTGAGGAGCTTCTTCTTCGGGGGGTGGGGCTGGGTAACTGCTTCGATAACATCCTTTATTGCCTCTTTGAGTGGTGCTCCTTTGGGTTCAATCCAGACAGCCCTTTCGAATGAGACAAGAGATTTGTTTAGCTCCTCGCCAAAGTCAACAATTGCCCCAACCTGGTGGTCGTAATAAGGGTAGTGGGTGAGTTTTATTTTCATGGACTTCAATGTTAAATATGAATGATTATTTTTTGAATTGCAAGTAGGGTGTTTTTAAGCGGCGACGGTGTCGACGGTCAAGACTACCGTTCCGGAGTAGCCGCTGGCAGTAATGGTCCCCGAAGTGGTGAGGGGTATGTATTTGGTCGCTCCGGTATTGGAACGAACCCTGATGGCCACCGGGAGG
>Ga0209541_10008762_pt1 | contig 16593 bp, 14 predicted proteins | sample RifCSPlowO2_01_FD_184027 | JGI IMG/M metagenome (GOLD analysis project Ga0209541, IMG submission 184027) | Groundwater microbial communities from Rifle, Colorado - Rifle CSP2_plank lowO2_0.1 (SPAdes) (version 2) | ecosystem: Environmental > Aquatic > Deep subsurface > Groundwater | place...
ATTCATCTTCAGGGCAAAAGTAACTTTCAGTCAATTGGCCATTGAGACGCACAAGTCCTGGACCTGATGTTCCTCCATGAAACGTTCCGCGTGCAAGTTCGTTTAATTCAGTGGAGTACGCGTGTGCAATCGTCCTGCTTTGGATAAGCACGGCGTTGTTCGCAATAGTCATTTCCTGCGAAGGGTTCCACGAGCCAGTCCAGACCAAATCATCACCGATGACACAGAACTTGTTGTGCATTAAAGCAGAACCTTTCTCTATGGTTGCATCGTCAACTGGGTGGTCGCCATCAACAACTAGGGGAGATGGATTAAGTGCAAGAAATGAAGGACTTGTATCATAAATCGCGCAGCCAAGTGATTTCCCAGCAGAAATATTTGCTAAGATAGTCGTGCAGTTGACTTGGTCGCAAAAGAACGCTTGGATAGTGCCTGTTTCTTCGGGAATTGAAGGAAATACGGAAAAGCCAGTGGTGCAAGCAGAAAGTAATAGCAAAGCAAAAGGAATGAGCTTCATAAATACCATTCAACATTGAAGATTAAAAAACTTATTCGTTAAAAAGTCGGAAATCTTCCACCTGCGGAAAATCATAGGTGGACGTAGTGCGAAAGAGTGAGAAATAATAACCACTCAACAGTAACATTTAAATAGGGTATTTTTAGTGTGTATGCTATGTCTCTTGAAACAATTTTGGAATCTTTTGGGTTGAGTGAAAATGAGTCCACATTGCTTGTGGAAAACGCGTACTTTCATCATAAAGAAAAGACTCGAGAGGAATTTCAAACTTTGTTTGAAAACATTGCAAGAGCATACAGTTGTTCACAAGCAGAGGTTATCAAAGCAATCCTCGCCTTCCCACCATTCGCAGGACTCAACCACGAAAGAGTAGTGCGAGAAGGAACCGAAGTGTATCATGACGAAAAAGCAGTCAAAAAAGCAATCCTCGCCCATCCACAATTCGCAGGACTCAACCACGAAAGAGTAGTGCGACAAAAAGGAAAGGTGGGGCGCATTATTGGAATAAACCAAGGGGAAATTTTAAGGAAAATACTCGAAAAACCTGTTCTCGCAGGGTATTCTGCAAAAAGATATCTTGCTGCAATAGATATTGGAAGAGAATTACACGGCAAAGGCTATGCTGCGAAGGACATTATCAGTGCCTTTTTTTGTTATCCTGCAAAAAGCCCATATGTGCCAGAAACGAAAAAGTTAAGAATTTCGCACGTTGAAAACTACGAAAAACCACCACTCATGATTGCAATGGAAAAATATCTTGCAAGAAAAAAAAATGAATAAGTTCTGCACCCATCAGAATTGATTGCACATGAGTCGTGATCCGTGTTCAACACTGCTCCTAGGACTGGATGCTCTTCATCAACTACTAGTATTGTTATGTTCAGCTTGAGAAAGTCGGGACTAGTATGATACGTCGCACACTGTAAAGTTTTACCTTGTGAAAAATTCCTCAACACTTGGAAGCAGTCAATTTGATTACAAAAAAAGCAAAAGGAGGTAAAAGCGATTCATGAAAGCATTTATAAAGAACGTGAATAAAAAATAGCATGTTGCCACTCAAAAGTGGTCGAAAACCTCAATAAATCGAAAGATTTATATATCCTGAACACTATATGACAGTAGTAACGATGGGGGAAAATGAAGAGCGCAACTCTTCATTAAGTCGTTAAAATCGTTTATTTTATCAAAATCACCTCTTTTTCCCTCGCAGGCGTCGCTTCGGCGGCGCTTGCAGGGTTTTTTTCACTCGTCTTGCTGAAGCGCTGCCCGAGCGCCCGACGAAGATTAATAAGAGCAGTATTAGGAGAATGGCTACCGCGGATGCCCACCTTTCCCAATAGTATTCCCAAACCGTCGTTTTTTCATCATTATCAACGCGTTTGTGGAAGTAAATATCCAAATTGGCCAGTTCTAAAGCGTATTCGGAGAACAACAAAGCAGAGGCAGGGTCAAAGTCTTGGAGTGAATCTGCATACTCATAATAACTATAAGCGATGATTGGGAAGACGTCTTTTTCTTGGGCTTTCATGAGCGCTGTTTTGGCAATGCGCAGTTTAAGTGCGATAAGTTCACCCAGCCTTCCTTCTTCCACGCCCATAAGGCCAAGCAACACGTCTGCTTCTGCTTTTGCTTTGGCAGCGGTATAGATACAAAGTCCCTGCTGACCGGAATTGAGGAAAGTGTATGCTAAGTCAATATCTTTTCGTGTCCCCTCAAGCACGTCCGGAAGCACGCTTTTGACATAGTTGAACCGCTCTTCAGCTTCAGAGATTTTCGCAGTGCAGCCGCTTTGGAGCGTTGAGGGGTTGATTTCGATGCTGGCTCCGCTTCCGTCAAAGAACCTTGACCATGTCTTTGCAGAGAACAGCCGTTCCTCGACAAACCCTATTCTCTGTGGGTCGAGCTTTCCTTTGGCGAGATCCGCATCGACGAGGTCAAGGAGAGTTAGGGATTCATCGATGCGTTCGCGCACTGCCATGTAGGTTTGTAAGTCGGTGAGTGTGGTTATGGTGCGGTTATCAATGATTGCGCGTGAGCGTTCCGCGTCGATGCGCAGCGATTTGGATTGTCCGGTAAGCACGCTTGCGGAAAAGTTACGAGCTTCATAAATCACTCGTTTGTATTCCACGTTCGCGCGGAAGCAATACGATGCTGCTGAGTATGAAGCGTTGCGTGCAAGCTCTGTTTCCGCCCGTGTTGTGAAGTTCTTGGCGATTGTCGCGTTGTGCCCGAGAGGATTTTGGGAGAAGTTGAGGGTGCGGTCGCATAAGTCTTCGGCGACATCATGCATGATGGCACCGTATCGCTCATCGATGGCCAAGCTTTGATTTTCTAAAGGAAACTGTCTTCCTATCTCTTGCGCGAGGACTTCCGAAATGGTGTCAACCTCGCGCACATTTAGCTCTAATGATTGTCCATATTCAACAAGCCCGAGTGTTTTGTTCCCAAAACTGATTGCTTTTATTCCTCGTGGAACATAGACTCTTTTGATTCCTGCTGCGTCTGCTGCTTCAAACTTGAAGCGCAAACCTCCGACCGGTCCTATTATTCCTCCACTGTTGATGGTCCCCGTCATGGCCATTTCTGGATCGAGTGTTTTGTTGAGCAGTAGTGCGGACGTGAGAATTGTGGCTGCTCCTCCTGCGCTGGGTCCGCCGACAATTCCTGGGAGGGCTTGGATGGTAAAGAGAAAGTCATAGTGTGAACAGTCGATGTCAAGTTCCTTGCACGCGACTTGTTGTGCGAACCGCAGGGATGCTTGGGTGGTGATTTTGGTCATGGGGTATGTTTCGAGAAATACTCGTTCGTGTCCAGGTATGATTTCGAGGGCAAGGACTGCTACTCCTCCTGATTGTGTTGTGCCGTTCTCCATGAGCGCAAGCAAGGTGATGTTTCCTTGACTGATTACTTGTTGAGCGATTACAGTGGTGCAGAGTGTTAAAAAAAGGAGGATGGAGATGAGTTTCATGAAAATGAAAGGTTGTTTGTCCTTTATGAATGTTGCGAATTAAGTTCAAACGGGTTGTTCACTTGGCTTTTTCCGTTTGAGGAGTCTCTTCAGTTGTTTTGGGCAGTTTAGCTATGTTCCTGCATTTAGGGAACCTATTGCAAGCAAGGAATCCACCGTAAATACTTTTGCGCAAAATCATTTTGCCTTCCTTGCACTTAGTGCACGTTGTTTCGTGAACGTCAGGTATTTTTTTGCTTGTGCAGTCAAGGTTGATGCAAAGTTCCTGTGGTTTTTTCGCTTTGCGAATCATCTTGACCATCGGGAACTGGCATTCTTTGCAGACATCAGCGGTCACGACAACTCCGCCACCTGCCGGAAGTTTGAAGGTGGTCTTGCAGTCAGGGTATTTGCTGCAGGCGATGAATCGTCCGAATTTTCCCATGCGTAATTGGAGCGCGCCGTCTTTGCAGGCATGGCACGCGCCGACGGTGGTCATTGCCGCTTTTGTTTCGCTAAATGTCTTGAGTAATTCCTGGCCGACTTGTGCTTCTTTTGTTTTAAATTCAGCAAGTAATTCAGTTAGTATTTCTCGTGCTTCTTTCAAAATCTCCGGCTGGTGTTTTTTTCCTTCGCGGATTGATTCCATGTCTTCTTCAAATCGCTTGGTGAGTTCTTGGTCAAGAATCTTAGGCGAATATTTCTCCAAGATAATGATTGTTTCCATTCCTAGTTGTGTTACGGTGATGGCTTCGCCAGTGACATAGTTGCGCCGTTGTAACGTCTCCACGATTTCAGCGCGGGTCGCTTTGGTTCCAAGCCCGAGTTTTTCAAGTTCACGAATAAGTGATGCTGGAGTGTATCGTTTTGGAGGTTTTGTTTGCTCTGCGTGGAGCTCGATTTTCTTGATGCCAAGAGATTCACCTTGTTTCATTGCAGGGAGTTCTTCCTCTTCAAGGCGGACATAGGGTGCATACAAAACATGCCAGTTGGGCGCGACCGTTCTGGTTCCGCGTGCGACAAAGATTTCTTTGTTCACATCCAATTTTGCGACAACAGTTTCACGGACCGCAGGCTCTCCGAATGTTGCGAAAAATCGTTTGACCACGAGATCGTAAACTTTTCCTTGTCTTGCTTCAAGTGATTTTGGCAGAATTCCTGTTGGGTAGAGCGCGGGGTGTGCCGGGTCGGTTTTCTTTCCGTTGTGCGGCTCAAGCTTGTCTTTTGCAAGGAGCATTTTGGCGAGTTCTGCGTACGGTTGGTGCTTGGCTAGCGAGTTGAGAATTTTTTGGTATCCAATCGAAGGGGGAAGTTCTTGTGAACTTGTTCTTGGGTAAGAGATGAATCCTCCAGTGTAAAGTTCTTGTGCGATGTCAAGAGTTGCTTTTGGGCTGATTCCAAACAAGCGGTAGCTTTCTGTTTGGAGAGTGGTCAAATCAAATGGTATGGGGGGAAGTTGTCTGAACTGCTGCTTGTCAATGGATATCACTGTTGTTTTTTTCTGTCCTTTTATTTTTTGCATTACCGCATCGCATTTTTCTTTTTCAAAGAATTTATCTGCTTCGTGCCAGGCGATGACTTCGCCGTCTCTTGTTTTGGCGTTCAATTCGATTTGCCAGTATGGTTCTGGTTTGAACGCTTGTATTTCTCGTTCTCTGTCTGCAACTATTTTGAGCGCTGGTCCTTGGACTCGTCCTGTACTGAGTATTTTGAACATTCCTGCTGCTTTGATTGCGCTTGTTAATGCGCGCGAAAGGTTGATACCATAATAAAAGTCAAGGTAGTGTCTTGTTTCTCCTGCTTCTGCTTGTCCCCAGTCCAATCGCGGGGATGCTTTTGCGTGCGCTTCAATCAAGTCTTCTTTTGTAAGGGTTGAGAACTTCATTCTGCGCGCGTCTTTGCGTTTGCACGCGTAGCGCACGACGTTAAGTCCGATGACTTCTCCTTCGACGTCATAGTCTGTTGCCACCGTGACCGATTCTGCATCTTTAGCAAGTTTGATAATTGCGTCAAGGTATTTTTTGGTGTACGCCGCCTCTTTGTTCATTTCATAATTAGGAACCCAGTGTATGTCAAAAATCGGATACTTGAACCCTTTTGATTTTTCTTTTTCGGCCAAACCATAGAGATGACCGACTGCGCAACCAACCACAATATCTTTCCCTTCATGCGTGACAAGGTAATACGGGATTCCTTTGATGTCTTTCTTAATGGGCTTGCCAAGCGCTTCTGCGACCTTTTTGCTCGCATTCGGCTTTTCCGTGATGATGAATTCGTACATATCATCAATTTGCCAGATGGGACTTTAAAAAAGCTTCGTTGAAATGCAGAACACTCATATTTTCAGTAAAAGTAACAAATTAAAGTAAAAATTTAAGAATGACATCAAGAACGAAAACGTTCAAGCATTTTTTGTCGAAGTGGATGCTGCAACTTTCTCAAGGCATGTTTTTCGATTTGGCGTATGCTCTCTCCAGTTACACCAAATAAAGGCATTATTTCCTCCAAAGTGTGAGTTCGACCACCAAAAATTCCAGTTCTCAATTTAATTATTTCTGCTTCACGCCGCGATAGTGTGGAAAGTACGTTTTCAAGTGCGGTTTGAAGGTCTGAAATGTTCACAGGTTCATCTGAAGAAGAACAGTCCTCTAAATTTCTCACGCTTTTAAGCGTCTGTCTGCGATCTGCTCTATCCTGACCAAAGGATGCAAAGTAAAGTGACTCGGTTGCAGCGAATGTTTGCAAAGCTTTAACGAAAGGAGTATTTTTACCGATAAAATCCGAGCCACCCAATGCAACAAAAGCATCGTATCTTTCTTCAAGTATGGATGACGTTTTACCTTCCGCAAACCATTCCTCAAGTTTTCGTTCATACCTGCGCCAGGCAGATAACACGTTTTTAGGAAGATTAAACAAGTTTTGGCTCTTATCAATCTCCCTGAGAATTTTTCCGTGTACATACGTCCTCAATAAGCTTCCTGGCTTGTACTCTCCTGATTCATATTTCATTGCGCAAGAAGCAAGCCCTTCTAAAGCGGCTCCTGTTAGCTCATCATGATCATCTCTGCCTGAATGATAGGCATAAGAGAAGAAAACTGTTAAACGTAAAAGATTGAGGCAAAAGTTTTGACGCTGGCCAAGAGTTGCAGTTGGACCAACATAGCACTGGGGCGCGTATGCTTTATCAAAGGAAATTTTTTCAATATCTGACCAGAGTTCAGGTATTTCCTGGGCTGCCAAATTGTGCCAGTCTTTTGGAACGCGGACTTTCTTTAACGGTTTGTCTTTATGCAGATTAGATTCAGGATTTTTTTGTTTAGGCGGGAGAGACAAGTAGCCCGCTCGTGAAAGGGTTTGAACAACTGCTGATTGAGGAATTGGCTCGTAATGATACTTCTCATCAAGTCCACCAAGAAGTTTTTGAAGACCATTGTAGGTTGCACGAGGGTTTTTGCCAACATCAACCATGATATCATGTTTCCGAACAGGGCTTTTCTCAGCTGATTGGTTTAAAGTCCACCCTCCAAGGGAAGTTTTGGCAATGATGTAGTTCTGAGGGGCCATGAAAAAAAATATAAACATCTGCCTTTTTAAAGTTTACTGAAATAATCACTCAATAGTGACTATTTAACGAAACATTTATAAAGAGAAAAAGTTGGTTTACAAACATGCAAAAAAGAACTCAAACAAAAATATTAGGCGCAAGCATTGCTCTTGCAGCAGGCGTACTAGGGTACGTCATCTCACAAAGCGCGGAAATAAGACAATCTAAAATCGTGAAAACAGATGAAGTCCAGTTAAGCGTCCTCGAAGAAAAGTTAGCTGAACTAAATGAAAGTAAACAGCAGCAAATTAGAGGAAACGTTAATGCGCATATCACTGGGAAAACCGCAATAGGGAGTGTAGTCAAAGCACTTGAAAAAGTGGAAGTTGAAGAAGTAGAAAATCTCACCTTGCCTGCCAGATATTTTGCATACCATATTCCAACGAGAAAGATCCAAAGAAGCAACACTTCTGCACTGGATGAGCTCATCAGTTACCTGGAAAAAGACCCCACAATCCTTGCCAGGGCGCACGAGAAACTACACGCAATTCAACACCAAAGTTCACCATTTTACGACTATAGTGCTTTTATCGAATATATCGTACCTGGCTTTCATGACATGACTGAAGAAGTAAAAGTTATAATGAAGCCAGAAGATTGGATGAAATTTTCCCGGGATGTGCTAAAAAGAAAAGAGTGGAACGGAAATTTTCAGGAAGCGTTCACCGAGTTTCAAAAGTATCATGCAGGATACAGCACATACATAAGTGGAGGGATGTTGTTATGGGAAATGCAAGCGCGCATCGCGTTCCAACCAGTCATCACCCCAGACGCACTTTATGAACGACCTGCAAGAAAAGAGTATGCTAAACTGCTTGCCCCGCTATCTCGTGACCAATTTAACGAACTGTTTAAGACAAATATCGAGCTCATCGGGATGGTTGATCCAATAACTGCGGCACAAATAGTTGGAAGGAGCAGAAATCTTGATGACTTCACAAAGTCAGTGGACGAGCTCAAAAATAGAGTTCCTGACGCATGCCAAAAAGGGCTGAAAAGACAAGAGCAACTTAACACTGAGTTGGAAAACGTTGCCGCATACACTTCAAAGCAAGTCATGGATGCAATAGACCGCTAATTTCCTGCTAACTTATATATACTCCCCCTCACTCAAATAACGAAAAAATGGTGATGTCCCGCATAAAGGAAGTGATGCACATTCTGTCTAAACACGAGCTAGGTGGCGTGCTGTGCGAATATGGATTCGCCTGGTGTGTTCCGTTCTTTAAGCGGTTCACCAAAGCGATGCCTGAAGATGTCCCTGCAAAGCTCTGCCTCGCATTGGAAGAATTAGGTGGTGCCTACATCAAGCTCGGCCAGATGTTAAGCTTGCGTCCTGACCTTATTCCAAAAGAGTTCTGCCAGGAGTTCGCCAAGCTTCTAGATCAGGTCCCTCCTCAAAGCGCAGAAGAAATCACGGCCGCTATTGAGCATGAATTCAAAAAATCTGTAACGGTTTTGTTCAAGAACATAGACCCAAGACCATTAGGAAGCGCAAGTATCGCTCAAGTCCATAAAGCAAGACTTCCTAATGGAAAAGCAGTGGCTGTGAAAGTTCAGCGCCCGCACATCGCAGAGCAGTTCAAGGAAGACATCGCGCTGATGAACTTGATTGCGCAAAAGCTCCAGAAACATATAACTGACATCAAACCGGTGCTTATCGTGCAGGAGTTCGAGCGGTACACCAGGCGCGAGCTGAACTTTTTCACTGAAGGAGAAAATATCGAGGCGATGCAGAAAGGAGCTCCAAGAAGCGTTGTCATCCCAAAAATGTTCTGGTCACACACGACAGAACGGGTGCTCACAATGGAATATTTAGATGGGACAAAGGTAAGCGATCTCAAACTCCCGCAACGGCATCTTGCGCAAATGCTCATTGATGCGTTTCTTGAGCAAATATTCAAGGCAGGCGTGTTCCACGCGGATTTACATGCTGGAAACATCTTGCTCATGCCAAACAATAAGCTTGGCCTGCTTGATTTTGGGATTGTGGGCAAGATTGATGACCGAACCAAGCGGCTCGGGTTTGAACTGTACCAGTCAATTTTGCAGGGTAAGAGTATCGCTATAACTGAAGTGCTTCTTGACTATGGCGTTCCTTCAAAAAACACTGATGCTGTGGAGTTCGCAAGCCAAGTGAACCAATTGTTTGAGTCCTGGCAGCAGGGAGAAAAGCGAGTCACTCACTTGATGCACCAATTGTTCATGCTCTGTACTGAACACCAGATTGCGCTTCCCTACGATACGGTACTGCTAGGTAAAGCAATGATTACTGTTGAAGCGACTGCCAAGCGTCTTGATCCAGAGTTCAATTTTGTGAAACAATCCCAAAAGAAATTGCAAGAATTGTTGCGTGAGAAAAAGCAACCAAGGAAAATTATCGATTCGTTCCTTATGCAATCCACAAAGTTCGCGCGCGACCTTTCTGTTCTTCCCGGAAAAGCGCTTGCCGCGATTGATGGATTGCAAAAAGGCAAGGTGAGCATCAACCTCAAAGATAACCAGTTCCGTCATTTGGGGGAGGACATCAACCGTTCAAGCAATCGGCTAAGCTATGCGCTTGTCTGCGCAGCGCTTATTTTGGCAAGCGCAACTATGCTCAAGACCGGTCCGCAGATAAGTGGATATGGAATCATTAGCACAGTAAGTCTTGGCGTTGCAGCTTTATTTTTACTAATGCTCCTTGGCTCTATCGCTCGAGAGAGTCACGACCTGCACGGGTAAAAGATCTATGGCCTGGGATAGTCTTAGGAATTTCCAAACAATTTTTGACAGAGCGGACTTCACGTATATTTCAAATCATGATACTGTTTTAAAATCAAAGAATTCCATTCGGAGCATAATTGTTGACAGAATTCCAAGTCCTTCCAGTAGCGATTCAGTTTACCGCAGTATGGTTCAAGATTATCTTAACAATGTCAAATCTTTCTATTCATGGTTCGGAAATAGCAATTCTGATATGAATACAGGATGCACTTCTTGCGAAGCGTATCTATATGAAGTTCTTCAATTATTCAACCAACCATCAGAAATACGCACTCAGACAAGCTCCAGATGCATAAAACTCAACAATAACTTCCTTTGGTCGCTGGGAAAGATCATGCAAGGAATAAGACATTGTTTTAATAAAGTGCTTATTCCTCAATGCATCAATCCCATCCAAATAATACGGTACATTTTTGATTCAAATGAGGGATTTGGAAAAAAGTTTCTTTATAATAGCAAAGGCGAGCATTCATTCTCAAAAAAGATCTATCTTCTAAGTAAACAAGAGCTGCTCGTTGTTTTGCGTCTTCTTTCAAATCCTTCTGGATCACAGGTTCGTACTTTCAACAAGTGGAGAGATTTGGGACGTGGTGATTGCCCAGTACGCATATTAGTTGAACACCACATGATAAAAAGGGACAGGGTTTTCTTTCTTTACAGAGCAAATGAACATAACGAATATAGTGCACAACTTGCAAAACCATCTGACAAAGTTCAATTTAACTAATCTTCTTTCCATTATTAGAATCTTTCAGTTCATAAACTTTAATTAACTTTTTCAACACGAAAAGTAGGCCTTTTTCAGTTCTACCAATGTCGTATTCAAAATGAACGTTATCATCTTCAGTCTCCTGTAAATGATATCCAAAAGCTAAAAAAGCGCTTTCTCCAATCGTTGAAGGCAATTTAGGAAATTTTGGAAGCTGCAGGGAAGCTACTGTTTGCCTCATCGATTCTGTTTTTCCAATATACGCCAATCGAGTATCACCGCCACCCAAGTAAGCCACTTGCACACATTCTAGTTCATGCCTTATCTCAATGAGTTCCGGAGCTATTAATTCAATCAGATTATCGTTATCAATTTTTATATCGGGCGATCGGTTTTTATTTGTCCTGAAAATCTGGTTGGTCTCATAGTTGGTGCAAGTAGCATTATTTAAAGCTACAAATAGATCATATAATGACATTTCATACCTGCTGGCCACAATAGGAAATGAATTTTCACCCTTTAAAAACCTATCGTTTTTAACCACTCTCTAGTGAGTTCATCAAGATAGCTGCAATACACAGAAAGTTTAAATAAAACGCAGTTCTATAAAAAACGAAAAAGGTGAAACCATGAAAGTCCACAAAGCAGCAAAATTAGGAAAAAAAATAGTCAAACAAGCAGCTTGCAAAGTCAACAAAGAAGTCAAGCATATCATCCACACGCGTATCGCGTCAAAGAAGGAAGCACAGCAGTTTATTGGAGCATTGATTTCTGAAGCTCGAGAAGAGCGTGGCCGCATCGCCTCGTTCGCAAAGAAAGAATGGGGTCGCGAGATGAAGAAAGCAAAGCCTGTGATGAAGAAAGTCGTTCATCGTTTAACAAGATAACCTTTATAAACCCTATTTATTTGCACTTTTGGTCATGAGCAAGCATTTCCAGAAGATTTTCCTTGAAACAGACCCGTTTACCGAGATTTTAGGTCAAGAGCGGACCAAGCACCAGCTCAAGAGCGCCCTATTGATGGACCGTCACGTCATTATTCTTGGAGCGCCAGGTATTGGAAAGACCACGCTTGCAAAGAATATCGCGCGGCTTCTTCCTACGCTTACGTTGAATGATTGTCCTTATCATTGCGATCCTGAGTCTCCACTGTGCCCTGAGTGCAAGACCAAGAAGCAAAAAACGGTCAAAGTGAGTGGCGAAGAGCGGTTCATAAGAGTGCAGGGAAGTCCAGACCTTACTGTTGAAGATTTGCTTGGGGACATTGACCCTATCAAGGCGCTGCAGTTCGGTCCCACAAGCATCCAGGCATTCACGCCAGGAAAAATTTTCAAGGCGAATGATGGAATTTTGTTCTTTGACGAAGTCAACCGTTGTCCTGAAAAGATTCAGAACGCGCTGTTGCAAGTGTTGGAAGAAGGAAAAGCTACCTTGGGTTCGTACACTGTTGACTTGCCAGCAAATTTCATTTTTATTGGCACCATGAACCCGGAGACGGCAGCGACCGAAAAACTCTCTGAAGTTTTCCTCGACCGTTTTGATGTTATTCACATGACGTATCCAGAAACAATTGACATCGAAGAAAAAATCACGGTGATGAAAGGTCAACGATTGGATGTTGAATTCGAGCCTGAACTCTTGCGCATGGGTATTTATTTTGTCCGCCTCCTAAGAGAACACAAGAATATTCTCAAAAAGCCCAGCGTTCGTGCTACATTGGGAATCTATGAACGCGCGCAGGCAAACGCGTTTCTGGAAAAGCAAAAGAAAGTCCGTCCTAAAGACTTGTCGGACGCCCTTATTTCTGTTCTTGCACACAGGATAGAGCTCAAGCCAAGTGTGAAATACCTCCAGTCTAATGAGGAATTTATCAAAGAGCAATTCAACCTCTTCGCTGCCGAGCACGAAGAACTTAACGGTGGTGGTGGTCTTTGACATCGAGCAGGAAGTTAGTGAAATAGAGAAGGCCGAAACCGCTGACGGTAAACTGCATAAGCAGTATGTTGAAGACAAGCTGATGAATTCTGTTCTGCAGGGTGATAAGCAGACTGTTGACCAGGCGCAGATGATTCAAGAGGCGACCAACCGCCAGATTGGTTCATTCACTCCAGACTTACTGTTCGCGCAGATGGTGAACAATTTCTCTATGGCCCGCCAGCTGATGGGTGACAAGATGATTAAGCTCTTGAGCGGTTATGACCCTAATTACATCGACAAGAATCTCAAGATTCCTGAATTTAAAAAAGAGCTCAAGAATGCGGTGAGCGAGGCCGTAGAGCGCATGAAAGAGAATGAAGTGGTTGACGAAGAAGGAACCATCACTCCAAAAGGCGCGGAGCTTGGAGCCCTGGTGCTGGTTAAAGAATTGGACCAGTTTATCACCAAGGAAAACACCGGTGAGAAAACAAGCAAGCGCATCTCTCACTACGGCGAGAAAGCAGGATTTCGAAATTACCGTTCAGGTGACCGTTACAAGGATTTGAGCGTTAAGCGTTCTGTACATCGCGCAATCAAGCGCAGCCACAGGCAGCTGCACCCGCATGATTTGGTGATCGCCGAGCGCGAAGGTAAGGGAAAGATAACGCTCATTATAGGAATCGATGCTTCTGCAAGCATGAAAGGAAGCAAGATTGAAACATGCAAAAAGGCAGGAATTGCGCTTGCACATAAAGCATTGACTGAGCAGGATGATGTCGGCCTTGTGGTTTTCGGAAGCGAAATTAAGAACATTATTCCGCCCACCCGCGAACTTTCAACATTAGTAAACGCGATTGCGAGCGTGAGGACCAGCCGCCAGACCGACTTCTCCGCCATGATTTACAAAAGTATAGAGCTCTTCCCTACATCTGCCCAGACCAAGCACCTCATCGTACTTACTGATGCGGTTCCCACTGTGGGCAAAGAGCCAGAGATTGAAACGCTCCAGGCCGCAAGCGCTGCCCGCGGCGCAGGCATTACCATCTCAATCATCGGGGTCCAGTTGGACAAGCAGGGCCTCAAGCTTGCAGAGCAGGTCGCCATGATCGGAGAAGGCCGCTTTATTTTTGTCCGTAACCTTGACCAGGTCGGTCATTTTGTGCTTGAGGATTATTACGCAAGTAAGTAAGAACTACTTAACAATAGTGATACATCCTTAAAAAGGGCATCCAGCTAATGCGTAATGTGGTATTCGAGCAGCTGTACTCGGCAGAGTTTTTGCATGACCGCCCAGCGTATGGGTTCCTGTTAGGCATCGCCTACACGGTTCTCGCGTTGTTTCTCTCAATTGTCGTCTTCCCTAATGACCCTGCTCTTATTGCAGTAGGTCTTATCGCGCTTTTATTAATCCCTTCGCTTCATAAGCTCACCGAGCAAAACGAGGCATCTAACACACTCATCCCAACATTTAAGGATTTTGCCAAGAATACTGTTCCGCACGTCAAGGTCTACATTGCTATCTTTTTTGGAATTTTTTTCACATTCGCGTTTTTCTCAATCATTCTTCCGAATATAGCGGCCAGTCATCTGTTCAGCACCCAACTCAACGTGGTGAAAGGGCAAGCAGTGACGTTTAACGCAGAATTGTGGTGGAGCTTGTTTTCCTGGAATTTCCAGGTTCTGGCATTGAGCTTCCTTCTCTCGCTTATCGCTGGGAACGGCGCGATCTTTTTCATTGCGTGGAACGCAAGTGTTTGGGGGACGATTTTTGGAAATTTAGCCAGCACTGCTGCAGGTGCGACAACAGCAAACCCATTTATTCTTTTCTTGCTCGTCATCATCAGCGTGTTCCCGCACACGTTCGGAGAAGGGTTGAGTTACATGCTCAGCGCAATCTCCGGAACTACCCTTTCAGCAGGTCTTACTCGTGAACAGCTCATCTCGCGCAACATGTGGCTGGTGTTCAAGTACAACGGGCTTCTTTTGCTCATCAGCATAGGTGTTCTCGCGATTGCCATGCTTATCGAGACGTATGTCTTGGGCAATTTCACTACATATCGCGCCATCATCAATCTTGCGTTCCCACGATAGTTATGAAAATACTCGCGTTTACTGACTTGCATGGAAACTTGAGCTCCTACCGCGCTCTCCAAGCGAAGGTGAAAAAAGATAAGCCTGACTGTATTTTCTGTCTTGGTGATTTCACTATTTTTGATGCCGGTTTGGAGGTAATGCTCAAAAAAATTAGTGATTTGAAGCTTCCGACACTAGTCATCCATGGCAACCACGAAGATGAAACTCTTGTTGAAGAATTGTGCTCGCAATATCCTAACTTGTTGTTTGTCCACCGCAAGGTGGTTGAACTTGGGGAGTACAAAGTCGTGGCGCATGGTGGCGGCGGGTTTTATGGAACCGGAAAAAACGCGCGCGACCCTGATTTCGACAAGATGGTCAAGTCAGCTAAACAAGATCTTGCTGGAAAAATTATTCTTATCACGCATGCTCCTCCGCAGAACACCAAGGTGGATATGAGTGCCTGGCTGCGAAAACATGTGGGTTGCTCAAGTTATGCTGATTTCATCCATAAGTACAAACCAATTCTTGCATTATGTGGCCATCTTCACGAGAATTTTGGCGTGAAAGAAAAGAAAGGGACAACGCTTATCATAAATCCTGGTCCTGAAGGGATGGTGTTTAAAGTATGAGGCGTTCATGAAGAATCAGACTGTGCTTCTGGGCTACAGCGCGTTGTGGGCCGCTTTCGATGGACTCACCTCAATGTACCTTGTGGCGTTCGCGCTTGAACTAGGTGCATCAAATATCGTTGTCGGTCTGCTCGGTGCGCTGCCTTTTCTTGCAAGTATGCTCACCCAAATCCCAGGAGCTCAACTGATTGAACATCATTCACGCAAAGGAATTGCGGTTTTATTCGGATGCTTAAATCGATTGTTGTGGCTTCCACTTCTTGCCGCTCCGTTTTTGGTTAAAGACCCACTTACTGCAATAGTAGTGTTCTTTCTGCTTGCAAAGTTTGCTGAGACCACAATCGATCCAAGCGTTACCTCGCTCCTGGCAGATGTGGTCCCTCCGGAGAAGCGTGGAAAATTTTTTAGCAAACGCCTCACTCTTATCGGCTTATTTGGAATGGCTGCTATGCTTGCTGGAGGTTTCCTGCTCAAACAAATCCCGGGGACAAAAGGGTTTGCGATTTTATTCGGTTCCGGCGCGGTGTTGGGTCTTGTCGGAACATCATTGCTTCGCAAGGTGCAAGAGCCTCACTACAAAGATCATGAACATCACCACATAAAGGAATTCTTCACGCTTACTGGACCCCTCCGCCGCATGGTCTCGTTCGGGGTCATGTTCAACTTCGCGTACATGCTTGCCTCTCCTTTTTTTGCGGTGTACATTCTTAAGAATCTGGGGGTAAGCTATTGGTATTATGGTATTGTTACCAGTATAGCGACTGCTGCGCAGATTGCAAGTGTGGGCTATATGGGCAAACTTACCGACACGTTTGGGGATAAGCCAGTTGCCATTTTGGGCCATTTGGGGACTGCACTGGTCCCACTAGTTTATCTTTTCATCACTAAAGAGACTATTTGGCTGCTTGTTCCTGCGCAAATTTTATCAGGGGTGGTTTGGGCGGCGGCTGACCTTTCACGATTTAACTTGTATCTTGATTTTTCTGATCCAAAGAGGAGGGCGATGCAAATTGCGGAAATCAACCTGTACTCAAGCATCCCACTAGTCATTGGACCATTAATTGGAGGATATCTTAGTGAGAACGTGGTGTTTATCATGGCAGGTATTCCTCTGGTGTTTTTATTGAGCGGAGTTTTGCGCATGCTCAGCGCGTTGATGCTTATAGGAATTCCCGAGCCGCGGTCAAAACATGAATACTCTGCGGCGTATGTATTTCGCGAGGTGATGCAATTTCATCCGAATAGAGGTGTGGTGTTTGGAGTCCAGGTCGTGCGCAGGATTGCTGCCGGGCTTGGATTGCGATAATTAGTAGCGGACATAAATTGTTGCTTATAACAAAATTTGCCTGCTCGGAGCTATCCACTGGCTAAAGCCCGTGGTTTTACGCTCCTCGCATATCGGCGAATTTTGGTATGTCAAGAACTAAG
>Ga0209541_10008765_pt1 | contig 16589 bp, 21 predicted proteins | sample RifCSPlowO2_01_FD_184027 | JGI IMG/M metagenome (GOLD analysis project Ga0209541, IMG submission 184027) | Groundwater microbial communities from Rifle, Colorado - Rifle CSP2_plank lowO2_0.1 (SPAdes) (version 2) | ecosystem: Environmental > Aquatic > Deep subsurface > Groundwater | place...
CCTGTTCAATTACTGCTACATAACTAGCTTGTTTTGTTTTTGACATTGTTTGTTATAATAACTCACAAGTATATAAGAATTTCTAGGCGATTAGAAGGGTGTAGTATCCGGATATTAAGATTAATATAACCTGTTTGTTTACTTCCTACATTCTGGAATAGAAAGATTTCCCGCTAGATCCTGGGCATATTTCGGCGACATTGTGACCTCAACCTTAGGTCCAAAATAAAGACGCGTGAGTCCAGACGTAAAATCGGCATAAAAATCCTTACCTGTTTGGATCTCAAAGTTAATTTCTCCGCAAGGCCTATTATTAAAACGCCCTCCTGCATCGTAATAAGCACCCCAGAACTCCATCTCCTCAATCTCGCCACTGCAATCTCTGTCAAATTTTTGTAGGAATTCTCGTTTTGCCATTCGTTCTTCCACATACTCATTTAATGGTTCTTTAGCAAACGTCTGATAGGAGATTATGCTACATAAAAATCCAGCTACACCACCTGCAATCAAACCCCTTTTTATTTTACTCTTTCTTCCTACTTCATTTTCTCTGACGTAGTTTCGTATATTATCAATATCATCCGATGTAATACCTTCATTTTTAAAGAATTCAGCGGCACACTTGAATTTAGCTCGCTTAAAAAAAGACCAATTCTGTATTTTCTTATTTAGAGATTCATTTCGAGATTGCCTATATAAGCTTGTCATTTTTTTTCAACATGAAGTCAAAAGATACTTTTTTTATAAAACTATCTCTCCTTTTTTAGAAAGTAGAAAACTTAATTAAACAATCCTCTCTCTCTTCCCTTGCATGAAAAATTTCCGCAGAAAAAAGACCTATGGGGAGTACAAAGTATCCCACTGTCCTTTCTGCGAGAAGATTGCTACTTCTAAGAATGAACAGGGCTTGGATGTCTGCAGAGTGCATACCAAGCAGAAGATTGAGGAAATCAAATGCACCTGCGGTTCTTGGTTAGAGACCAGAAGCGGAAAGTTCGGGCCCTATTTCAATTGTGTCAAGTGCGGGAATATCAATTACAATAAAGGTATGGCTATGAAAGATATGACTACTCCGATAAAAGTTGAAGAGCCGAAGAGAATCATGACCGAATTCAGCGAATATAAAAAGAAAAAAGAAATAGCTGAAGATTTTGAAGAGCGGAAAGAGACCATCATCTCTTCCCGTGATGTAGAGTATTTCGATTGAACTGTATTTGTATTCTTCAGAGTATAAATAGTTATAAAATGATTATTGTGCCTGACATTTATGAGATCTACTTTAGCTCTTGCTTTACCTCTTTACCTTGGATGTGCTGCGCCTAAAATAATAGAAAAACCAACGCCGATAATTGTAGAACTAACACCAGCTTCTGAAGGTTATAGAGATGATTCTTATTTGGAAGAAGACATTCCTTTTGAAAAAGTAGTCAGAGTGGTTACAGACAGCTTTACACAAATACTGCGCCAACATAATATAAATACTTTAGAAGGGACAATCAAATTTGAAAACAGTAACCAGGCATTTAATTACCATTACGAGCCGCTTCCATTTTGCGAAGCTGATTCTAAAGAAAGATATATCGGAAAAATTACCTTTGAATATTATTCTTCTCAGGAGATAAACGGAAAGAAAATGAGCACTCTCACTACTCTGACTGATGTTGCGCCTTTCGGTTCGGCAGACAGAGTGGAATTGTTTGTGGATGGAACGGTAAGAATTCCTTTCTATGCCAATTACAAGGCAGGATGGAAAACACAACAGCTGCATGAAAGATTATTCAGGCAGGTCTATCACGTCTTAGAGCGCCATGCTCAACACAATGCTGCTTGGAAAGGCTTTGATATAGGAGCGATAGTGAAAGATGAGAAGTGGCAAACTTATAGGCTTCATCATGATTTTCTGCAAGGTTTGCTGGCTCAAGAACCATTGCCTTGGGAGAAATTACGAATTTTCAATCCTTGTGAATTGTGAGAAAAAGCTTAAAAATATTGTTCTTTGTAGAATAAAAGATGAAAAACCGATTAATTCCAATTTCTCTATTATTTCTCAGTTGTACTGCTCAGGAAAGGCCAATTCAAGTACCTATTGTTGAGATGCATGGCAAACCCATAGACATCGTTGAAAAAGAAGTGGAACAAGTACCGCAACCAGCTAAAGAGTCGCAAGCAAAAAAAGCAGCAGATTTTATTGCCCAGACGTTAGAAAAAAGACTGCAGGAATACCCTAAAGCTCAACATCTGCTAGGGCATATTTATTTTAAGGATTTTGTGTATCATATCGATTATACTTTTGATCCACACAAGTTTTGTTCAATTGATGATGATACCACTCCTTTGTTTAAAGGAACATTAGAGATCACCTTCAACGAAACTCAAGGCATCCCTGGCAGTTATGACATTACAGAAATAGGACTTGGCGGTTATGGAAGACCTTTTTATCCTCTCAATAGATTGTCATTGATTCATTTCGGCAGTGCCTCGCCGCTCTTACAAGAAAATTATTCTTCTTTTAAAGAAGCACAGGATTTGTATGAAGCTTTGCTTCTCTACACTGCTCAAGAACTCGCTTTAGATGAAATTGAAATCATTGATGATTATACTGATTCCATTAATATTGAGCATGTGCTAAAAGAAGAAGGTACTGAAGAGGAGAAAATTGTCCAAGAGTATAAATTGTTTAAAGAAGCTTTACAAAAACAACAGCCCTTGCAGGAAAAGATAACTTTTGTTCAAGTCTGCAATCCTTGAGATAAATCTTATAAAGTACTATTTTAGCAGATAAAAAGATGAAAACAGAACTAATTGCAACTTCAATGTTAGCGTATCTTAGCTGTGCTGCTCCAAAGGAAACCGTACAAGTTCCGGTCATTGAGGTATCAGGAGATTCAGTTACTATTATTGAAAGAAATATCAGAACTGGGGAATTACCGAAATATCCTCCTGCAAAGATAGCGGCAGATTTTATTGTTAAAACATTAGAAGAAAAGATCAAAGAAAATCCTGGCACAAAGTATGTTAGTGGAGGCATAAGGATTGAGAGTTCTCATATTTACACCCTTAATTACAGATTCGACCCCGCGGATCTTTGTGAAGTCAGCTCTGGTAAAAAATTGTTCAAGGGAAGTCTGTCCCTGCATTTTCAAGATTGGTTTTATGTAGCTAATGGAACCTCTTCTCAAACAATAATGGATTTTGAACTTGTACCACATGCGACTAATTTCCGTTATCTTTATGGAGAATATCCTGGCAACGGCTCTTCGATCAGCAAATCTGGCCTTTATCCTGCGTTTCCCGAAGCGCAAAAAATGCTTGAAGAGATGTTGCTTTATATCGCTGAAGAACTGAAAAAACCCTTGAAGATTGAATTTGGACCAGAAGCGATATCAATTCTACATCCAGATGTAGTACTTGGCGACCAGAAAGAAGAAAATATTTTAAAAGGTAGTTATACTGGATTTATCAAAGCTTTTCCTGAACAGCAGCCTTATCCGACAGGAGCAAAAATTACTCTCGTAAAATCCTGCAATCCTTAATCACGTTAGATGTACCAAAAACCATCGGTATTTAGTACCTTATCGAAGCATTGATCAACTTCTTTTTTTCATTAGTGGCTATCTTTAAATGCTGAAGATGCCTCATTTTCTCTTTTAAGAATTTGTCAAAACTTAATCCGTGTTTCTCAATCAGCATGGAAGCATGATAGCCGCCCAATAGATGAGGCAAAATTACGTAACTAGCGCCTTTTTCGTATAAGTCAATGGCTTCCTCTGCACGATGGGAGACCACTACTAAGACGGCAGAACTATTCACTTCACGAACTTTGCTGATAATATTGGTGTTGATTTCAAAGTCAGGGATAGTAGAAACGACCATCTTCACTTTGGAGAGATGCAGTTCATCCAGCAATTCCATATCCGACGCATCGCCGTAGATGCACTTCATCCCTTTTTTGCTCAGCGAAGAGACTATCTCTGGATTATGATCGACGATCAAGAATCGCTGTTTTAATCTCTTGAAGAGAACAATCAAGTCATGGCCAACTCTATCGCAGCCAAATAAAATGACATCGTATTTCTTATGACCCAGTCTAGGTACAGCTGCCTTTACATTCTTTTTTTCAAAAATTGATAAGTATCTTGAAACATGAGGATACATCTTTCCTGCATATAAGAATAAATAACTAGAAACGGCGATGGTTATCAGAGCAACTGCGGTAATGATAGATAACACCTCTTGTCCTAAATGGCCGATAGTTATGCCCAGCGCAATCAAGATGTGGGAAAATTCTCCGATTTGCGCAACCGTCCAGCCGGCCAGGAATCCATTTCTTTTGGTATGTCCCATCAGGCCCATCAGAATAAGTATTGAAAGGGGATTTCCGATGAGAACTAGAAGGGAGAAGAGAATGACCGGCCAAATATTCTGTTGCAAGTCGCTAAAACCAATTTGGTAGCCCAGCATGATAAAGAATAGCACTAAAAAGAAGTCCCTCATTGGTTTCATTTTTGAGCTTATTTCATAACGATATGGTGAGAGTGATAAAGTTACTCCGGCGATAAGAGCACCAATTTCCAGAGAAAATCCAGTCTTAAAGAACAATAAAGAAAGGGCAAAAGCCCAGCTGATGGAGAACAACAAAAGCATTTCTTGATTTTTTGCAACAACTCTAGTGACATGAGGGAGGATATACAATCCGATTAAAAATAATCCAACCAAAAGCGCTAGACCTTTTAAGGCAACTCCTACTACTATCGTTTGAGCATTCATACCTCCGTTTAAAGAAGAGACAATAATAAGAGTGAGAATGGCCAGCAAATCTTGCACTAACAAAAAGCCGATGGAAATCTTTCCATATAGTGTTTCTGTTTCATTTTTATCAGACAGCAGCTTGAGGATAAGGATAGTACTGCTAAAGGAAAGAGCAAGCCCAATGTAAATAGAAGTGAGAGTAGAAAACCCTAAAGTGAGTGAAAGAAAGAAACCAATCGCAGTTGTAAAGATGGCTTGTCCAACACCAGTAACAATAGAGACCAAACCTACTTCTTTGATAACCTTCGGATCTAAACCTAGACCTACCACAAAGAGTAATAACGCAACCCCCATGTGTGAAAACAAGGTAATTGTGTCGGTAGTACTGATAAGATTTAACAAAGAAGGGCCAACAATTATTCCCGTAAGGATATATCCGATTATGAGCGGCTGCTTGAAAAAACGCATGATAATACTTACCAATGCAGCAATGCCGATTACTAATCCTACCTCAAAGAATGTTTCCATACTACCTCTTTTTAAGATGAAAGAGAATTTTATGTTATATAAATGTTATGTCTACGTCTTAGGTGATTCAACATCCTCGTTAACTTTTGCTTCTAACCCAGTATATTGACTTACAAAAGTAGAAAATTCGCTTAGTAATCTTACTTTGGAATCATTATCAATTTCAATTCTACTGTAATGCGATCTTAATCGACCATAGTATTTATCCATCACTTGTGTTAAATGATAAGAGATATCTTTTTTGCATCCCGTCTTAGAAACTTCGATCTGCCCAAATATAGTAATGAGACGGGGATCTTGTTCGCAAATTTGCACTAATCCTTCTCTTAAATGAGGAGAAGCCGGCCTTCGTTCAGCAAGAACTTGATTTAGATAACCTGCAACTGAAGCTAGAGATTTTCCTCTGAAATAATCAGTATTAAAGCGTAAAGCCCTCGCAACAGCTCTTTGAGTAGAGTGGCCATGTTCTCTCATTATTTCCATTATTTCTTCTTTCATAAATATTCAAATTAGGGGGGAATATTTAAGTATAAGTCCTCCTTTTTAGGAGAACATGAACACAAACGTGCTTAAAGGTTTGGGATTGACTGACAATGAAGTAAAAGTTTACCTTTCTGTTCTGAGGTTAGGAGCTTGTTCGGGAACTGAAATACGGAAAAACACAAAGATATCTAACTCCCAAGTTTACGCAGCATTAGATACTCTGATCGAGAAGGGGTTAATCAGCTATGAGAAAAGAGCCTCTGGGAGGAGATATACTGCTCTTGATCCTTCTGTGATCAAAACCATCTTAGAAAAAAGAAATAAAGTTCTTGAGGATAGTATTCCTTACCTAAAAAGTTTACAGAACAGAAATATTTCATCAACAGATACAGCAATATTTGAAGGCTTACATGGATTCAAAAATGCCATGCTTAATCTTGCTGAAGAATGTCCAAATAATGAGATAATTTATATCATCGGTTTTTCAAATCAAGCCTACAAGAACAAGCAATTAGCAGATATATTAAGAGATGTAAATAAGATTTCCAAACAAAAGAAACACAAATTTAAGATGATCCTCGACAATCGGGAAAATAAATTTTTTGAACAGAGATCAAAAGAAGGCTTTTCAGAAATAAAATTCATGCAGAGAGGATTCAAAAGCCCTGCCGCTATTGATATTTTTAAGGACTTTGTATACATCTTGCTTTGGGATGAACATCCTTATGCTATTCGCATTAAAAACAAGAACATTGCCGAGGGGTTTAGAACTTATTTTGATTTTCTTTGGAATATTGCGAAGAAATAATTTGGCCTCTCTCGACAATCTCTCCCCGGGCAAGCATGGTGCGCTCTTTTTTTGTTTCCATAGCATTTATTTTCAATTTATAGAAATAGAGACGAGTAGTATCTTCAAGAGAAAGCCATTGTCGAAATTTCATAACATCAAATGAGGTTTGCCCACTTTCTTGATCATCTTCCCAGCCCAGATCAACTTGGTGTTGTAATGTTTCCAGTTCTTCAGCAGAGATATAGCCGCCATGAATGTATAATCTGGTTCCGTTAGCCGGAATCGCTTCACCAATGGGGGCAACTCCTGTATATCCATGCCGATACATCCGCCATAGAAGGCCAAAATGTTCTGGAGGACATTTTTCCCCCATAATCTCTCTCAATGAAGTATAGGATATTCTTGTTCTCATAAGACAGAAATTAGCGCAGTTATTTTAAAATATATCCTCAAAAACCTTAACAAACATTTAAAATACCACCACTATTCTGCAGTATATATGAATTTTGAGAAACTTCCTCCGGTAGAAACCAGCAAAGTTTTACTAGATATAGCTTTCCGGAAAGCCCGAGAGAGAGGAAGCCAAAAGAAGTTAGTAGGCAGCTGGATACAGGTTATTAAGAAAAAAGAGAGCTTAAAGTTAGATATTATCAAAGATTCTTTAGTCCAGAAGTTAGAACATATCCTAACTCAGTTTCCGCAGACGGAAGTTATGTCAGAATTTTACATAAAGCTGATGAAACTTACTCTGGATTTTGGAGATTTGAAGAAATCGCTAGGAGCATTGAACTGGGCTAATGGAAGGATACGTTTACTGCAGAGGGAATATATCGGCAAAATCAATCGGGCTCAAGAACCACAGAAAATTAAAGATGCTTCCAAAGAATTTTATGGAAGAATTTCTTCTACTCTGAAACAGGTTGATGTGAACCTGAAATATCTGGAAGAATGTCGAAGAATCATGAAAACCTATCCAGACGTCAAGGATATGTTTACAGTCTGTATTTATGGATTCCCTAATGTGGGTAAAACGACCTTGCTCAATAAGTTAACCAGTACTAAAGCCAAAATTGCGGCTTACGCATTCACCACTATCAGCATTAACGCGGGATATTTTTCTGCTGAGGGGGTTAAAGTACAGGTACTCGACCTTCCCGGAACGTTAGCTCGGCCAGAAAAGATGAACAATATTGAATTACAGGCCGAATTAGCACTACAGGAATTAGCAGATTTAATAGTATTTGTTTTTGATCTTAGTGATTCGTCAGGATATTCTTTTGAAAAACAAAAACAATTATTCAAGAAAGTTGAAGATCTGAAACCCTTGATTTATGTTAGTAAAACCGATTTACCTACTGGAACTCCTGAAGAAAATTTCCCTTATCAACATCTTACCTTGGAAGAATTAAAGGAAAAGATACAAGCCAAAGCTAAATCTATTGAAGCAAATAAAGTGGTAGAAGCTGTAGAGAACTTTGCATAATTCACTTTTTCTTGGCAAAGCACTGGAAGGGATATTCATCCCTTCTGTGTACAAGAAATGAGAAGAAACATCTCATTTCTGCACTGAAAATAAGTATTCTCTTATTTTCATGTACAGGAAAAGTCGTTGCTTTTCCCAGTATTCTCTAAGAGACTTTGAAATAGGCGTAATTTTCACATTGAATGTAAATAAATTTTGCGAAAATTCCTTTTTTCAAAGTTCTCTGATGAATAATTTTACTCCAGCTTCACAAAGAAGCATTAATAAAGAAGAAAACTTTCCTGTAGAGTATGGATAAGGCGGATAATGTAGGCAAAGAACGCTTCTTTTTATTCCTGAGTGTTTTACTGGCTACCGTATTGTTAACCAGTTCGCCAAAAAGTCTTTTAGTTTTCTTTAGTGGAACTCTTAATGGGCTAACCGGAGCGAGTATTGCTGTGGAAAGCGTAGGGACCAGAGACTATATTCTAGGGTTACTTATTTTCTTGGCCTTGGCTGCTTTGTTGATATATATTGTTTATATTCTGCGTAATCCCCTCCCCCAGCGTTGGCATAGTGAGAGTCAGCAAATTTTGAAAGAAGAAAAAAAAACCATCACCCCGCTGAAGGGAAAATATTCTTTAGAAAATCAATTAGATCAAATAAATATGGAAATAAAAGACTGGCGGAGAAAAAAGGAACCTACGGCAAAGCGAGCGCCAAGGAAGTTAACCAGGTTTGCCAATGTGCATGAAGATGTGCTGCGCAGCGAGTTGCATAAAATAAACGCGAAATTGCAGGGCTTTCGCAAGCCAATAGTATTGCCATCATCACCGAGCAGATGGGATGATGATTTAGAAACGGTGAAAAAGAAGATCGGTAATATCGATAAGATGAAAATTAAAAAAGCAAAAATGTCAAAAAAAGTTCCTTCTAAAAGACATATAGCCCTAACCGTTGAAGCAAAACAAATCCAGCAAAAGTGGGAACATGAAACGAAAAGAAAACCAATCGTGGTGGCTCCTTCAGAAAAAGATGCTACTCTGAATAAAGACTTGGAACGCGTTAAGAAAGAATTGGCCAATGTTGATAAGATGGAGTTGAAAAAAGTAAAAATGCGGGAAGCTATTCCTTCCATGCGGGAAATTGCAGAAGCATTGGAACGAAGAAAGCTGAATCAAGAGTTAGAGAAAGTAAGTTCCATACTAAACAAGGGAAGAAAAAATTCATCTTACTTTATACGACGTTATATCCCTTCTTTCCGGGAGCGGGACTTGGAGAGAATCAAAAAAAGGTTGCAGAAGAAGGGTTATCTGCCGCCCAAGGAATTGGCAAGGATTGAGAGAAAGTTGCGGGAATTGAAAGAGAAGAATTGAATTCTTAGGGTTTTTGATCAGAAATTACAAAGAAGAGTAGTTATAAGAAATACCTTTGCCAAAATAGGGGTTCAGCACCTAATTTTTGAAGAAGAACTTGTGTGCAAAAGCCCATTTTACTTCTGTCCTTGTCTCTAAATTTTTCTAAAGGATCAACAAAAATCACTTCAGAAAAATCGTCTCCATTTGGGGTGATGTTTCCGCCATTATATCTTGCAAAGTAATCAGTCATATGCAGCAAATAGTCTGTCTGCTGTCCTTCTTTTGTTCCAATGACATCTTCCAAAACAATATCAAGATTTAGTTTTTGCTTCACTGCATCTGTTAATTGCCTTCTTACTTCATCATCAGAGATAGGCCCCTTAACAGGTTTACCATTACAATCTTTAACATACGTTGATGGTAAGGATAAAACATTGGGAAAAGGACGTTTTGTAGGTGCTCGTCTGGCTAATAAGACTAGGCCTTCATTATTATAAATTATTGCTGATGCTGCGTATTTTTGTTCCATAGTAACTGTTTTTCAGAGTACTTTAAAAGTCTATCTTAAGAGATTAAATGACGATTGACTATTTTTACTAAAAAACAACAACCTTACAAGAACAAGGCAATTTAGTAGCAGCTCTTTGTAAGGCTTCTCGGCTTGCTTTGAGATCTTTCTTTTCTACCCGTAATTCAAAGACGGTTTGTCCTTCTTTCATTCTTGCAGCACAGCCGATAGTTTTACCGTAGGACATCTTCATACCGGTACTCATACGGTCTGCTCCTGCTCCAGAAGCTAAAGGGTTTTCTCGTAGAACGTGAAAAGGATATACTTTTAAGCGTAAATGAAAATTCTTGCCTAGGTTTTTTTCCAGGTAACGGTTAGAAACAACTCTTGCTGATTCTAATGATTCTTGTCGGATATTCATAGCTCTCTGAACATTAAGCTTGAGGGTAGTATCATATTCCTTGTTAGCAGTTCCCATGTCAAATCTGACGATCTTCATATGCGGGAAACCGCCGCGCACATAGTTCTGTTTAGTGTACTTACTGATCCGAGTGTAGGGCCTTTCCAAATTTTGGTAGGCTGAAAATTTCCGAAGGCGTGCCATGAAGCTGAAAAATTAGAGCTTATTTATAAACATTTCCAATCTCATTAAGAGGTGTAAATCCTCAATTATTGAGGCAATTGCACTGGCTGTCCGGGAGCGACCCAATCTAAATCTGGTATCTGAGGATTTGCGCTTCGAACGTCTTTCAACCAGTCTTGAAAATCCTGATTTCCGCCACGCTCCTTAAATAATTTTACAAAAGTGTCTCCTTTCTGAATAGAGTAAACTGTTTTTGAAGGATCAATATTAGGAATAGGTTTTACCTTTAGTACCGGGTGTGCAATTACTTCGACAGGTTCAGTTACTGGAATTTTGTAAGCTGGTCTTTGAGAGGATGCTTCTTGAGAGGAAGCTTTAGCATAGGGTTTTGTTTCTTTTATTTGTGGCGCATCTACGCTCATGGAGAGGGAAGCGCGTTCTTCTAAAGCATTAACATTCGGTACAGATGAATTGAAATAACTGTATCCTATTCCCGCGACAGCTGCTCCGAAGCCAGCAACAACGAGAGCAGCTTTTGCAAATGAACGTAAGGGATTAGAGGTACTTGTTCTTTTGATAGAGAAGTAAGAAGATTCTTTCAATGGCTTCAGAACAGAAAGTGCCACGTCAAGTTCATCAACTTTCGGAGCAACATACGCAGGAACTGGTTCGTCGAGTCCTAATTCAGAGAGATCAACTTCTATTTCAGTAGTTTGTATTTCTGGAGCGTTATCAATTATTTCAATATCCTCTGAAGATAATTCTGTGATATCTTCAACATTTGTATATTGAACTGGAAGTTTTGCTTCTTGAGGAGACTTAGATGTTGCCAATAAATCATTCAAATTAGCCATAGCAGTATCAAAATTAGCCAGTTCTTCTTTTATACCATTGAGAGTATTCTCAAATTTTTGGTATAAATTATGCAATTTTTCATCTTGAGTACGATCTAGTCCTATCGCCCTTAATAATCTAAGTCTTTTCTGGGCAGCTTTTAGTACTTCAGGAGAATATTCTGCTCTTTCTAGCAAGTCAACGGATAGTTGGACTTTTTCCTCTACTGTGTATTTCTTATTTGAGTCATCAAATAGAGGAAGATCAGCAAAAATATCTCCTTTCGTTCTGGTACTTTGATAAGTGGAATTAAATCTTTTTCTTGTTTCAAGAGCTTTCGCCTTTTCTGCTTCAACAATTAAACCATTCAAACCATCAACAAGAGGGAAATGTTCTTGAGTGTAAACAGCTTGTTCTTCTACAGATGAAGGATAATTCTCTGCAATAACAGCGCTAACTTTTTCTTCGATTTTTCTAAGCTCTGATAAAGTGTAACCAGGTAATTTTCCTTTAGCAAGATTAGTACCAACCATAGAAACATAATCTAAAGGATCTAGATAATCAGCAAGGTTATCTCTAGGTGAAAGAAATTCTGATAGTTCATTTTTTGTATTTGTGTCGTAAGTGTTCATTTCTTTCTTGACCCCGGATTCAGCACCCTTTTAGGGGGGAGTTGTGTTTTTATTACGTGGGAAGCTTGGTAACTAGCACTACCAATTGGTGAAATAAGTGAATTAGCGTGCAATTTTCGCAACTGATTTAATACTTCTTGCGCATGCCGTCCATACATACTATTATGATAGGGGTCTGCACGAATTATTCCATAAACCCCACTCATAGCACTTACTACTTTCCATAACTCAGTTGAATTACGTCCAACATATTCTCCCCGAGAATGTCTTTCTTCAACTTGGAGGAAATGTTCAATATGTTCATTAGGTTTAGGTGGAGTGGTGCTAGCCCTATATTCCTCTAGGTTGACATCAACTTCAGGTTCAGTAGTATTTTTATAAGTCATTTTTCTTACCCCGTTTTCTATTCTTATTGAGCGGGGGATTTATAAACTTTTCGCTATTTTAATCACTTAGAAGTGGTTAATATCCAATTAAGGGAAGAACCTCTTTACCGTATTTTTCAAAGGTCCAAATAAAGAGTTTCTCTCGATAGCCGGTTGGTATTTGTTTAAATTTTCATAAAAAGCGTCAGTTTCTGCTCTTTTAGTATCCAATCCTGATTTGGTTGGAGGCACATAATCAAGCCAGGTGAAATCATCGTGCTCAAAATCATAAGCAGTGGTATCTGGTTCGATATAATCGATAATATAATTAGAACTGGAAGCAGCTTTTTCCCATCTAGGTGCGTTGCTGGAGTCGGGGTCAATTATTTTAATCTCCCTCTCAACCGGCTCCACTACAGTTGCAGAAACACTAACTCCAGCCGAATTGGAATCAGCATAGGCAGTACTATTTATTGAGAGTCCAGCAATGACTGCTACCAATGTTGGCTTTATCCTTTGGAATGTTGCTTGATACATTTTTGATCTTTATTCCTATTTTTGCATTTATATAAAAAGATTACCTAAGAATTAAACTTTACTAAAGACAATTAATATTTCAGAATACTGGTCTGGCCTTTGCGCTTTCCTTCTGGAACTTCTTTTATCTCCTCACCTACTTGCTTTTTTACACTTTCCGCGACTACCTTACCAAGAAGCTGCGATAGAGTAGTAGGATCAACTTTCTTTATTTCCCCAAGATCTTTAATTCCATGAGAATACAATTTTCTGGCTCTGACCCGGCCAATTCCCCGCAATTTCAACAAAGGCAGGAGTTCTTCTCTCACTCCATATTCAATTTGCATCCGTAGTTTTCGAATGTATTTCACTGCCAGCTTATGTTCCTGCAATAAAGCCAATTCTTCAGAAGCATATAATAACCAATCGGCAATCTCTTGTTTGATGCGTATCTCTCCAGGACGAATGTCATACTTCTCCAGCAGGTAATCCTCATCTTTCTCATCAATCCAGCCTTCAAAGAATACTGCTGTTTTGATAGAACAGATAAAATCTTCATATTCTATATCGTACGCGCTAGGCTCTTCTTTAAGCAAAGAACCATATCTTTTGGTGAGCTCTTCCTGAATGGTGTCTTGCTCTTTACTTTTCACCCGAAGCAAGGGCCGCATTTCCAGGGTATGAGATATCATTTGCAGGAGAGAAAAATTATTTTTTGTGACATCAAATAGAGTTATACAGTCTAAGATATGCCGGGCAGTCAATGGATCAAGATATAATTCAGAGACTCTTTTTCCAATAGGGGTTGAACGTAATTTTTCCTGGTTAAGTTCGTTTGCAGAAACAAAACCGGCATTGGCAGCTCCAACCATAGTTATGAAGCCCCATTCTTCAAGCAAATGCAGCATTTTTTCCATAATGCTTTCTAACTTTTGCATATCTTTAAACTGATGCGCCCAAAAAGTTTTGGTAAAAAATTCTTTCATAGAAGTCCTGTCTCTAATTATTCCAGAAGAGATTAAGGAAAGAAGATAAGTTCGCAAGACAGGTTCAACTGCTAGTTTTGAATAAATCGCTTCCGGCTTACCAAGAATGTAACGATCATGGATCTCTTCTTTTTCTGCTTCATCTTTAGCGATACAGATTGCTTCCCCATACTTTTCATATTCTGGTCTTCCGGCACGCCCAGCCATCTGCAGGTACTCTAATACTGGGATCCAATCCATGCCCCAGCTTCCAGAAAAACGCTTCAATGATTTGATGATAACTCTAAATACCGGAAGCGACAAGCCTGCGGCCAAGGTCGGAGTGCAGCAGATAATTTTTATTTTTCCCGTTCTAAATTCATCTTCAATCAATTCTTTCTGTTTTTGCAACAAACCAGCGTGATGAAAAGCAACCCCTTTCTTAATGGTATGAGATAATTTTCTACATTGTTTTGTGGGGGTGGAAGCCGCCTTGAGAATTTCTTGTTCCATTTCAGGGAGAGAAAAAGCAGTCAGTTTAGCTATTTCTTCGGCGGTCTTTTCAGCGCTGGCCCTGCTGGGGGTAAAGATAATAGCTTGCTTGTTTTGTTCTAAAGTTTGCAGGGCTAATTTCAGAATAGGATCCACTTTTATGCTGGAAGGAAAGGATTTTATTAAGGTTGTGGAGAAGAATCTCTAAGTTGTTTTGTACTATCACAACAACTCTCGCTTTAAAATTTGGTGAGCACTATTAATCTCTTTAAACCTTTCCGTGTCCCCGCCAGGCATATCCGGATGATTTTTTTTCGCTAAACTTTTATATCTTGCATTGATAACGCCAATATCGATAACATTCTGCTCAACTCCTAAAATAGCTCGTGCTTCTTTACGTTTTTCTTCAACGTCAGGCCTTTCTAAAAATGCGCTTATAAATTCTTCAGGAGTTTTCTGTCCTGCAAGCAAGGCCTTAACTTCAAGATCAATGACCTTAAAAACAATATAGAGGTTTTCCACATGTTTCTTAGAGATCTTATAGCTGTAATATAAGTGATGGCCATCAAGATACCAAGAAACAGACGCCGGTGCACTGCGAAAAGCGCTTACTTCATGTTTGATATCAATATCATCTTCGGTGAGACCGAGTTTTCCTAGCACTTCAATAATACTATTTTTATATTGCACTGCTCTTCGGTCATACGAATCTCTAATGATGATAGGGGTGATATCGTGTCCTTTAATTGTAATTGTTGTCATGGGATAGTAACATTGAAAATAAACCCCCTACTTATAAATATTGGTGACGTAAAGGCTCAGTAGAAAAAGTAGGTTAGCACATGAAATGAAGAAACCACTTCATTTCTGTGCAGAAAACTGATAGTTTTCAGTTTTCTTGCATCATCAGGTCAAAGCTTTTATGGTTAAACTTTGAGCTGACAAGAGGGTTGTCTCTTACGGGGTGTTTATGCTCTTGAAGGATAAGGATATTCAAGCACTGTTAATGGAGAAGCTGAAGAGTTATGGAACACAACTGTAAATTTAACACTTTTGTAAAAGTAGTAATAAATAAGCGAAAGATTTATAATAAATTAATTCTTACAGATAGTAAATAAGAATTAACTGTGGGTGAGAGGTACAAAAAAGAGGTGTTGGACATGGTGAAAAGAGAAAGCTAAATTAGAGGTGAAGGTGTTTGAACGAAGCATTAAAAGCAATTTTGCAAACGATGTTAAGTAAACGGTGTATGGGGGGAAAGCATACTCCTGAAGAAAAGTTAATCAAGTCAAAGACAAAATGGCTTGAAGCGGATAAAGTGCGAGAATTTGAGAAAGAGTATAAGCAAATCGTGAATGAAGGCATTATCCTGCGGTCAAAGAAAATGACTGGGAAAGGATCTGATTGGCACGTGAGTTTGAATCCAAGAACATTAAAAGAGTTGTATGAAAAGTTACGACAGCTTTGAAGAAAAGAAGAAATGAAAGGTGAAGAGAATGAAGAAAAGCGAAATTGGAGCATTTTGTGAAACCTACGGTGCTACCATAGAAAATCAAGTATTAGAGTACTTGTTAGAAAATCAAGATTTAGACGTAGCTGTAGGTGACATGGCAAAAGAATTAGACATCAGCAGACCAAAAGCATACGATGTAACAGAAAATTTTGAAAATAAAGAATATTTGGTAAAATCGAGAGTAGTGGGAAAAACACAGTTGTACAAACTGAATAAAGCTAACATACGAGTAAAAATATTTTTACGAAACTTCGATGAGTGTTTACAATTAGTGATTGATGAACATAGCGGAAAGAGACCGACCGTAAATGCTCCCATGAGTATCGGGGTAGCATCAGCGAGACAGTTTTGAAGATGCTAACCCGAACAGAAGTGAGATTTTCTAAAGAGCCTGACGTAAATTTATAAATAAAAGGCAATTTTAGTAACACTGATGGGCAGTTTTAAACCAACTAAGAGAACTAATCAAAGAAGCTATGGTAGCTCTTATGATGATGGACCAACAAAATTCAGTAGAGATTCTCCTCGGTCCAGTGGAAGGGATTTTGAGAGAAGAGACTTAGAAAAATCATTTGAAAGGAGAATGCATACAGTAATCTGTGCGAAATGCGGTGAACGCTGTGAAGTTCCCTTTAGACCAAGAGAAGACAAACCAGTATACTGCAACAATTGTTTTAGAAAAGACGACCATTACCAGTCAAAATCTTCTGCCCCATCAAAAGGCGAGCTTGACCGAATTAACGAAAAACTGGATAAAATAATGGGCGCTCTCGATATTAGGTAGCTCTGAAAACAAATTTTTACTTTTGTA
>Ga0209541_10008766_pt1 | contig 16588 bp, 19 predicted proteins | sample RifCSPlowO2_01_FD_184027 | JGI IMG/M metagenome (GOLD analysis project Ga0209541, IMG submission 184027) | Groundwater microbial communities from Rifle, Colorado - Rifle CSP2_plank lowO2_0.1 (SPAdes) (version 2) | ecosystem: Environmental > Aquatic > Deep subsurface > Groundwater | place...
TTAGAATATCCCTTAATGTAATCAAACCAATAACCCTCCCATTTACAGTTACTGGAAGCCTTCTTAAATTTTCTTTGTTCATAAGAACGATTGCATCATAAATATCCTTTTCCGGAGTTATTGTAACTATTTTTGTTGTCATAATCTGCCTTACTTTTGTTGTTTTTGGATCAATGCCTAAAGATACCATTCTTACCAAATCTCTTTCAGTAAGTATCCCTAACAAACTTTCTTTTTCCTTGACCAGCAAGCTTCCAATATGTTTCTCTAACATTAATTTTGTTGATTCTAGAATATTATCATTTGGACTAATGTAAACTGGATTCTTTGACATAGCATCCATAACAGTTATGCCTGTTTTTACCATGCTTTTTTTAAGACAAACTCTTTAATAAACAAATGTATAAATTAAAATACTTAAAAAACAATAAGAATATTTAAAAATAAAATCATTGAGGAGTTAAAATGAACAAGGAAAAGGTTTTTGCCATAAAATTCTCGATAGAAGAAGGGAATATCAAGACACAAATTCATAGCAAGAATGTAAGCCCCCCTGAAGCAATAGGACTATTAGAAACTGCTAAAGATCAGATACTTGAAAGCATCAGGAAAGGAAGAAAAGAAATTTTTAAAGGGTCTAAGAAAGATGAATGATTGCATCTTTTGCAAGATAGTGAACAAAAAAATTCCCTGCCATAAAATTTATGAAAATAAAAAAATTCTTGCATTCCTGGATATAAACCCTGTTAATCCAGGCCATACTTTAATCATTCCAAAAAAGCATTATGAAACAATTTTGAATGTTGATGATGAAACGCTTAAGGAATTAGCAATTGCAATAAAAAAAATTTCAAGTGCAGTATATAATGGATTGAAATTAAAGGGGTTTAATATAGGAATAAATCAATTTAAGGTTGCAGGCCAGATAGTTCCTCACTTGCATGTTCACATAATTCCAAGAAAAGAAAATGACGGAATAAGGCTATGGCCAACAAGGGAATATGAAAATAAAGAAGAAAGAAAAAGAGTTCAAGAGAAAATAACAAGACTTTTAAAATAATTCTATTTAATTTTTAGATATGCCTCTGTAGATTAGCGGTAAATCGCGGGTTTCATGCGCCTGAGATCGGGGGTTCGAATCCCCTCGGAGGCATTCATACAATAGTCCTTGCAACAAGGCCTATAACAATTATTCCAAAGAATTTGAATAAAAACAACATAATTGCAAAAAGGAATGCTTTTGTCTTGGAGAGGCTTAACAATGTTATTCCCAATTCATCCGGCAATGGGGAAGCAATTACCAGTGCACCGATGAAAAATGTGAATTTCCTGAAGAATTTCAAATGAAACAATGACATAATTCTCTCTTTTCTTGATTTCTTTTTTATCAAATATTCAAAATCCTGCAATAAACTGTCCTTCATTATCTTGAATATTATAAAATCACCCAATAAGGCACCAAATGCTCCAAATAAAGCGACAGGAATCAATGAATTATTCCTGGCAATTTCACCCAATGCAACAATTGCTGGCGCTGTAGTGAATATTGATGTAAAAAATATTCCAACCAAAAAACTTTCTATAAACCAAAGGTTATTTGTTAGCCCTGCAAATAAAAAAAGCAAGCCTGTTTTAACAATTGCAACTGCAAAAATAATGCTTATAAAAATAATAACAATATCATATATCAAATGGCTTATCTTGTCATGCCTTAAACCCATAATATAAAAAGATATTTTGAGTATAAAAGTGTTTTTATAAAAAAAGAAAAATATTATTTCTTTCCAAGAATTATTTCAATTGTTGATACTCTTACCTGCCTGCCTTCCTTGTTCTCAAATTGTTCTGAGTCAACTTTTATGTCGTCTATTTTCACAGTTCCTTCAAGGAATCTTTTTGCAGATACTTCAGCTACATCAACAGCTCTTGCTATGAATTTTCCTCTTGCTTTTATAATTACTTCATTTGCTCCTTGGGTTGTAAACTGCATCACGACTCCGGTAACGTAAATCCTGGAAGTAAAGAATTACTTATACTTCTTTCATGAACGGTTTGCTACCGATGAATACAGTATTGTCTCTTGTTTCTGAATTATTTCCTTCATTTCTCATTTTAGTCTCCTCCTGTTATTTTAGTCATTAAGGTTTTAAGGTAAACCATAATCCATTAAGTTTAAATTAGACTTACTATTTTATAAATTTTGCTAGTTTTTCTTGTTTTCTTTTTAGTGAAGAACTTATTTTCTTAGCGAATGATTCTTTTCCATCTATTAAAATTTTAATATTATGCATAGTCAACATTTTATTAGTTAAGTTGTTAAGGTTTGTTGTACTTCTTATTTTATTTTTTATGTTTAAAGATTTTAATAGATTACTTACAAAGATAGACAAATTGTAATTTGAATTGTATATTATAATTTCATTACTGTTACTAATATACCCTTCGCTATCGAAAAAACCCCTTAGGAAATTCACTTTAATATGATTATTGGAATTGTTTAATAAATTTATATCAAAATATTTTAGAAATTTACTTGCTTCAATGGAATCTATATAACAAGCATATTGAATTTTCCTATTCTTTATTTTGTTATTTGTTTTTATATTTCGCGTATAAAATCTTGATTTAAAGCTAGACCATTTTTCTATAGTATTTCTAAATTCTAAAGCAAAATCCTTGTCTATAACTGATAGTATTACTCTTCTTTGTTTTATAGAAATATGCCCATCCCCATACAGAACTCCCAAGATATATGCTAATTCTTGAGAAAGATTTTTTGCTGATTCAGGTAATCTTTTTGTTCTTAATTGAGCTGAAATCTTTACTGCTTTTGGTTGAGTAATATAGTTTAGATTTTTTATTCTTTCCTTATTTTTTTCAGAATTTGACCATTTTATTCTCTTTTTTGAAATATAGTAAGGTTGTCTCCCTCTGTTTATCCATTCTTCTACTGCACTTCTTGATTTAAATCCTAAAATTTTAGAAATTCTTAAACTACCATAACCTTTATTTCTTAATTCAATTGCTTTGTCATAATTTTCTTTAGTATAATGATTTATTTTCATTTTCCGACGATAGAATAAAGAATTCTTTCTTTATATACTTGGCGCGCGCGGTTGTCCGGTGGACACCTTCTAAGATGTATATTTTATAGAATATGATTACTTATTTTTTTAATGACTCTTTCCTAAAAAGGTTTGTTATATATCCAGAAATAACATTTCTCAACTTCTTAGAATTCATTTCCGTAACTTCTTTCACAACATCCTTGTTCTTGGCAAAATCCTCTGTAAATCTATCCTTGTGCTTCTGGTAAATTTTCACTCCAGTTGCCTTGATAAATGTTGTCCTTACTCTTCCCATGTTTCTTAAGGCTGAAAAAGCCTATTTAAGCTTTTCGTAAATCAAGAAATTACTCTTAATATAATCCTCTGCTTTCTTTGTCAAATCCCCTGACGAGATAAAATAAAGTGGCATTCTTCCTGATTCATTATGCGCTGTGATGAAATCAGAATCTGAAATCTTTTTCTTGTCCTTGAACTTCACAAACACTTTCATAGGTCCAAGATTTGAGTTGACTTCTCCAGTAAAATTAACTTCTTTTTTGTCTATCTGCTTTTGGCTTAAGATTGTTATTTTTTTAGTTTTGAAGAATGCTGACAATTCTCCCAAGTCAAGATCTTTTGGAAGGGTTTGCTGTTTTTCTTCCTCTTTTATAATTTCTGGGATTTTTTTCTCTGGCTTTGAAGTCTTCTTTATGCGTTCTCTAGGATTTGGCTTCATTCCAGTTATTTTTTCAACTGCCTCCTCTATCTTTTCGATGTCTTTTTCAGAAGGATTTATGTTAGGATTATCTGACTGTTTTGGAGCTTCTGGAGTTTTTTTCTCAAAAGATTCAAGAGGTTTTTCCTTCAGGTGCTCTGGTTTTTCTTCCTGTATCATTCCAAGCTGTTTTTTTATCAATACTTCTGCAGCTTCATCTGATGTAAGATACCATTTCCAGAATATTTCTCCATCATTTGAAAGCATGAGCATAACTGCAAAATCTTTTAATTCTCTTAGTGCAACCCTCTGCCAAGGTTCAAGCTCATTATCTCTCAAGATTATTTTTTCTTTCAGTAAATCGTGAGCTTTCTTGTAAACATCTTTCATATGTGGATGCAAAACCTGTGATAGTTTGTACTCTTGCCCTTGGATGTAATAAACAGGAGAACTTCCTATTTTTGCGACGCTTACAAGAAGCTTCTTGTTGCTTATTAGTTCTGATAATACTGCGCCAGTAAATATCATATTTTCCCTTATTTCTTTTGATATATGAACTGGAATAGAAGGACCATTCCTTTGAATAAATGACAATATCTTAGATTTAAGTTCAGGAATATTTGGCATAATCTACCTGATATTTTTAGGGTATAAAAGGATTATTGTGTTTTAGTTTAGAAATTGTAATATCACCTCATTTTACACTTAGAAACAGCTAAATGATAATTCTTGTATATCTAAAATAAAATTGATAAAATAATAATTTTAAATTAAGGTTTAGTCCAAGATACATTATAGTAAGTCACACTGCTTTCTACATCAACTATTCCAACCAATAAACTTTTTCTTGTTGAATGAGCAACCCGGTTCATTGCGCTAAAATTGTACCATGTAAGACTTTTTGATTCTGAGACTGGAAACAAAATCCATTTTGCATGATCATCTCCTGGTTTAACACCTCTATCATAAACCCTGAATTCAGCACCAAATTTTAATGCTGTCTTAACAATATATCCTCTGTTTCTCATGTCCCTGAACACAACATATTTTATCCAAAAATCTTTTTCAAGTTTTTGAGAGAGTTTTATGAAGTCATCCTTCTTTATTGTTTTTTTATCCTCTTTTACTGTTAATTTTGCCTTTTCAACAAGATAAAGAGCTTCAACAAGAGAATACTGTATTTTTCCATCTACTAACTCGCCAAACCTAGACTTATCATAAAGTTCTTGAGCTTGGTTTTTATTATCTGCAACAACAATCCTTCCTAATAGAAGAGAGCTTATTTTTCTAACTGATGTCATTATCTAAAACAAAGAAAAGTTATTTAAAACACTTTTGGTTGTTAATATCATGGAAATTACATTTTTGGGAACATCTGGAATGCATCCCACTAAGGAAAGAAACTTGTTCAGTATTTTTTTCAGTTGCAACTCTGAAAATATTTTGATTGATTGTGGAGAAGGAACGCAAAGACAATTAAGAATTGCTGATATCCCTTCTACAAAGATAACAAGGATTTTTTTGACTCATCTTCATGGAGATCATATTAATGGATTGCTTGGGCTATTCCAGAATTTGCAGGCTAACCAGTACAATAAACAACTAGAAATTTATGGACCTTCAGGATTGAAAAAATTAATGAAAAATGTTTATGAAATTATTGGCGGGAGATTGGAGATAAAAATAAATGAAATACAGCAGGGAGTAATATTCAAGAACAAGGATTTTTATGTTGAAGCCAAAGAGTTGGAGCATAGCATTAAAGTTTATGGCTATAGCTTTGTTGAGAATGACAAAAGAAAAATAAATTTGGATTATCTTAAAAAGTTTAAATTGGTAAAACATCCGTTATTGGGAGAGCTACAGAAAGGCAGCGATATTGTTTATGATGGAAACAAGATAAAGGTAAAAGATGCAACTTACTTGGTTAAAGGAAAAAAATTAACCATAATTACTGACACAAAATACTGTGATAATGCTGTTAAATTGGCAAAAGATTCTGATATTTTAGTCTGTGAAAGCACTTATAATAAAGAATTAAAAGAGAAGGCAATTGAATACAAACATCTGACTAGTGAAGATGCAGCGACAATTGCAAAGAAAAGCGGAAGCAAGAAATTAATCTTGACTCATTTCAGCCAGAGATATCCTAATGTTGAGTTTTTAGTGAAAGAATCTAGAAAGATTTTCAAGAATACAATTGATGCGAAGGATTTTATGAAGGTTGAGATTTAATATGTTGAATATTTTACAATAATATCATAATGATCTGAAATTTTTTCTCCAGAATGAATTATCTTAATCTTAGAAATTTAGATGGTCCTTTAATTAATATTGATGGAAAAATTATTAATTTTAAGATTTATAGTGCAGATAACATTTTTTTGCTTTAGAGAATGATTCCATTGTTGAAAGTGTTAATGAAATCTCTTTAAAAAAATTGAATAAGAATATAATATAAAGTAGGTATGATAAAAGTTTAATCACCTATTAATTAATAGCCTCTTCCAATTTCTTCTTCAATTCCTTGCTTAGTTTTAATTCTCTTAGCAATTCCTTGTATCTATTTCTTATTGTAACTTCTGTAACGCCTGCAACGTCTGCAACTTCCCTTTGAGTTCTTTTCTCATTATTAATCAAGGTTGCAACATACAATGATGCTGCTGCAATTCCTGTTGGACCCCTTCCAGATGTCAACTCTGCCTTCTGGGCTTTCTCAAGAATTTCAACTGCTCTTGTCTGCGTTTCTGGGCTTAATTTTAATGAAGCTGCAAATCTTGGAATATAATCTACTGGATTACTTGGCAATATTCTAATTCCTAATTCTCTTGTAATAAATCTATAAGTTCTTCCTATTTCTTTTTTATCTATTCCAGAAGCTTCAGATATTTCATCAAGAGTTCTTGGAACTTCATGACGCCTGCAAGAAGCATATAATGCACCTGCAACTACTGACTCCATTGATCTTCCTCTTACTAAACCTCTCTGAACAGCCATTGTATATATTCTTGCTGCTTCTTCTTCCACTGCTGGAGGTAATTTCAAAAATGAAGAAACTCTTTTCAATTCTGCCAATGCTAATTTCAGATTTCTTTCAATTGCTGTAGAGACCCTGTGCTGCCATTTTCTCAATCTAAAATATTTGTTTCTTTCTTTTGATTGAAGCTGATAAACGTCACCAACACCACCAATATCAGTTCCTAAACCTCTATCAAACTTAGTCCATGTCATAGGAGCACCAGTTCTTCTCTTTTTTTCTCCCTGCTCGTTATCAAACTCTCTCCATTCCTGGCCAAAATCAATCATCCTTTCTTCGACCACAAAGCCACAATCTTTACAAATAATTTCTCCTCTATCTTTGTTAATAATTAAATTAATAGAACTGCATTCAGGGCATTTTTTTATATATTTTGACATTTTACCCCCCTGTGATAGAGACTTCAAATCTCATAATCTTTAAATATAATTTTTGGTTTGACTATATAAATCTTTTGGTTTATGAAAATATTTTCTCAACGTTTATAAAGAGAACCTTGATTTCTTGTGGAAGGACTAAGTCCATAAAATATGGCTTTTGTCCATAAATTTAACGAATATTTTTGAAATAATTAATTATTAATCTAAAATTCTTTTCTGTCTGAGCTTTCTTGTACTGTTTTAAAATTTTTATCAATTCTTTCTTGTTGATATTGTATTTTATAACTTTTTTAATAGAATTAGACATCAAAAACTGACAGAATTGTGTTACATTTTTTGGGTTTTCTGTTTTATACACTCTTTCAAAATCGATAAGAAATGGTTTCTTTTTTTCTATGATGATATGCTTGTGGGGGTTATGCATTTCAAGCTTGTTTATTTTTAATTTATCCATGATCCTGCATTGTTTTAAAACATTGATAATAACAGGCTTTGAATCATTTAACTTGAAATAATCAAGAATAAAATCTCCATTTATGAACTTATACTTGAAATAATTTTTTTTCACTTTAATTAATTTTGGGCCTATATTGTGCTTGTTAAGTATTTTCAACCATTTTGACTCATTTTTCACTCTTTCTAGAGCAGATTTTTTTAATGCAACATTTCCTTCGACATATATCTTTCCTCTTTTTCCTTTTGCAAGATATTTGAACATATTCCTGTTTAAAGAAAAGGTTTTTATATAGTTTGTCTATTGTAGTTACATGAAGAGGTTTGTTTTCTTTGTAGTATTTCTTTTATTTATTATTATGCCAGTTAATGCCCAGACACGTGAAGAAAATGCAACCAAATGGCTTGATGATAATATAGCTTGGAGCCAAACTTCAACAGAAGAACTTTCTTTTGCAACTATTGTCTTGAATTCACAGAGAGGACTGTCACAATTAAACAATAAGATGAATTCTGAAAATGGATGCTTTCCAAAAACAGATTGTAATACAAAAGAAACTGCATTAGCTACTTTAGCCCTAAAAAGCATGAACCAACCAATAGACAAGCAACTGAAATATCTTAATAACAGCTTGAAAATTGCATCTTTTAATTCTCAGGATTGGAATATTCAAGTTGTTTCCAATGAGGCTGGAAGTTGCACAGTAAAGTATGAAGAATCTCCAAATGGAATTACTTTTAATTTTGATGAAAATGGCAAGTTAAATGATGGAAGCTCATGGATTAATTTTAACCAGTTAAATGGATTTAACTTTAACAAAAATTCAGAAGATATTAATATTGCATGCACTTTTGCATCTATACCTAAAATATCAATAATAAAAATATTAGGAAATTCTTTTTACATAATTGAGGAACAGACTTCAAAAAATGTTAATTTCAGATTAAAAAATGGATGTTACTCTTTTAATCCTGGTTCTGCAAATTGTGATGAAGAATCAAGTTTTTATGCTTCATTTGTCCTGAGCAAGTTAGGATTAGGAATAGACACAAAAGATTACTTGAAAGATAATGTGAATAATGATATTGAATATTCTCTGCTTTCAATTATTGACAATAAATATTTGCCAATACTTGTATCAAGACAGAAGGAAGATGGAAGTTTTAATGATATTTACACAACATCATTTGCTTATGGTGCTTTAAAGAATTCAAATTATCAAGCTGAGAGAGACAAATCAAAAATATGGATTGAAAAACAGCAAAATAATGACGGAAGGATTGGAACTGGTGTGAAAGATACTGCTGTTGCATTATATTTTGTTTATACAAATTTGTTAAGCCCTGGAGATGGAAATGATGAGCCTGGAGAAGGATGTTTGGTTAGTAGTTGCAATCCTGGTTATTCATGTAATCCAATAAATGGTTTATGTGAATTGGAAACTCAACAACAATGTAACACAAATTTAAGATGTGAACCTTTACTGGGAGAAAATCTGGCAAGTTGTCCAATTGATTGTTATTGTAATAGAAACAATGTCTGTGATCCTACTGAAAATCAAGCAATATGCCCATTAGATTGTTTAACTCAGGAGCAAGAATCTGTATGTGGAAATTCAAGGTGTGAAGTTGGAGAGGATGAAACAAATTGCTCTTTGGACTGCGAACCACAGGGGCCTGATTCTGGAGGTGAAGAAAAAAGATGCGGTGATGGAATATGTGATGAGTTTGATGAAGATGAAAATAACTGTTCTTTAGACTGCGAACCTGAGAAGAAATCAAGTTTGTTGTGGTTGTGGATAATTGTCGTAATTCTAGCATTAGGTGGAATTGCATTCATTGTTTTAACAAAACTAAAGAAGAAAGGAAGTAAAGAAAGTTCTCCTTCTTATCTAGGCTCTGGAATGCCCCCAAATTATCCAGAACAAAGAACATACAAACCTGTTCAAAGACCAAGAAAAGATGAGGCTTTAGATAATGAACTTGACAAATCAATAAAAGAAGCCCAGGAATTGCTAAGGAAGAAAAAATAAAAACACTTTTATATTCTCTTCAATCTTAATTTGTTATGAGGTGGTTGTTATATCTGTTTGTAATTTTAATGCTGTCTATTACTGTTAATGCTTCTGATATTAGTATATTAACTTACAGGGAAGATTACAGGCCATTAGAAACAGTTCAAGCAGAAATAATACTTGACAAAGAACCGTTAAATGATTTAACAGTTTCCAATCTTGAATTTTCAAAAAATAACAATGCTTTAGGTATTATATTTTACCTTGAAAAATTAAGTAGCAAGCGTTACTTTATTTATTTTAACATACCTGATGTTTCTAAAGATGTTTATAATCTCAAGGTAAAAAATGTAAATTTTGTAGATAGTGGTGTTTTAAAAAGAGAATCCAAAGAAATAGCAATAAACATCAATGGAATAAATACTGGATTCAATTACTTACTAGAAAATCAAAATCAAGATGGAAGTTTTGGAGACATAACAAAAACTTCATTTGGAGCTTTAGCTTTAAAAAATATAGAGAAACAAAAAGCAGATATAGCGATTTCTTATCTTACAAATAATCAAGATCCCATTGGATGCTATCCAAAAAACAGTTGCAACATAAAGGATACTTCTTTCACATTACTTGCTTTAAGCAAATTCAATCAAAATTATATAAAAACAAAGAACTGGCTAAAAGACGCCAGTAATAATTTTGAATTAGGCTTGTGGAATTTAAGATTGGAAGGAAGTGCTGTTTGTGGCAATATAAACTTGAATGGCATTTATGACCTTTCTATAAATAACAAAATAATAAATATAACATGCAATAATTCAATTAATTTTGAATTAACACATAACTATCTTGGTAGCAATCACTTGATTAATGAATACAGAGGAAATAATTTCAGCTATGTAATTGATGATTCTGGATGTTATGGAATAAAATACAAGGAGAAATGCGATTATTTAAGTACATTATATGCAAGCTGGGCTTTATATGAAATCAATGAAGATTTTCCTGAAGAATATTTGATCCAGAAAAAGCTTGATAACAGGACAATAGATCATGCATTAGGATATATTTTATACCATGATGACTATGACAAAGACTGGCTATTGAACAACTATCTTAACGGATACTGGAGCTATAATTCTGCTTCAATATCCCAAACACCAGATTATTTTACAAGCGCATTAGCAGCATACTCTTTAAGAAATGAATTTTTATTCCAGGAATCTAAGAGTTATTTAAGTTATAAAACAAGAGAGAATATCCAAGATTCTGCATTGATATTATATTTGTTGTTTTATGATGAAAGAAAACTTCCTTCTGTTTCAATAAGTCCTGGAATTTCAAATCAAAAAAACAGCTTTAATCTTAATATAAAAAATAACAAAGAACCAATAATAGTAAAGATAAACTCTCCAAATTTCACAGGAATGCCTTCAGAGATTTATCTTCAGAATGAATTTAATTATAAAATAAGCAGAATAACTGATAATTTTGAAATAAAAATAAGTTACGGAAACTATTCTTATTCTATTCCTGTAATAGGTTTAAACCAAAAAGTTGGTGAAGAAATTTATTTATTGCCTCCTCCAAGAGATGCAATCAGATTTCTCAACAAAGAAGTCAGTCTTAAATTAAATCCGGATGACAGATTGAATGATGAACTTATGTTCATTAACAATTGGTCATTTAAATTAACTGGCATAAAACTTAATTTTACTGGGACAATAAAAGACATAATAGAATTTGATCAGGATTATTTTTATAAAATAGAAAGCAACGAAACAATAAGAACTGGCATATATCTAAACAGAAATAGAAACCCAGTTTACAACCATTATGAAGGATATATTGTAATAACATCATCACAAAAAACTCTTGATGCAATAAAATTTTCCGTTGATTTTTCAGATAATTTTGAAAATGAAAAATCAGATGAAACAAAATCTGAAAATGAAACTTTGAATGAAGAATTACCTGAAAAAGTTAATGAAACGAAAAAACATGAAATTCCTGAAAAAAAGAAAAATCTTTGGTGGGTCTGGCTTGTAATAATATTAATAATAGGATTATTAGCATTCTTATTTCTCAGAAGAAAAAAAGAAGTAACACAAGACTTTGATGATTATGCAAAAAAATTAAAATAAATTAATTGCTTTTTTTTGTAAGCATTAATTCTGCTTTCAAATTCTTCAAGGTCATGTCATACTGATGCAATTTTGCCAGCAGATCATTTACAGTGTTTTCAAGTTCTTCCCTCTTTATCTCTATATCATTTTCATCTAATATTTCTACTGAAGAAGGCATGTAATCGAGACAGAACCCCAACAGTTCTTCTATGCTTGAAAGTTCCATATCAATTTCTGTAAATGTAAAAAACATCTTTTCTTTCTCCTGAGCTTCAAAAATGTTGTACTTGAGAACTTTCTTTTCTTCCATAACCTTGTTCACAAGCTGCTTCATTACCTCTTCAATGTGCTCTTTTGGCGAACCTGCTATTTCAATTATCAGTCTTGCTTTCATAAAAATATGAGGGATGTAGGTTTTATAAGTTTTTGGAAAATATCAAGTAAATAATAATTATCAGCAAAACTGCACAAAAAAATAGTATCCCTAAATTCTTTGCTTTGATGTCCGATGATTCATATAAAACCGCTGATGTTATTTTTTTTATTGTTTCATTCTCTTTATTTATATTGCTTAAACCCTGCTGGACAAATGTTTTCTCTGAAGACGTTTTTTCCTGAATTCTTACTGTTTCACACAATGATTCTGTAATTCCATCAATTTCTATCTCTTCTGTATCTGATGCATCCAATCCTTTCAAGATAATTTTATAAGTCCCATTGCTAATTTTCATGTTGCAATTTGGTTCTATCTGGACTGGAACTACAAGAGTATAATTAGTAAATTTATCCTCCACATTTATTTCTGATCTTTTTGAGATTTGCTTATTATTTTCATCAACAACATAAAGATCAAGATTATATTTTGAAGTGTCTCCCTTGTAAACTATTACCTTAACTTTTAATGTTTCTCCAAATCTTGCTTTATTGTCAGTTCCCAGATAAATATGATCTATATCCAAATAAGAAATGTTGTTTATCTGGTTCATTCCATTCTCTCTGCCTGGAGTTTGGATGCATTCTCCCCATAAATTGTTTAGTTTACATAAAGACATGCCATTATCATATGCTCCCCATTCAGAATAGTAATGTATGATGTCAATTATGTCTCCTTGTGCGTATTTTATTATTATGAAATCTTCATCATTGTTTAAATTATTTCCAATAGTAATTCCTGCTAAATATACTGAAGCGTTTATTCCAGCATAATTGAATCCTTCTTCAACTATCAGAGCATAAGATGAATTATGGAATTGCAATAATCTCAAAGAATCCTGAGAATCTTCATCTTGTATGATATAATTTTCCAAATTAATTGCATTATCTAAATATAATTCAATGTATTCTTTGTTATCATCAGCTCCAAGAGGATTATACATTATTTCATTTATTCTTAAATTTTTAAAGAATAACCAAATTCTTAATTTTGAGTTCCTCGCTCTTTGTTCTGCATCAGCAAATTCGTTTTGATATCTCAAATTATTTCCATAAGGATAGGCTCTTGCATAACCCTCTTGAACCATAATTAAATTAACAAAAGTGTTGTTTATGTAAGCATACCTTAACAATCTACCATAAGCGTCTCTATTTTCTTCATCTTCTTCTAAACTTACTTGTTTTCCCTCAATTAAATCTTTTAATTTGTTTTTTGATTCTAAGTAATAATATTCTCCTCTCTCTGGTGTATTAATGCCTATTAACCTAACACTTTCATTATTTGTTAAATAAAATGTGTCACCATCAATTATTCTATCCACATAATAAGCTGGTTTCTGATATTCAATATTCTCTTCTCCAGGAGTTGCGATGCATTCTTTCCATATATTGTTTATCTTACATAGTGATCTGCCTTCCTCAACGATGCCCGAATAATTAACTTCATCAATAATAGCTCCAGTAGAATTTTTTAAAGCAAGATATTCTCCTTCATTACTTAAAGAAAAAACGCTATCTAAAATTTTACCACTATAATTTCTATAATCATCCAGAAAAGTATTTGGATTCTGAACTATGACAACATATTCATCTTGGTTAATTATTGCATTATCTCCCTGAGATAGTTCTAATCCATGATTGGTATTAGCTTCATAAAATTTCCAACCTTCCAAATTTATTTCTTCATTTCCATTATTATAAATTTCAATCCATTCATGATTGTTGTCATTTTCTTCTGGATCGTACATAATTTCGTTAATTATTATAGAAGCATTTATGACTGGGATAAAAAATAAAAATAAGAGAACAACAAAGTAAAACCTCATACAAACTAGCTGCAAATGTTATATATTAAATTTGCTGAATTTTCATTTGAGAATACTTTCCTATAACTTCTTCAAATTTAAGGCCTTTTTCCTGCGCCAATTCCAGTGAAATAAAATGATTTGTCTTGCTAAACCCCATATTCTCGATGTGAACAAAGAACCAACCTATCCTGTCAAACCTTATTGCTATCAATGGAATTGCACCAAATTTCTCTGAGAAATCTTTTAGTTCATTTATTTCCCTTGGGGAAAAATACTTCCTTGTTGAGTTTAGTGCCTTGCATTCTATTGCAAATATATTTTTTCTGTTTGAGACTATTATATCTGGAGAAGGTAATGGTGTTGATCCTGAACCTGCACTTCTAACGACACTAAAACCAGAATCATAAAACATATGAATCAACTCTCTTTCACACCTTGTTCCTTTACCTTTTGAACTCACAAAAAAGATAAGAATAAGAAATATATAAACCTAATTAGACGTCCCTACCCTGAACTGTCCTTCTACCGTTTGCTTTTGCCCTTTCAATTGCATCTTTTATTAACTGCTCACATTTCTTTGATAAGGCTTCAGAAAAATCACTTGAAACGTTCATATCCTTGATGTATTCTTTTATTTTTGACCTTACAACAAAACTTTCTGTCATTTTTGATCATTCCTCCTTGAAAACATGTTAAACTAATTGATTATGCATTTTTAAAACTTTTCATAAAAGGAAATAGGATAACATCCTTTATTGAATCATTTCCAGTCAATATCATTATTAAACGGTCTATTCCAATTCCTACACCTCCTGTTGGAGGCATACCTGTTTCTATTGCTTCAAGAAAATCCTCATCCATAGGGTTTGCTTCTTCATTGCCTTTTTTCAATTGTTTTGCCTGATCTTCCAATAATTTTCTTTGAAGAATTGGATCATTCAGTTCTGAATAAGCATTTGACAGTTCAAATCCGCAAATGAACAATTCAAACCTTTCAATAAGCTCTGAGTTAGTTTTAGTTGGCTTGCATAATGGCGTTGTTTCAATTGGATGATCTGTTATGAATGTAGGCTGTATCAGCTTATCCTCAACTAATTCCTCAAATAACAATTGCATAGCATTTCCTCTTGAGAATTCACCATATTTTATTTTATGTTCTTCTAACTTTTCCTTTAATTCTTTATCATCTAATTTATCTATGTCAATTTTTGCATATTTCTTTATTGCATCCTTCATTGTTATTCTTTCAAAAGGCTTCTTTATTTCAATCTCATGGTTCTTGAAGTTTATTTTGCTTGTTCCATTTACTTGTTTTGATGATCCAATAATTATGTCTTCAACAAAATTCATCATTTCATTATAATCTGCATAAGCCTGATAAAATTCAAGCATTGTAAACTCAGGATTATGTGTTGTGTCCACGCTTTCATTCCTGAAATCTTTTGAAATTTCATAAACTTTTTCAAAACCACCAACAATTAATCTTTTCAGATATAATTCATCAGAAACTCTCAGGAAGACATCCATCTTCAAATCATTAATGTAAGACTTGAAAGGTTTTGCGGCTGCTCCCCCATAAATTGGTTGTATTACTGGAGTTTCAACTTCAATATATCCATTCTTGTTCAGGAATTCCCTTATAAAATTTATTACCTTTGCTCTTTTTATGAAAACTTGCTTTACTTCAGGATTACTTATTAAATCTAAATATCTTTTTCTGTATCTTATTTCTGTATCTTTTAGACCGTGCCATTTTTCGGGAAGAGGTCTTATTGATTTGCACAACAATTCAATTTTTTTTGCCCACACAGATATTTCACCTGCTTTTGTTGAAAAGACTATTCCTTCTATTCCAATAATGTCTCCCATATCAAATTTCCTAAATAAAGTGTAAGAATTTTCTCCAATATCATCCTGCCTTAGATAGACCTGAATTTTTCCAGTCTCATCCTGAATATGAAGAAAACTTGCTTTACCCATAAGCCTTATTGTCATTATTCTTCCTGCTATGAAAACTTTTTCTTTTGTTATTTCATGCTTCTTTAATTTCTTGAACTTATTTAGAATTTCTGAAGCATGATTTTTTTGGTTGAAATTATAAGGATATGGATTTATTCCCATTGATTTTATCTGGTTTAGTTTTTCAATCCTTTGCTGGACTAATTGATCTTCTGTATTCATGGATTAAATTAGAATTTACAGGATTTATATAATTTCTCCTTTTATTTCAAAACCTTTCAGATTTTCAGGTTCTTCATAAGTTATATCAACTTTATCCACTCTTGACACTATTGGACCATCTTCGCAATACTCTAGTATTTTGTTTAGATTTTCCTGAGGCCCTTCAAAAACAGCCTCAACTTTATTGCCAACATTTCTAATCCATCCATTCAAACCCAGAATTAAGGCCTTATTTCTCATGAAATACCTGAAACCAACCATTATTACCCTGCCATGAATTAAAACATGAAGCCTTTGCATATAGTTTTTACTATAATAAATATTAATAAACCTTTATGATAATTTGTTTTTCATGATTTTGGGAAATATAATAGGAAAAACTTCCACAAGAGATTTT
>Ga0209541_10008767_pt1 | contig 16587 bp, 16 predicted proteins | sample RifCSPlowO2_01_FD_184027 | JGI IMG/M metagenome (GOLD analysis project Ga0209541, IMG submission 184027) | Groundwater microbial communities from Rifle, Colorado - Rifle CSP2_plank lowO2_0.1 (SPAdes) (version 2) | ecosystem: Environmental > Aquatic > Deep subsurface > Groundwater | place...
CGTATGCTTTCTTTTACAAATAAACTGATTTTTAGTATCTTTATAAGGGTTGTGGTCGCCTTATATTTTTAGGTCATTGAGAAGATTGAAATGAAAAGATATGTTTTGTTTAGACATTTTGCACAGTCCTCCTTACTCTATTTATTTACAATTTTTCCTTATATACTCTAATAGTTGATGAAAAGAGGACTTTGCAATTGAGATGGCATCTTCTGCTTCGGTTTTTGAAGGAATATATCCATAGTAGTTAATGTTGTGTCGTAATTTTCTTAAGGTATCAATTAATTGTACAGGTCTTTCAGTTTTCACTGGCATATTTTCCAATTCTTTTATTTGTGTTACATGATCTTGTGAGATAATACCTTTTGCAATAAGGCTTGCATCTCCCAGCATTCTAAAGCATTCATAAATATTCCTAATAATATTAAATGATGATTCTTCTGTTATGGACAATTTGAAAGTGTAAATCATTTCTCTTTCTGCAGCCTGCAAAATACTAAGGGCATTCTTTTTATCTTTATGTTTTATTCTTTCATTCATGGGCTTACCTCAAGAAATCCATCTAATATAATCCCATTTGCAATATTTGAGAAAAGATTTATCTCTATTTTTTTTCTTGAAAATATGTGTATATTTACTTTTACCTTTTTTCTGTATCCTAATTCGGAGATAATACCCAACTGTCTAATTTCCAATTCTTTTTTATCTACTATTTCTACTGCTATATCTATGTCGCTTGTTTCATTATCTGAACCCCATCGATAACTTCCAAAAAGAATGATTGCTCTTGCCTGTGGCACCTCTCTGTGGACTGCTTCTATTATTTCGGTTTCATATATTTTCATAAGGTGGTAAGGTACTTTCTTTATGAGATTGAACCTATGTTTTTGGTTAAGATAAAGCATCCAAGATTTTCCTATGACCCTTCTAATAAGAAAAGTCTCCCTTATTAAAAGTTCAACAGCTTGTTTTGTTGAAGTTTTGGAAGACTTGATAAATTTTGAAAGTTCATTTAAGCCAATTCTGCTATTCGGATTAGCGTAGAACCAAACAAGACATTTGTCGTAAGCTCTTTCAAGTTCGTTCACATTAACACCTTTTAATATACAAGTCTTGGGTTTCATGATGTATAGCGGGTAAAATAACTATATAAACTTTATTATCACCAAGTGGTTCCTAAAAAATTTAAATGGACTTTATTAGAACCACAATTTCTCTTTGATTTCTTTGTATTCATTTATTATATTTTTCCTTATTTCTTGTGAGAGTATATGCTCCCGCCGAGATTTGAACTCGGGTCTCGGCCTCGAAAGGGCCGAATCCTTAGTCTCTCCGTTGAGAATTGACCGGGCTAGACTACGGGAGCTTTGGATTTTGAAACTGGTAGTTTATTTTTAAGCGTTTCTACGGAATTTTAAAGAATGGGCCCGATGAGATTCGAACTCACGACCACCGGCTCTCTTTCACAGAAAGCATATTGCTTAGTCTGTCTTATAAGACGTACGCACCTTGAGGTTCGGCGCTCCACCAGGCTAAGCTACGGGCCCTTTATTCTTTTTATCTTAGCAAAACTTTATTTAAGTCTTTTTCTTCCTTTTTTCTATGCTCATTGGTGTTGTGGGAAAACCATCTACAGGAAAGTCGACGTTTTTCAAAGCTGCAACTCTTGCCGATGCAGAAATTGCTAACTATCCATTTACCACTATTAAAGCGAATGAAGCCGTTGCTTATGTGAAAGTTCCTGATGTTGCTCAAGAATTTGGAAAACAATCCAATCCAAGAAATGGCTATACAAAAGGAAAGTTTCGCTTTCTTCCTGTAAAATTGTTAGATGTTGCCGGTTTGGTGGAAGGTGCCCATGGAGGGAAAGGAATGGGCAATCAATTTTTGGATGACTTAAACAAAGCAGATGTCTTACTCCATGTAGTTGATATTTCAGGAAGCACCAATGCAAAAGGAGAAGCTGTTGATGCTTTATCCTATGATCCTTTATTGGATGTCTTGTTTTTAGAAAAAGAATTGGATTATTGGTTTTTACGTTTGATTAAAAAAGGATGGGACAAGTTTGTGCGTGCCCTACAACAAGAGAAATCTGATTTATTTAAAGCTGTTGCAAAACAATTGTCTGGGATTGGCGTCGATGAAGATCTTGCTAAGGAAGTCTTGATGCAGTTTCCTTCTGAATTAGTCAACTGGACTGAAGAGGATTTATTCCACTTTGCTCATCTCTTGCGAGAGAAAACAAAGCCTTTGTTGATTGCTGCGAACAAGATTGATGTTCCTGGATCTGAAAAGAATTTTGAACGTTTGCAAGAATATTTCCCTTCTTTACTTTGTATTCCCTGTTCTGCTGCTTCTGAATTATTATTGCGTGAAGCAGACCAGCATGGTTTTCTTTCGTATATTCCAGGTGAGATCTCTTTTGAAGTGAAAAAAGAATTAAGTAGTGAACAGAAGAAAGGATTAGAGTTTATACAAAAAAATGTTCTTGATATTTATGGTTCTACTGGTGTTCAAAAAGTGTTGAATGCTGTTGTCTTTGATGTTCTGAAGTATCTTGCTGTGTACCCTGGTGGCGTGAATAAGCTAGAAGACAGTAAAGGGAATGTACTACCTGATTGTTTTTTGATGAAAGAAGGAACTACCGTTTTAGATTTTGCATATCACCTTCATACGGATTTTGGAGAGAAATTTATTCGAGCGATTGATGTCAAAACAAAAAGAACAGTGGGAAGAGAACATCTTTTAAAGCATCAGGACATTTTTGAAATCGTTGCCGGTCGCTAGTTTTCTAAACTATTAAAGCAACTTTCACAGAGTTTGACTATTAGTCCTTCTTTTTGGATTTTGTATTCCCATTCGTCGCTGCAATAATCGCAAGTTTGTTTCTTTACCATCTTCAAAAAGAACATTTCTCTAGCTTATATAAATATTTTGTATTGATACTATTTATACTATATACGTAATTTTATAAGTATATACTTCTTCTCTTTTTTATGCCTTATCGTAAACTTATTCGCTTTGGTGATTCTTCCTATGTTGTTTCTCTTCCCAAGAAGTGGGTTGATGACCATAAATTATCTAAAGGAGATTTAATTTCTTTGAGGGAGGATGGCGCACATCTTTTTATTTCTCCTGCTTCTCAAGAAAATGGAAAAAAAACTTTACGAGAAACCTCTATTAATGTTGATGAATTAAAAACCATTAAACATCTTAAGTCACAGCTTTCTGCTGCATATGTAAACAATTTTGATACTATTGTTCTTAGGGGGGATACTTTATCTTCTTTTGATGTTTCCTCTCTTCTTTCTTCATTTATAGCTTTGGAAATTGTTCAGAAATCCAAGAATCGTATCGTGCTCAAAGATTTTTTGAATATTGATGATCTTTCTCTTCCTGATACCTTACGTCGCGTTCATTATACTCTACAGTCCATGCTTGAAGATATGAGAGAAGCATTGCACAAAGGAAAAGACTGCTGGGATGATCTTAAAGATCGTGATCGCTCTATTAACAGTCTTTCTTATTTAATTTTTAAAGCTTTGAAACGTTCTTCCCAGCCTTCTTACCGTGAACGTCTTGGCTTAGATGTTGATGCTGTTATTTTTTATTGGAATACAATTACCCTTCTTGAGGACATTGGTAATCAGTTAAAACGCATTGCTGCGTTGCAGCTCAAATTGGATCCTTCAGCGCTTAGTCTTTTTGATCAGGTTTCTCTGTACTATGGTAATATGATGACTGCTTTCTTTAAGAAAGACCAACTCGCTCTAACGAATCTTTCTCGTAAAAAAGGAGAGCTACTCCAGGCCTGTGATACTATACTTGAGAAATATCCTAAATCATCTCATCTTTATTTGGAGAAGTTAAAGAATATCATTACTTGTTGCTCGACATTGGGTTCTACGTATTTACGCTATGTTTATACTTAATATTTTTGTGCAACAATAAAGTAATGGTCTTTTTCCCAAGGGTTTAACGATTTCATTGCCAGAATTTTAAAATCTTTTCTTATTTCTCTTTGTGCTTCTTCGTAAATTGTTTTTGGATTTTTTGTTACATCAATGCTTCTTGTTTTCAGTGCCAGAAAGATATAACCTTTCCTCTTTAAGAATTGGCTGTTTTTCTTGACTATTTCAATTTGATTTTTTTGTGCAATATCCTGATAGATACAATCCACTTCTGGAATGAATTCTTTGTATGTTTCTGGCTTATTTGCATCTGCTAATAAGGGAAGCATATTTTCTCTTTCTTTACAGATAAGATAGAGTTCTCTTACTACTCTTGGAGCAAAGTCAATACATATAACTAATCCTTCTTTTCCAACTATGTCTGAAATGAAGCTCGGTGTGTATCCATGTGCTGCTCCCAAGTATAATACTTTATCTTTTTTCTTTAAGGGGATTGGTTGGACATTGTTATATATTGCTGCCGCTAACTTGCTTCTTCTTGGATCAAAAAATCTGTATTCTCCTTTGAAATCTCCAAAGAATTGTTTTTCAGGTGTAAGATTCTTTGTCCATAATTTCTTTCTTTTTTCATTCGAAACCCAGATTCCTTCGTAGGGATTTAGTTCTCTTTTTTCATTCATCTTAGCTACTACTCCCTAATCTATTTTTATATCTTCTTACGATCTTTTCTAAGGATTTTTCCATTTCTTTTCTTATTCTTTCTATACTTTCTTGTTTAGTTTCACCGTCTTTTTGATCTGTGCATACCTCTATTCTTCTTTGAGAGTATATGTATTGGATTGCATTTCTATATCCATTCTCTCTGTTCCTTCTCCATTGTTTATCAGCAGAAAATCTTCCTGAGTGTTTTAATTGTGTTTCTTCTCTTTCTCTTAATCTTCTGTCTATTTCATCTGGTGATGCATAGACAAAGAAAAGGGAATCAGGAACTATATATGTCTCCATTGAGAATTTCAATACTCTTTCAGGATCATATCCTCTTGCAAATGCTGCAGCAAGCTCCGAGCTAATGTCTCTATCTTTTATTATCACCCCTCCTTTTCTTAAAACATGTGTTTCAAAATTAATAACCGCTCTCATTCCAAGACTTCTCAATCTTTGGAAATCATCTATCACTTCTTGAACTCTTTCTCTTTCTCTTGGATCTAAAAGCATGAGGTATTCCATTAATTCAACTCGGTGTTTTTTTGTATATCCCTCAAGTTCTTCTCTTCTTTCACCATATTCACTATCTTGTACTACCACAATTTTAGCTTCTGTACTTATTTTTTTTTGCATGTAAGAAAGAAGATTCTCTCTAAAATATGGTTCAATTATATCCCTAATTACTGTTGTTTTTCCTGCTCCGCTTGACCCCTCTACATGCATAATCATACCCTTTCTTTCATTGTCTGGTATTTTTCTTGAATATTGAAGAAGAAGTATCTGTTGTTTTCTTAGAATTTCCTTTTTCCTTTTTCTTAAACTTTTATTCATGGATAATCCTTTCTTGTTTTCTCACCTCTTTTTTTATAAGGGAAGATAACTTTTTTAGAGTTTCTTTTCAGAGAAATAATCTATCTTTGCAGCCTTTGCAATAGTACTTGCCACCTTTCTTGCAGCTTTTCCTTTCTCCTTTGCCTGGCTTATGAATGGATGTGCAAAGAGAATTCCAAATTTTGGAGGTTTAGTATCTTTTTTTAAGTGTTTGAAGAGAGCTTTTTCTGCCCCCAAGACTTGTATCTTTGAGCTTGCCATGCACGCCAGTTGTTTTAAGGATCCTGCTTGTGCTAAGAGTCTTGCACCAATGAGAGTTCCTGCTTCTTCTTGCAGATGAGGTATTTCTTTTTTCATTAATTCTTCCAGTTCTTCTTCCTGTTTTTGTTCTAGTTTCTGTAAACTCCTTATTTCCTCTACAAGTGAAAGAAGAGATTCTTGCTCTTTTTTTATTAGCGTAATACCAATGTCTTCTCTTCTTCCCTCTTCTATTGCTTTCAAGAATTCTTCTTGTCCTGCATTCTTTGCCGTATCGGGAGCATAAAGACCATAACGTTCTCTGAGATGGGCAGTTATTCTATTTTCTAGCTTAATGAGTTCATCGATCGTATGTACTCTTTGAATCATCAAGATATCCGGTGTTATTGCTTTTTTGAGGTCTTCTTTTGTTTTCTCAAATACCCTCCCTCTTAAGTTTTTCATTCTTTTGTGATTTCTCTCCTTCTTTTAAAAATTGTGTTTTCTTATCGAAACAGTTATTAAGTCCTTTTTCTTTGGATTGCTATGGTCTATGAGACGAGCAAGAAAATAGACAAGGTGATTCTTTCTGCGAAAGATGTGGATTTTCATCCTGAAAGGTTGTATAAGCTTATCAAAGAAACTGCTGATGACTATGACTATACATATAGAGAGAAAAAACACGAACTCAAGCCAGATAAATATGGCGATCGCTTTCTTGTTCATATTACTTTAGTAAAAGAATACGATGACTATGCAGAGATGGAGTTTAACATTGAATTAGTGTGTTCTTCTTTGCATAAAGTTGCTGAGAAACAAAGAGGTAATATCTCTCTTATTATTTCTAATACATTAACATATGATCGTGAAAATACTAAAGAACTCTTTTTTTTTGTAAAATTTTTCCGTACTTTGTATTTTAAATATGGTGGAGAAGAACGCATTGAAGAGAGATATATTAAACCAGCGCGTCTTTTCTTAAAAGTTCTTAAGAATCGTTTGAAAGAAGAAGGTGGTTTTTATGTTTAAAGTAGTTTTAATTCTTTGATGACTTTGTCTATTCTTTCTTCTCTTTCTGGCCCTATACCGAGAGCCGTAGTGGTTCCTGGAGCTATGGCGGTTTTTCCTGCGTCTGTGATGAGAGCTGTCTTTATTCCTAGGTCTTTTGCTATCTGATTGTATTTTTTTAAGTCATTGAATGATGGAACCTTGAGAATTATCTTTGGCATGCCTTCTTCTCTCCATTTTTTTATGATTTCTTTGTCTGTCTTTAAGGCTGCTTCTACTGCTGCATGTGCTGCCTGCGAACATGCTTTTCCCTTTGACAATTGTAAATCCTGTCTTATAATAATAGCCTGCTTGTAGTTTGTCATCTTTTGTCTTTTGGTTTTCTTGTATATAAAAGTATTCTGTTGATTAAAAAAATAAAAGAAGGAATAATTATTTTGAAAATATTGAAATTTTTATTTTCTCTTTTTCAAGTCAGATCTTTTTTCTATATTTGTTATTATTAAATAGTTCTTCTACTTTCTTTTGCTATGCCTTCGGATGAGACAACATATCTTGATCTTGTTTTTGTTCCTGCTTATTCTGACCTTTATTTTGATGGAAGATCCTATAATACTCCCTCTTCACCTTGTGTTCGTTTTATGAGTAAAGTTGCTTATCAAGAAGATGAAAGAGGTCAAGAACTTTCCCATAATTTCCAAAAGTCTCGGTCATCTCTTCGTCCCATTTCACTCTGTTTAAATGGTTCTATTCATACTTTTGCTGATTCTTTTGGACGATCCTTGGAGAGAACTTCTTACTCTCTTAATTCTCCATATTTCCATCTTTCCCGTCATGGAGATTATGAATTCTATTCTTTTTCCTTTGCTTTGGAAACTAACATTCGTGATCTTTGTGCTTATGTTTCTTCTCTCATTTGGTATTCTTCTTCTTGAAAAACTTTATATATATCTCTTCTTTTTGAAGATTCATGTTACGTACACATACTTGTGGTACCTTAACAAAGAAAGAACTAGGCAAGAAAGTTATTCTTTGTGGTTGGATTGATTCTCTTCGCAGCCATGGAAAAATAGGTTTTATTACGTTACGTGATCGCTATGGTATGACACAGTTATTTTTTAGTGGTGCTGTGCATAAAGAATTAGAATCTTTACGAAAAGAGACTGTCCTTCAAATAGGAGGTGTGGTGAATGCACGTCCTGCAAAATTAGTCAATAATAATTTGAGCACTGGTGAAGTAGAAGTAGAAGTGCATAGTTTGAATGTTTTGAATCTTGCCGAACCTTTGCCTTTGCAGTTGGATGAACACATTAACTCTTCTGATGAGACTCGTTTAACGTATCGTTTCTTAGACTTACGAAAAGCACGTTTGCAGCATAATTTAAAGATAAGGCATAATGTTTTGAAAGCCATTCATGAATATTTAGACAAACATCAGTTTCTCCATATTGAGACTCCTATCTTAGCAAAGTCTACTCCTGAAGGTGCACGTGATTATTTGGTTCCTTCCCGTCTTCACAAAGGGAATTTTTATGCCCTACCTCAAAGTCCTCAGTTATTCAAACAGTTGCTGATGGTTGCTGGCTATGATCGTTATTATCAAATTGCCCGTTGTTTCCGAGATGAAGATTTGCGTGCTGATCGCCAGCCTGAATTCACACAACTTGATATTGAAATGAGCTTTATTGAACAGGAAGATATGTATGCATTAATGGAGGGTTTGATGGTATATATTTGGAAGACTGTTCTTGGTATTTCTCTGAAGATTCCTTTTCCACGCATGACATATGATGACGCAATAAAGAAATATCAACGTGATAATCCTGACTTGAGAAAGAAAAAAGACGACTGGGCTTTTGTTTGGATACTCGATTTTCCACTTTTTGAATGGAATAAAGAAGATAAACGCTGGTATGCTGTGCACCATCCTTTTACTTCTCCGCAAGGGAATATTGATTTTAAGAACTTAGGGAAGATAAAAGCTAAAGCGTATGATTTAGTCTTGAATGGCAGTGAAATTGGTGGCGGTTCCATGAGGATTCATGATCGCAAAACTCAGATGGAATTATTTAAAGTATTAGGCATATCTGAAGAAGAGGCTGAAGAAAAATTTGGCTTCTTATTGAAGGCGTTTCAGTATGGTGCTCCCCCACATGGCGGCATTGCTTTCGGCATTGATCGTTTGACTGCATTATTGTGTGGTGAAGAAAGCATTCGTGAAGTGATTGCCTTTCCTAAAAATAAGGATGCACAAGATTTGATGCTGGATGCTCCTTCTTCTGTTTCCAAAGAACAATTAGATGAACTTGGTTTGTTATTAGAAAAAGATTTGAAAGAATATTTAGAATAATCTTTTCTTTTTCTCTTACTTTTATCAAAAACCTTTAAAAGGTCGCTTCTTTCTCTTTTCTCAATCCTGCCCGCGTAGTTTAGCAGGTAGAACGCGTGGCTGTTAACCACGAAGTCGGAGGTTCGAGTCCTCCCGCGGGCGTTCCCATGAAAGTTGATGTAGGACCAGAATTAATCAAGCATGTTGCCCGTATTGCCCGTTTGGATCTTTCTGCAGAAGAAGAACAAGCATTTCAAAAAGAGTTCAAAGAAATTATTTCATTTTTTTCTCTTCTTGATACTGTTGATGTTTCTGGAGATTTTCATGTGCATTCTGTTCCTGTGGAGAATGCGTTACGTGAAGACAAAGAAGGGACTTGTCTTTCATCAAAAGAAATTTTTCTGAATGCTAAAGGAAAGGAAGGCTATTTTGTTTCTCCTTTGATTAAAAAATGAAAGTTCAAGATCTTATTCAAGAAATGGAAGATTTAGATACACAGTATTCTCTTGTCTTAGCACGAAATACTTCTTTTTCTGGAAAGAAAGCATTAGTTGTCAAAGATAATATCTGCACGCAAGGAATAATCACGACTGCCGGTTCAAAGATTTTAGAAAAGTATATTCCTGTTTTTGATGCTACAGTGATTGCACGTGCTAAAAAACAGGGCTTTGATGTTCTCTGCAAGAATCCTATGGATGAATTTGGTTTTGGTTCTTTTGGCACCCACTGTGCCTTTAAGATTCCAAAGAATCCTCATGATACTCATCGTGTTTGTGGTGGGAGCTCTGCCGGCACTGCTGCTTATATTGCATCAAGCAAATATGTAGACTATGGTTTAGGTCAGTCTACAGGTGGAAGTATTGCGTGTCCTGCTTCTTTTTGCGGCGTTGTTGGTTTGACACCGACCTATGGTTTGGTGTCTCGTTATGGTGCAATTGATTATGGAAATTCTTTAGATAAAATTGGTCCGATTACGAAGACAGTGAAACAAAGTGCTGAACTCTTATCATTTATTGCTGGGAAAGACGAGAAAGACGGAACTACTTATGCTGCCCACACTGATAACTATCCTTCTTTTTGTGGCAAGTCCATTAAAGGTTTGAAGATTGGCGTTCCAAGGGAGTATTTTGGCGACGATGTTGATGAAGAGGTAAAAGAATCTGTTCGTTCTGCTTTAGATGTTTTGAAGAAAAAAGGGGCGATATTGAAAGATATTTCTCTACCATTACAGAATCTTGTTGTTCCTGTCTATTATATTTTAGCGAATGCGGAAGCTTCTACGAATTTAGCTAAATATTGTGGCTTGCGCTATGGTTTACAAAAAGACATAAGAGACTTTGACAGCTTTGACAGCTATGCTTCCTCTGTTCGCTCTTCCGGTTTTGGTTTAGAAGCCAAGCGTCGTATTATGATTGGTACCTTTGTTCGTATGCTTGGTTATCGTGATGCTTTTTATCTTAAGGCTTTACGTTTGCGAGAGAAACTCATTCATGAGTACCAAAAAATATTTCAAGACGTAGATGTGATTGCTGGCCCATCAATGCCGATTCTTCCTCCAACTTTTGCAGAAGCAGAAGCATTGAGTCCTGTGCAAGCCTATTTGGTTGATATCTTTACTATTCCTTCCAATCTCTGTGGTTTTCCTTCCCTCAGTGTTCCTTGTTGTAAGAAAGGACTACCAGTTGGTCTACAGTTGATTGGCAATCATTTCAAAGAAGGATTATTATTCCAAATAGGAGATGCGTATGAAAACAATCATAGGTCTTGAAGTGCATATTCAACTAAATACAAAGACGAAATTGTTTTGTTCCTGTCCTAATCTGAGTAGTGCTTCTCCTAATACTATCGTGTGTGTTATTTGCTTAGGTATGCCTGGCTCCAAACCCTTAGTAAATAAAGAAGCATTAGTCAAAGGCATTCAATTAGGTATGGCTCTTGGTTCTGATATTAACTCTCGTATTTTCTTTTCTCGTAAAACCTATTTTTATCCTGACATGTCGAAGAATTACCAGATTACTCAGTATGAAGCTCCTACTGCTTCCGAAGGTTCTCTTTCTCTTGATAAAAAGACTATTCGTATCAGGCGTTTACAAGTGGAAGAAGATCCTGCTTCTTTAGTGCATGAGAAATCTTTTAGCTTGATTGATTATAATCGCTCTGGCACACCGTTGATTGAATTGGTGACGGAACCCGACTTTAATTCTGTTGAAGAAGTCTCTCTGTTCTTAGAGAAATTACAAGCCATTCTTGATTACTTGAATATCCATGATGTGCATGAAGGTTCTCTGCGTGTTGATGTAAATGTGAATATTGAAGGACATCCGAGAGTAGAGATTAAGAATGTGACAGGGATGAAGTCCATTGAGAAAGCTATTTTATTTGAATTAGTACGACAGAAACTTGCTTTGAAATCGGGGAAGGCGTTAATTCAAGAAACAAGACATTTTGATGCTGAAACTGGAAAAACTTTGACTTCTCGCAGCAAAGAAACTGAAGCTGATTATGGTTATATTTTAGAAGGGGATATCCCTTTAATTTCTTTTCATAGTTCTTTCTTGAAAACAATTCATGATACTTTGCCTGAATTACCCGAAAGAAAGATGCAGCGTTTTCAGGAAGAGTTTGGTATAGACTCCTACCAGGCTTTTGTTGTTTGTTTAGAACTAGGGACTGCTGATTTATTTGAGCTGTTAGTACAAAAATTTGACAGCAATGATTTAGCAAACTGGATTTCTGGACCTTTGCGCAAAGTCTTGAATTATAATAAAAAGACATTTGTACAGACGAAGATTTCTTCTGAGGATATTTTTTCTTTATTATCATTGCAGCTACCTACACGCGCCAAAGAAATGATCTTGCGTTCGTTAATAGAGAAACGAGAAGATCCTGAGAAGATTGCTAAAAAACTAGGATATAGTTCCTTGTCTGAGAAAGAACTTGAGAAGCTTGTAGAGGGTGTGTTGAAGAACGAGAAAGAAGCTCTTGCAAGTTATAAGAAAGGAGAAGAGAAAGCATTAAATTTCTTAGTGGGACAGGTTATCAGTACAACACAAGGTGCTGCCGATCCTAAGAAAGTGAGAGCAATATTTAAGAGGAAGTTAGAATAACTCTTTTTATTAGGAGACTATCTCTCATAGCTGCACCATCTATGTAATATCTTTCTGCATTTTTTTAAATCCTATATTTTTATTTGTTTTTTTCCCATCACTTTTATAAATTCCTTCTTTCTTCTTTTAGTATGGCTTATACTGCAGAACAACTAAGAAAAGATTTCTTGAATTTTTTTAAAGGAAAACAACACAGCATACTCCCTTCTGCTTCTTTGATTCCTGAAAACGATCCTACCGTTTTGTTTACCACTGCAGGCATGCACCCTCTTGTTCCTTTTCTCTTAGGACAGAAACATCCTTCAGGAAAACGTCTGGCAAATGTACAAATTTGTATCAGAACAGGAGACATTGACGAAGTGGGAGATGCTATACATCATACTTTTTTTGAAATGTTGGGGAATTGGAGTTTAGGGGATTACTTTAAGAAAGAATCTTTGACGTGGACTTATGAATTCTTAACGAAGGTTTTGAAAATTGACCATTCTCTCTTGGCTGTTACATGTTTTGAAGGTGATTCTGATGTTCCTCAAGATACAGAAAGTGCAAAAATTTGGCATTCCTTAGGTATTACAAATCTTGTCTTTTTAGGAAGGAAGAATAATTGGTGGGGTCCTGCTGGTGAAACGGGTCCTTGTGGTCCTGATTCTGAAATCTTTTGTTATATTGGAAAAGGAAAACCAAAAGGAAGTCCTAAGACTCATCCACAAGAATGGGTAGAAATTTGGAATAATGTCTTTATGGAATATGAGAAAAAAAAGGATGGTTCTTTTGCTCCTTTAAAACAAAAGAATGTGGATACGGGTATGGGTTTAGAACGTACCCTCGCTGTCTTGAATGGGTTCACTGATAATTATACAACAGAATTATTTTGGCCTTTAATACAATCATTAGAACAAGTAAGTGGAAAAAAATATGGCGATGAGAAAGAAGTAAGCCGTTCGATGAGAATTATTGTAGATCATATGAAAGCTGCTACGTTTATTGTTGGTGATGAGAAAGGAGTTCTTCCCTCTAATTTAGGACAGGGTTATGTTTTAAGAAGATTGATTAGAAGAGCAATTCGTCATGCACGTTTACTGGGTCTAGAAAAAGATTTTTGTCGTGTTCTTTCAGATCTTGTTGTTGATATCTATGCGGAGAACTATCCTTCTTTGGAAAAGAAACGAGATCTTATTGGCATGGTCTTGGCTGCTGAAGAAGAAAAATTCCAGAAACAATTAGAAAAAGGATTGAAAGAGTTTGAAAAGATTGCTTCTCATTCCAAGAAAGAAGTTTCTGGTCATGATGCCTTTGTATTGTTTACTACACATGGATTTCCTTTAGAAATGATTAAAGAATTAGCGGAAGAGAAAAGATTGAAAGTAGATGTGAAAAGTTATTTGAAAGAATTTGAGAAACATCAAGAACAGTCAAGAACTGCTCGTGCTGGGATCTTCAAATCCGGCTTAGCAGATGCTTCTGAAGAGACCATTAAACTGCATACCACAAGTCATATTTTATTAAAAGTTTTGCGAGAAACATTAGGGGATAATGTGGTGCAGAAAGGTTCAAATATTACTCCTGAACGTCTTCGTTTTGATTTCAATCTTGAAAGAAAATTAACGGTGGAAGAATTAAAGGAGATTGAAGATCGCGTGAATGAGATTATTCAAATGAATTTGAATGTGAAACGACATGAGGGAAACTTAGAAGAAGCTAAGAAAGCAAAAGCACTTGGTATCTTTGAACATAAATACACTGGGAAGGTTTCATGGTATGAGATTGAAGGATTTTCCCATGAAATTTGTACGGGTCCTCATGTAGTAAAGACAGGTGTTTTAGGTACGTTTAGAATTATTAAAGAAGAAAGCTCCAGTGCTGGTGTACGGCGGATTAAAGCTGTCTTAGAGAAAAAATAAATATTTCTTTCCTGACCGAAACCCCTTTAAAGATTTACTATTTTATTTTTTTATGGATACTTCTTCTTATTCAATACAATCGGGAGATGGGAATAGAAATATCATTGGTTATTCTCCTCAAATGCGTTCTTTTTTTACATCATTAAATACTCTTGTTCATCATCCTGATTCCTCATCTCCTGTTTTGATTACTGGTGAGACAGGAACGGGTAAAGATCTTGTTGCTCGCGCACTTCATTATAATGGTGCTCGTGCTTCTTCTCCATTTCTTCCTGTCAATATCAATACTTTAACCACAGAACTTGTAGAATCTCTTTTGTTTGGACATAAAAGAGGAGCATTTACTGGTGCTTATCAATATCAAGAAGGCTTCTTCTCTGCAACTAAAAGAGGCACTCTTTTTCTTGATGAGATTGGTGATTTGCCTTCTTCTACTCAAGTAAAACTTTTGCGCGTTCTTGAAGGAACTCATGGTTATTATCCTCTTGGCAGTACTTCTCAAGAATTCTTTGAAGGTCGTGTTATTGCTGCTACTCGTTTTGATCTTGAGGAGCTTGTTCGCAATGGTCGCTTTCGTGAAGATCTTTTTTATCGTCTGAATGTTTTTCGTCTTCATTTACCCCCTTTACGCGAAAGAAGAGAAGATATCCTTCCTCTTTTTATGCACTTTGTTAATGTTTACAACACTAAGCATAAGAGTTCTTACAATCCTAATCCAAGCAGAGAAGGTTCTTCTGCTCTTTTAGCTCATTCTTTTCCCGGTAATGTTCGTGAACTTCAAAATCTTATTCCTCGAGCTACTCTTTCTTCTCTTAATGGCTCTAAGTATTTACCTGTAGAATCTATTCTCTCTCGCCTCGTTCAAAGAAAAGTTTCTTCTGATCTTAATAGTCTTAATTTTGCTGCATATGTTTTAAAATCTCATTCTTTTCCACATACCCCCGTTCTTACTACCTTTCTTTCTATTCTTTCTGCTTTTTTTTCTTCTACTGATAGAGTAAATCTTTATCATATTTCTAAACTTTCACAATTAGACCGTAGTCACGTTAGGCGTTTTCTTGATTCAGTTAGTCTAGACTTAGACCTTCTTCAGAAATATAAGGATGATTTCTTGAAAGAGAGAAATAATTAAAAATATATTGCAAAAATAAAGAAGTTTTTATTTCTCTTATCTATACCTTTACAATTTTTTTCTGCATCGGACTGAAGACCTACGTCATGACTTAAGATAAAAAATTCTTGCTATTGATTCCTGATTTTAATACCTCACTTACATTTATTACTACTAAGTAATTTATACACTTTCTGGTAGCTTTTCTCTTTCAAGATATCTTTATATATTTAGTTCTTTTTCCATTTCTTAAGAGGTTTTAGAAGTATCTTATGGCAGAACAGCAACAACCTATTTACGTCATTTCTGACAGCACGAGGACGTCTGGAAGAGATGCTCAGAGAAATAATATCTTAGCTGCTAAAATCGTTGCTGAAACAGTACGCACGACCTTAGGTCCTAAAGGGATGGATAAAATGTTAGTGGATTCTTTAGGAGATATTATTGTTACGAATGACGGCGTCACTATTTTGGAAGAATTATCTGTAGAACATCCTGCTGCAAAAATGATTGTGGAAGTTGCCAAGACTCAAGAGAGTGAAGTGGGCGATGGCACTACGACAGCTGTAGTCTTTGCAGGAGAATTATTGAAGCGTGCTGAATCGTTATTAGATAAAAATGTGCATCCTACGAGTATTGTTCGGGGCTATCGCTTGGCTGCTGAAGAAGCACAAAAGATTTTAAAGAAATTAGGAAGAAGTGTTTCTGCCGACGATACTGCCTTATTGAAAAATATTGCCCTGACTGCCATGACAGGAAAAGGTGCTGAAGTTGCCAAAGAACATTTGTCCAGTTTAGTGGTGGATGCTGTCCGCTTAATTGGTGTGCATAGTTCTACGTTAGAGGATGTGAGCATTGAAAAGAAAAGTGGTGCTTCTATTCATGATACAGAATTGATCAAGGGTTTATTATTAGATAAAGAACGCGTACACTCAGGAATGCCTCTTTCTGTGAAGAATGCAAAGATTGCGTTGTTGGATATTGCTCTGGAAGTGCGAAGCCCTGAAACGGATGCCAAGATCCAAATTACTGATCCTAGTCAATTCCAATCATTCTTAGATATGGAAGAGCGCATGTTCAAAGATATGGTGGATAGTGTTGTTTCTTCTGGTGCAAACGTCGTTCTCTGTCAGAAAGGTATTGATGATTTAGCGCAGCATTATTTGGCGAAGAAAGGAATTTATGCTTGTCGACGAGTAAAGAAAAGTGATATGGAAAAATTAGCAAAAGCTACACATGGAACTATTATTACCAATCTTAAAGAGTTAAGCAAGGAAGATCTAGGTGCAGCTGGTTTCATAGAAGAAATTAGTGTTGGTGATGACAAGATGACAATGGTGAAAGATTGTGTGAATCCTAAGGCTGTTACCTTATTAGTTCGTGGCGGCACACATCACGTAATTGAAGAAGTGGAAAGAGCACTGCATGATGCCGTTGGCGATCTTTG
>Ga0209541_10008769_pt1 | contig 16583 bp, 19 predicted proteins | sample RifCSPlowO2_01_FD_184027 | JGI IMG/M metagenome (GOLD analysis project Ga0209541, IMG submission 184027) | Groundwater microbial communities from Rifle, Colorado - Rifle CSP2_plank lowO2_0.1 (SPAdes) (version 2) | ecosystem: Environmental > Aquatic > Deep subsurface > Groundwater | place...
GAACTTGAGCTTGATCAATAAGATTAGAACTGTAAATTTTGGCAGCTGAAAAAATGCTGATGAGACCGATTAAACAAAAAGAAACCAGCTCCTGCAAAAACATTTTTAAATTTAAATTATGCGGAATCATAAATTTAATTTTTGTACCGCTACGGGGAATCGAACCCCGATTGCCGCGTTGAGAACGCGATGTCCTAAGCCATTAGACGATAGCGGCCGGAAACTAAAACTCATTCGGCTCTTGGAATTATAAACTAAACTCTTGTTTTTCTCAATTTTTACAGATTATTATTTTTGTGGCATAATTCAGCATAATGCATCCATCAAAAAATTTGATTTTTCTTCACGGTTGGGGCTTATCTTCTGAAATATTTAAGCCATTTTATCATTATCTTAGAAACGATTTTGCCGTTTATTTTTTAGATTTGCCCGGCTTTGGCAAAACACCGATAGAAAAAACAATGACGCTCAAAGATTACGCTGATTATGTTTTTGAATTTCTAAAAGAGAAAAAAATGGAAAAGCCGATTATAATAGGCCATTCTTTCGGCGGCGCCGTGGCAACAAAATTAGCGATTATTCATCCGGAAAGCATATCAAAACTAATTTTGGTTTGTGCCAGCGCCATTCGCCAGCCGCGCCGCAAAATTATTTTACTCAAAAAAATAGCGGATATTTTAAAGCCATTACTGCCGGAAAAACTCAGGAGATTTATTTTAAAATTATTAAAACTAGATAAAACCGACTATGCCCGAATTGAAAACCCGAAGCTTAAAGAAACTTTCAAAAAAGTCATCGCTGAAGATTTAAAACAAGATTTATTTTTAGTAAAATCGCCGACGCTTGTTATTTGGGGGGAAAAAGACGCCGAGACGCCGCTTAACGAAGGAAAAATCATTGCCGAAGCCATTTCCGGCGCAAAACTTGCAATTATAAAAAACGCCGGCCATTTTTTGTTTTTGGAAAAACCGGATGAGTTTACTAAATTAATAAAAGAATTTGCCTCATCATGATGCCTCTTAAAAATCTTCTATATCTTCTTCAACTTGAAGAATACGACTTAAAACGATTTGACGATTGGTTAAGAAACAATCCTGATCGGGTTGTTCTAGAAAAAAAGAAACGTATTGATTGGACTCTTAAAGCCCGCGTTCTTTTTGCGCTGGCCAATATTTTCAGTGTTTTTACATTCGGAAACGGATCGCAGGCGATAAAAATCGCCTGGCGATTTTTATCGCCTTTTGATAAATTGGCAAAAAAATTTTTAATATTTTTGGCGCGAATTAAGATAAACCGAATGAAAAATCTAATGGTTATTGGGGTTACCGGTTCTTACGGCAAAACTACGACCAAAGATACATTAGCGCATATTTTAACTCCCAAATACAAAACCCTTAAAACTGAAGGGAATTATAATACCCTTCTCGGTGTCGCCAAAACTATTATCAAAAATTTACGCCCAGAACACGAAATTTTTGTCTGTGAGATGGCCGCTTACGGACCGGGCGATATTATGGCGATTTCAAAACTTATTAAACCCAAAATTGGAATAATCGCCGCCATTGGACCAATGCACTTTGAAAGATTCGGCTCAATAGAAAACATTTTAAAAACAAAATTAGAACTTATTGAATCATTGCCCAAAGACGGAATTGGTTTTTTGCCAAAAGAATTGAAATCTCAAATGCTTGGAAACTTTCATAATTCCAATTATGGAAGTAAAAGTTCAATAGAATTTTTTTCTTCAAAAGAAGACTTATTGATGAAAGTCGGAGAAATTTTCGGACTTACACAAGATGAGGCATTAGAACGCTTAAAAACAATGCCACCAACCTCGCACCGGCAAGAAATTATAAAAGCCTCGGGCAATATCACTGTTATTGATGATACTTATAACTCCAATCCGGCGGGATTTATGATGGCTTTAGAAACCCTGAAAAATTTCAAAGCCGAAAGAAAAATCCTGGTTACGCCCGGGATGATTGAGCTCGGCGAGAGGCAATTTAAGTTAAACAAAGAAGCGGCATGCAACGGCGCCAAAATCGCCGACTATGTAATCATAGTCGGCGATACCAATAAAAAAGCCATTGAAGAAGGCCTGAAAGAAGAATTAAAAAACAATTTTGAAAAAAAAGTTTTTTGGGCTCCGGATTTAGAGTCGGCCAAGAAAAAACTTTCAGAAATCACTCTCCCAAACTCGGCTATTCTCTTAGAAAACGATCTCCCCGACCATTATTTTTAACACTTCCCGCAACTACAACATTTGTTTGCTATCGCTGACAAATGTTGCTGTATAAAATAAACAAATAAACTTTAGAAATTTATATTTTACAACCGGTGATTTCGGAATTGGCGATTTTAGAAATTAAATCTGAATCATAGCTGAACATTAACGATTGGCGTTCTTTATGACGCTTAAATCCGAGCTCTATGAGTTTATCCAGCAATTCTTCAAAACTAAGCCCTGATTTTTCCCAAAGATAAAACGCCAACGACCCGGGCAAGGTATTTATTTCAGTTATCCAGAAATTTTCCGTAGCCGGCTTAACCATAAAATCCACCCGCGAAATGCCGGCGGCGTCAACCGCCCTAAACGCTTTCATCGCCGTCTCCTGAATTTTTTTAGTTAACTCTTCGCTAATCGGCGCCGGCACAAGACGCGAAAGACCGGCCATACCTTTAATTTTCCCGCCTTTAAGATATTTATCTTCATAGGTCAAAACATCCCGGGTTTTAATGGGCTGCTCGCAGACCGAAACAGTTAAATCGTCATTGCCCAAAACCGAACAGTTTATTTCAATAATATTTTCTTTCCCCTCTTCAACAATAATCCGCCTGTCAAAATGAGAAGCGATATCTATCGCCTCTTCCAATTCTTTTAAGCCGCCGGCTTTGCTGATAGCCACGCTGCTCCCCAAATTAGCCGGTTTCACAAAAACCGGATAGCCCAAAATTTTTTCTATATTTTTTATAATCTCAATTTTGTTATCCCCCCATTCGCTCTTTAAAAACCAAATATATTTTACGATTGGAATGCCGGCCTCTTTAAAAACTGATTTTTGAATAATTTTATCCATACCGACAGCCGAACCGGTAACTCCGCTCCCAACATAAGGTGCGCCAGCCATCTCAAAAAGCCCCTGAAGCGTGCCATCTTCGCCAAAAGTGCCGTGAATCACCGGAAAATAAATATCCGCGCGAATTTTACTAAAAAATGATTTTATGGCGCTTAACGGCGTCAGCGCTTTAACGCTCGGCGAGGCCTGAAATATATATTCCGACACCTGAATATCTTTCAGCTTTAAATCTTTAAAGGTTTCTATTTTTTTAAGTTGCCTGTCAACCAGCCACCGGCCGGCTTTATCAATATAAACCGGGATAACTTCATATTTATCGCGGTTTATATTCTCAAAAACCTGCATCGCCGTCACAATTGAAACTTCGTGTTCCACTGAACGGCCGCCAAAAACCACCGCCACTTTTGTTTTAGAATTTTTCATATTATGCGGTAAGTATAAAATATTTAAAGCTGCGGTTCAACCGACTTATCCGGAGGAATCGCCAGATAACTGAATATAAACTGAGCCAAATCATGAAAAACCGACACCACCGTGCTTTCGGCAAAACGAACCCCTTTGGGATTATCAAGTTTAATTAAAGCGATAAATTTCGGGTCATAAGCCGGCGCAAAACCGACAAAAGTGTGAATATACTCATCAAGATAGCCGCCATTTTTTAAATCCGGCACCTGGGCCGTGCCGGTTTTACCGGCAATGGTGTAACCCTTAACCCGGGCTCGGCGTCCGCTGCCGTTTTCAACGGCGTTGACCAGCATATTAATTAATTTAACCGAGGTCTCGGAAGAAATAATTTGCGCCGGCGAACCATTTTTTGCCTCAAAGGTTTTGCCATTACGAGAGACAATCCTGGCAACCAAATGAGGCCGCACTAATTTGCCGCCGTTGGCAATTGCCGACAAAGCCCGAATCAATTCAAGTGGCGTCAAGGCGACTCCTTGGCCAAAAGAAGCCGTGGCGAAATTAATATCTCTCATATTTGATAAAACTGAAATATCTCCGGCAACTTCATTAACATCAATGCCGGTCTTGCTGTCAATGCCAAAATCTTTTAAATACTTAAGAAATATGTCTTTTGGCACTTTCTGTTCCACAAAAACAGCCCCGGTGTTCAAAGATTGCTCCAAAACCGTAGTCATTGTCTGCCAACCTAAAATTTCATCGGGTATTGAATTAGAGATGATCCGGTTATTAACTTGAACGCTGCCGGTGTTGTAATATTCCGTTTCCGGCGCAACAACGCCGGTTTCAATGCCAATAGCCATGGTAATCGGCTTAAATACTGAACCCGGCTCATAGCGCTTTAAAGTAACGGGATTAACAAAAATACCTTTATCTGAAACAACGGAATAGTTATTGGCGTCAAAACCCGGAAAAGAAGCTATAGCTATAATATCGCCGCTTTTAGGATCCATCACAACAATAGAGCCGCCGTTGGCCTGCCATTTTTTAACTGCCGAAACCAGCAAAGCCCCGGCTTGGGCCTGAATAGCCGAATCAACGGTCAAAACTAAATCGGCGCTGGAAATTAATCCGGAAAGATCCTGGTCGTAATATTCTTCAAGCCCATACTGGCCGGCCTGGCCATTTTTGTTAAATCCCAAAAACCCGATAACCTGCGAAAGATACAGCCCTTCCGGATAATATCTTAACGTTTCATCGTCAATACCAAGAGCCGGTTCTTCCAGAGTTTTAACAACATTAACGGCGACATCGGAAACTTTCTTTTTTAAAATTTCGTAAGGATCGTTCGGTTTTGATAATTTTTGAAACAAAAACTGTTCATTAAGCTCTAAAATGGGAACCAGTTTTTTTGCCAAGCTTGCCGGATCCTTCACTTTTACCGGCGCGGCGTAAACTAAGGGAAATTCTTTATTTAAAGCGACCGCGTAAGGAACGCTGTCCTTATCGGTTAAAAAAATGCTGCCGCGGGGAATAGCCGCGCCGCTATTATCGCTTATGTTTTTTGCTTTTGCCAAATAATAATCATGGCGAATCACAGTTAAATAAAAGAAACGCCCCCAGATAAGGAGGCCCAGCAAGACAAACGCCAGAATTAAAACCAAAATTCGATTTTCCGGATTGTATTTTATCATAGCCACTATTGATTCTTAGCAACCGGACCGGCAATTTTAACATATTGAATCCGGTCATTAACAATAAGATTCAGATCTTGGGCGGCTTTTTTAAGAAAACCAATGCTCCGCTTGTCGGAAAGCTCCAGATTAAGAGTCCTGATTTCCGCTCTCAAATTGTCAATATTTTTTTGCAGCATAGTTTTCTGATAATTTTCCATAACCACATTATTAATCATAAATAAATAAAAAACCGTCAAAGCGACAATGCTTAAAACCGAAATTGCGTTCAGCGTTTCTATTTTAATATCCTTAAATGCTTTTATTTTTATCATGGTTTTTGTCATATCTTTTCTACTGCTCTTAGTTTCGCGCTGCGGCTTTTAGGATTAGCCCTTAATTCTTCAGCCGAAGCCGTAAGAGGTTTCTTATTTAAAATTTTAATTATATTTCTTTTGTTTAAATCTTTGGACCAATTTTTTATCAAACGATCTTCCAAAGAATGAAATGAAATGAATGCCGTTCTCCCGCCGCTTGGTAAAACTTTCGGAATATCAGCCAAGGCCTTTTCTATTTCCGCCAGTTCCTGATTCACCTCAATTCTTAAGGCCTGAAAAATCAGAGTGGCGGGATGCAGTTTGCCGCGGCGCCTTAAAACTTTTTCTATAATCCCGACCAGTTCATTTGTAGTTTTTATTCTTTTCTTTTTTCTGGCATTAACTACGGCTTTGACAATTATTTTGGACTTTGGTTCTTCGCCTAATTTTTTAAAAATCTCAAAAAGTTCTGCTTCGCCGTAATTATTTAAAATATCTTCGGCCGTAATTGGAATTTTAGCGTCATAACGCATATCAAGAACTTCATCTTTCTGAAAGGAAAAACCTCTTCCGGAATTTTCCAATTGGCTGGTGGACATTCCAAAATCAAACACAATTCCCTTTATATTTTCAAAATTCTGATTTTTAACTATTTGATCTAAATTGCCAAAACTATCATTAACAAACACGACGTTATTTTTGAATTTTGAGTTTTGAATTTTGAGTTTGGCGGCAGCGACAGACATTAAATCGCGATCAATAGCGAGTAATTTTCCATTCGGAGCTATTCTTTCCAGAATAGCCGCCATGTGGCCGCCATCGCCAACCGTGGCGTCAACAAAGTTCTGATTCGGCTGCGGATTCAAATATTTCAAAACTTCGTTTAAAAGAACCGGAATATGCGCCATTTTTATATCCCAAATTCGCTTAGTCCTTCGGCAATGTCGCCGGATAATTTTTCTGACTCGGCGATATATTTACTCCAAACATTCTCGCTCCAAAGCTCAAGGCGATCTTGAACTCCAATTACCACAACTGATTTTTCAAGCTTGGCGTATTTTTTCAGCGATTCGGGAATTAAAATACGGCCCATTTCATCAATTTCAATCTCACAGGCGCCTGACAATATAAATCTTTTAAAATCTCTGGCCTTTTTCTGGCTCAACGGAAGAATATTCATTTTTTCCATAAAGAGCTGCCAGTCGCGATGAGGATAAATAAACAAACAATTGTCCAACCCTCTTGTTAAAACCGGCTTTTCTCCTAATTCCATTCTTAGCTTGGCCGGAATTGTAAGACGATTTTTAGAATCTAAGTTGTGTTTAAATCCCCCTAAAAGCATATTTTTTTCTTTTATAGGTTTCCGAAACCTATAAAGTTATCCACAGATTTATATACTTATCCACATATTTACCCACTTTTCCCCACTTGGTAGTTTAATAGTAATACAAAAAAAACAGGCCTGCAATAGGGCCCGGCTGTGGATAAGTATAAATAAAATATATCAAATTCAAATCTAACCTATCGTCTTGCGAGATTTTGTGGGCGCAATAAGAATCGAACTTATAGTCTTCGCAATGTGAATGCGACGTTTTACCATTAAACTATGCGCCCTAAAACATTTACAAAGTAAATGTTCGGGCGAATAATTCGCAATAGCGAATTATTCTATCCCAAAATTTTTAATTTATTTATTAATTTTTCGTGTTTGAAATCCAGAAGGTCGCGGACAAAGCGGTCATACATATCGTAGCGGTAATGAAATTCTTTAGTGGTCATCAGAGCGTAATTGATTTCTTTGCCGACTTCCGCCTCTAATTTTTTTATAAAATTATTAAATTTCGCTGGTTTTATATTGTCTCCCACTATCAGCAGATCGGCCCGGGAAGTGTCGGAATTAATAAACACGCCGGCCAAAAGCGCCAATTTAATTTTTCCCAAGCTCTTAAGGCGCTTTAACATTTTTTCTTTTGAAGCCGGACGGGCCTTTGCCGCAAGTTCCCTAAGTTCGTTATAGAACTCAAAATCGCGACTAACCCTGAAAATTTTTTTACCCTTTGGATTTTTACAATTTAAAAACTTGATTTCAACTAAATCCTTAATATTTTTGTTAACCAGCGTTGATTTTAAATTAAGTTTTTTCGCTATTGCTTTTGATTCAAAATCTCCGTCCGGATTATACAAGAATAATTTTAAAAGCTTCACTTTAATCGGTGAGTCAAATAAGATGTCTAAAGTCGGCTCGGAAAATTTTTTTGCCATACAAATTATAATAAAACAAAACGCCCGATTTTTCAATCGGGCGTTTTGTTTTTCTTTATTTATTTCAATTCAACTGTTGCGCCGGCTGCTTCCAATTTTTTCCTAAGTTCTTCGGCTTCAGCTTTATTAATGCCGCTTTTTACAACTTGAGGAGCGGTATCAACCAATCGTTTCGCCTCCTGGAGGCCCTTTTCGGTTGCTTCGCGAACCACCTTGATAACGGCGATTTTCTGTTCGCCCGCTTTGGCTAATACCACGTCAAAGGCGGTTTTTTCCTCCTTGTCTGCCGAAACTTCAGCGGAGGCGGACGCGGCCGGAACAGCCATCATCGGCGCCGCTGCCGATACGCCAAATTTCTCCTCAAGCGCTTTCACTAATCCGGAAAGTTCAAGCGCGGTCAATTTCTCAATTTCTTCTATAATTTTATCAAATTTATTTGTCATAAATTTTTATGTCCATTATTTTTTCGACCTTATATTATTTAACACACTGACTAAATCGCGAGTGTTCCCTTGCAATACATTCACCAATCCTGAAAGTGGAGCAATAATTGTTCTGACAAGCTGCCACAAAAGAATTTCGCGAGACGGAAGTTTTGCCAAAGTTATAATTTTATCTTTGTCCTGCCAATCAAGTCCCAAAAAACCGCCTAAAATTTTCAAGGCGTCATTAATCTTGGAGAATTTCCAAACCGATTGAGCTGTCGCCGCCGGATCAACATAACTAAAAACTATACCCACCTGGGTCTTAAAATTATCCAGATCAACATCTCCAAAATGGCCGAATCTCAAAACACGGCTGATTAAAGTTTTTTTGGCAACCTTATATTCGGCGTCAGCCGACTTCAGACTGCGCCTTAATTCCATAGTCTTGCTTACGGGCAACTTATTAAAATCAACCAAAATCGCGGCCTTGGCCCGGCTGAATTTATCGGTTAAATCTTTCAAAATATTCTGTTTTTGTTCGCGTGTAGTCGCCATAAAAAAATAAAAAGGCGGATAAAATCCGCAGACGAAATCGGTTGTATAGCCGTTCCTCGATAGGACTTATTGTTGCCTATTGTCTGCGGATTATCTGCAGTTTAGCAAGAATAAAAAAAACCGTCAAGAAGTTTTGTGCTAGACGAATACATTAGTAACGCTTATTTATAAAAAGAAAAGAGTCTTCGGCCTAACCGGCCGCATTTCTGTCCTATAGGCGGCAAATGCAGCTGACTCTGGTTGGCTTTGAAATCAGAGGAACAAAAACAAAACCCGGATACTCTCTTTTCTCAAATTCTTTTTCTGATTTTTTAACATAAAGCCAGATACTTTCTTTTATCGGCATCACCAAGCGACCGCCAACTTCAAGTTCTTTCAACCACTCTTTTGGCATTTCTTGCGCCGAGGCGGCGGCGATAATCTTATTAAACGGCGCGTACTTTTTTAGCCCCGGCGTAGCGTCTCCTAAAATTGTTTTCACAATCCCCTTTTTTATAAAATTATATTTTAAAATATTTTTCGTCCCGAATTCAAAAAGTTTTTTTATTCTTTCAACGGCATATATTCTTCCTAATTTTCCGACGATTTCCGCCAAAATAGCGGTTTGCCATCCGGAACCAAATCCGATTTCAAAAATTTTATCGCCTGATTTTGGCTGCAACAATTCAATCATAAAAGCCACCGTGTACGGCTGGGAAATTGTCTGTCCTTCTCCTATGGGAAGAGGTTCATTAATGTAAGCGCTTTCACGTATTGCCGCGGGCACGAAATCAACGCGATTAATTTTTTCAAAAGCCTCAATAATCCGCGGCGTTTTTAAAACGCCCCGCTTTATAAAATCTGGAACAAATGGATTGGTATGTTTCATTTTTGGCGCGGTTTTCTCCAATTTTCAATTTTTTTGTGATTGCCGGAAAGCAAAACTTTTGGAACTTTATATTTTTTGCCGCGATAAATAAAAACTTCCGGCCGGGTGTATGCTGGCACGCCAACCCCATATCTTTTTTCCTCAAGCGATTCAATCTTTCCTAAAACGCCCGGAATGTGGCGTGAAATCGCGTCAACGACAATCATCGCCGGCAGTTCTCCTCCGGTTAAAACATAAGGACCTATCGACAATTCGCAAATCCCAAATCCCGAATCCCGAACAATCTTTTTAATTCTTTCGTCCACACCTTCGTAACGGCCGGCGATCATCACAATGCGATTATATTTTTTCGCGAAATCGCTTGCCATTTTGGAATCAAACTGTTTTCCCGAAGCGGAGAATAAAATAATTTTCACTTTATTTTTGACTTTTGAGATTTGAGATTTGAGATTTAAAATTGAGCCGATGGCTTGAGCCATCGGCTCAATTTTAAAAACCATTCCCGGTCCCCCGCCGTATGGTTTTTCGTCAACGGTTTTATGCTTATCATTTGCAAAATCGCGCAGATTGATGATATTTATTTTTATTTTCCCGTTTTTTTGGGCGCGTTTAAAAATGCTCTCATCAAGATAAGAATTAAAAATTTTAGGAAAGATTGTAATAATATCAAATTGCATTATAGTTTATATATCGCCAAATAATAATTTTCCGAAGCTTATGAAAACATTTTATCCTGGATTCAAAATGCTTTCATCTAACCCAAAACCCCCGCGAAGCGGGGGTTTTGGGTTAGATTACAGTTGTTTCAAATCTTCAACAACTTGATCCATATCTCTTGTTCTTTCTCTCACTGGACGAGTTGAGCCCTCCGGTTCCTCTATCTTTAAATTGACGCGCGCGTTGTGGCGGGCGCCGATTATGCGAAGCAGAGTTCGGATGGCTTTGGCAGTCGAACCCTGTCGACCGATAAGCATGCCCATATCTTCTTGGTTTACTTTAAGGTCTAAAAGGACTCCCATCTCGTCAACCCTGCGCTCAATCTTGACATCGTCAGGATGGTCAACAATTGATTTCACAAGGTATTCAAGAAATTCCTGATCAACTGATTTATTAGCCATTTCTTTGAATAGTCTTATTTTAAGGTGTTAGTAGGTCGACCTATCTACTATATAATACAGTATAGCAAAAATTAAAACTCCGGTCAAGTGGCTGGCGTGACCTCTGGAACTGTTTCCGGGGTCGCTTTTGACACCGACTCCGGCTTTGTTGTTATAGATTCTTTTTTGGAAATTTTATGGACCGGTTTTTTGGCGCCGGAAATTATGCCCTGCGATACTAACAAATTATGAATAGTATCGGATGGCTGGGCGCCTTTTGAAATCCAATATAAAATTCTATCTTTATTTAAACTCACCGCTTTACTCTTGCGGTTAACATTACCAAGCAATTCCAAATACTTCCGGCGCGGCCCGGCGGTTTTTTGAGTTGCCACAACCCTAAAAGTCGCCGTATGTTTTTTCCCAACTTTTTGTAATCGAATAACCAGCATAATAATTTTACATCTCCGGCATTCCCGGCATGCCGCCACCGGCCGGCGGATTATTTTTTTCCGGGAGGTCAGCCACTAAAACCTCGCTCGTCAGAAGCATTGAAGCCACAGAAACGGCGTTTCGCAAAGCGGTTCTGGTGACTTTTAGAGGATCAATAATGCCGTCCTTAACCATATCAACATATTCTCCCGTAACCGCATTAAATCCGACGCCTTTTTCTTTATTGCTTATAGCTTGAATTACTTCACTGTCATCTTTATTGGCGTTTTTGGCTATAACGCTTATCGGTGATTCTAAAGCGTTAATTATCAAATTAATACCTTTAACTTCATCGCCAAATTCAACCGCGCCGGCTAATTTGGAATTTTTGATTTCACGAGCCGCTTCAAACAAAGCCACGCCACCGCCGGCAACGATACCCTCTTCAATAGCCGCTTTAGTGGCCGAGACCGCGTCTTCAATCTTAAATTTCTTCTCTTTCATTTCAACCTCGGTGGCTGCGCCGACTTTGATAACGGCCACGCCGCCGGAAAGTTTGGCTAATCTCTCCCGCAGTTTTTCCCTGTCAAATTCTGATTCGGTTTTTTCAAGCTGGACTTTAATTTGTTTTATTCTTTTTTCTATTTCCGGCTTGAAACCGGCGCCGCCGACAACAGTGGTATTGTCTTTGTTAGTAATTACTCTTTTTGCTTCGCCCAAAACATTCATATCAACATTTTCAAGCTTCATTCCCTTATCTTCAGAAATAACCTCGCCGTTGACCACCGTTGCAATATCCTCTAACAGCTCCTTGCGGCTGTCGCCAAAACCCGGGGCCTTCACCGCCAAAACATTAAAAATGCCCCGAAGTTTATTAACAACAAGAGTGGCCAAAGCCTCACCCTCAACTTCATCGGCAATGATAACCAGATTTTTATTGCCGGATTTTACCACTTTTTCAAGAAGCGGCATTATTTCCTGAAGCGAAGAAATTTTTTTGTCGGTTATTAAAATATAGGGCTTTTCCAAAACCGCTTCCATCCGTTCGGTATCGGTCACCATATAAGCGCTGACATAACCCCGATTAAACTGCAAACCTTCAACCAGTTCATAATCAACGCCCATGGTCTGCGCTTCCTCAACGGTTACCACTCCTTCTTTGCCGACTTTACCGATAACTTCGGCGATAAGCGAGCCCATTTCCTCGTCGTTAGCCGAAATAATCGCCACATCTTTTATTTTTTCTTTGGTCACCGGCTTGCTATTTTTCTTTAAAATCTCCGATACCAAAACCAGCGCTTTGTCCATGCCCCGCTTCAAAACCACGCCGTTGGCGCCGGAATTAATCAAATTTATGCCTTCGGCAATCATGGCCTGCGCCAAGACAACCGCCGTGGTAGTGCCGTCCCCGGCCACATCATTGGTTTTTGAGGCCGCTTCTTTAACGAGTTCGGCGCCGATATTTTCAAATTTATCTTTAAGTTCAATCTCCTTGGCAATAGTTACGCCGTCATTAGTAATGGTCGGAACGCCATAGCCCTTGTCTAAAACCACATTTCGGCCGCGGGGACCAAGAGTAATTTTTACGGCATTAGCCAATTGGTCAACGCCCTTTTTTATCGCTTCTCTGGCGGCAATGCCTGAAATAATTTTTTTTGCCATACGCTTTAACGTCTAGTAATCCTAATCTACTAAGATTTGAATTATTTAAATTACTTATAATTTACTCTAAAATCGCGAGGATTTCATCCTCTTTTAAAATTTTATATTCAATATCGCCGATTTTAAATTCGGTGCCGGCATATTTTTCAAACACCACTTCATCGCCTTTTTTGATGCCGGATTTCTTGATTTTGTCGCCGGCGCCGATAGCCACTACTTTTCCCTGAGCCGGTTTCTCTTTGTCAGCCGTCTCCGGTAAAATAATTCCTGATTTGGTTTTCTCGGCTTCTTTTATCGGCGCCGCTACAATCCGGTCGCCTAAAGGTTTTATAGAGATTTTCTTTATCATTTGTTTTGCCATACGACTTTGAAAATTAATTTATAATAACAGTATTATATTTTACTCAAATCCCCCGCCTTGTCAACATCATGCGCGCTTTTATCTTAAATAACGCACTTTCCGACGATCGTCAATTTATACGTTAGTAAAATTTCTTGGTCTAAATAGTCAGTTCTTGTCAAAAAAATTATTTATTGTTAATATTAAGTATTATAGTATAGTTATGATAATTCGTTTTTTGCTCCATATTATTGCCAATGCCTTGGCGGTTCTGACTGCGGAATGGCTGGTGCCCGGCGTTATTTATAATTACGAGTTTTTAAGTTTAATAAAAATAGCTCTGATACTCGCTTTAATAAACGCTCTCCTTAAACCGATGTTAAAATTAGTGTTCAGCCCCCTTATACTTATAACCCTCGGCTTTTTCACGATTATAATAAATATCTTTCTTATCTGGCTGGCGGTTTATTTCGTCCCGGAACTTTCCATCGCCGGCTTTACCGCTTATTTTTGGACAATGATTATCGTAAGTATTTTTAATTTTATAGTTTCAGCAGCTAGTCATAAAAAACCAAATGTCTGAATTTTTGCCAATAATTCAAATAGTAATTGCTGTGCTTTTAATCGGCGCCATTCTGCTTCAGAGGCGCGGCAGCGGTCTTTCTTCGGTTTTGGGCGGTGAATCAACTTTCTACCACACGCGCCGCGGCATAGAAAAATTTATCTTTTGGGCCGCCATTGTTTTGGCGATATTATTTATTGCCGCCAGCGTCGCCTATTTCTTCATTTGATGCGGAAACGAAAATAATAATAAAAATAACATCGGTAAACTTCTAAAAATTAGAAACTGGATGAGAATTTGGGAGCATCTCAGCGCCAAAGAAAAAATCTGGCTCGGTATTTTCTTTGTTATTATTCTTTTCTCAATTTCTTTTCTGGTCGGTAATTTTTATCGCGGGCAAACCAAGCCGGTGCCGGCTTTTGGCGGCACCTATATTGAAGCCCTGTCGGAATCGCCCTATAATCTTAATCCGCTTTTATCCACCAATGACGCGGACAGAGATCTCTCCCGTCTGATTTTCTCTTCGCTTTTAAAATACAACGAAAAAAGCGAACTCGCGCCGGACCTAGCCGCAAGCTATGAAATCTCAAAAGATGGAAAAACTTATACCATAAAACTGAAAGAAGCGGTGGCGTGGCATGATGGCGAATCTTTTAGCGCCGAAGATGTCGTCTTCACTGTCAACGCGGTCCAAAATCCGGAATATAACAGTCCGCTGCGGACTAGCTGGCAAGGAATAAAAACTGAGGCGCCGGATAAAAACACGGTTATCTTAACTTTAAAAACGCCCTATAGCACTTTTGTTGAAAACCTGGCTCTGCTAGGTATTCTTCCCAAACATATTTGGAGCAAAGTTATGCCCCAAAATTTTCCCTTAACTAATTTTAATCTTAAACCCATCGGCACCGGTCCCTATCGTTTTGTTAAATTGCAAAAAGATTCGTTGGGAAGAATCACTTCCGTCAATTTAACCGCTAATTCGGATTATTTTGCTTCGCCTCCGCTTATTAAAAATCTGGTTTTTAAATTTTATCTTTCCGAAGAAGAAAAGGTCTCGGCTTTTAACAGAAAAGAAGTTGACGGTCTTTTGCTCCAAACCGCCCAAAATAAGAATCAGCTGCGCGGCTTGGCCGATTCTTCGGTTTTCTCCCTTCCTTCTTTGAGAGTTTACGCGCTTTTTCTTAATACCGACGATTTGATATTGAAGGACCAAAACGTAAGATTGGCGATAAATTATGCCATTGACCGGGAAGAATTACTGAATAAATTATTAAATAGCGAAGGCAAAATAGCGGCTGGTCCGATTCCGCCGGGTCTGCCCGGTTCAGGCCCCGACATCAACGGATACGATTTCAATCCGAAAAAAACGCGGGAGATTTTAGAGAAAACCGGCTGGATAAAAAATGAAAACGGCATATATACCAAAAAACTCAATAAAAAAGATAAAGAAGCGACGCCGCTAAAATTCACCATTGTCACCGCTAAATCAATACAGCTTATAGCGGTTTTAATTCGCGATTATTTGAAAAATGTCGGCGTTGAGGCGGATTTAAAAATTATTTCTCTAAGCGAACTTCAGCAAAATTATTTAAGAACCAAAAATTACAACGCTATTTTAATCGGCGAATCCTACACCAGTTATATTGACCCTTATGTTTTCTGGCACGGCGCGGCCATAAAAGATCCCGGGCTTAACTTATCGCTTTACAACAACAAAAAAGTCAACAAAATCTTGGAAGACGCGCGCCAGACGATTGATCCGATAAAACGAGCCCTTAAACTTAAAGATTTCCAAAAATTGGTTTTGAAAGACGCGCCGGCGGTCTTTCTTTACTCGCCGAACTACATTTACGTAGTTAAAAATACGGTTAAAAATATAAATCTTGTCAATATGACTATTCCTTCCAACCGTTTCTTAAAAATTAATGAATGGTATATTGAAACTGAAAGAATATGGCGATAGATTTACAAAAAATATCGGGCCTGCCGATTTCTTTTGACTTCGAAAGTTTAAAATTGGAGTTTCAAAGTGATTTTCCGTTTATGAAAAAATCGGAAAGAAGTCTGAAAGAATTAAGGTCTTATCTGAAAAATCCCGAGGCGGAAAATGGACCGGATCCGGTTTATTATGTCTGGCGCGGCGCCAACTTAAAAAAAGATAATGAAAAAATAAAAGCTCATAATCTGCGCTATGACATTACTTTGATCCCGCCGGGAAAAATTGGCGGCGAATTTGTCAAAACCGCCGGCCATTATCACTTGCCCTATCCGGAAATCTATGAAGTTTTATACGGCCGAACCTATTTTTTAATTCAATCTTCTGACAAAAATCAAAAAAGTGTAAAATCCGTTTATTTGATAGAAGCCGGGCCTGGCGAAAAATTTGTTGTCCCTCCTGATTTTGGTCATAATATGATTAATGTTTTTAACGGGCCGCTTTTAACGGCCAACTGGATAAGCGATAAGGCGGAATATGATTATGAATCATATAAAAATAATCGCGGCGCGTCCTATTATTTTTTGGATAATGGCAGTTTAATTGACATTGTTAAAAATCCGAATTATGATTCGGTTCCTGAAATAAAAAAAATACGAATAAAAGAATACCCGGAATTCGGCTTAATAAAAAACCAACCTTTATACAGTTTGGTTAATAATCTTGATAAATTAAGATTTCTAAATTACCCTGAAGAATTCACCGCGCTCGGGTGGTGAAACTGGCAAACACGTACGGTTCAGGGCCGTATGCCGCAAGGCTTGCGGGTTCAACTCCCGCCCCGAGCACCACGTTGGAAAAGTCAATGCCTCGCCCTGCCCTTGGCGGGTCTCGGCGACCAAATCGTACGGATTTTTCGGGGCAAAAAGAAATTCCCGATTCCGTTAGAAGCAGAAAAGAAAAATTTTCATAAGA
>Ga0209541_10008771_pt1 | contig 16580 bp, 10 predicted proteins | sample RifCSPlowO2_01_FD_184027 | JGI IMG/M metagenome (GOLD analysis project Ga0209541, IMG submission 184027) | Groundwater microbial communities from Rifle, Colorado - Rifle CSP2_plank lowO2_0.1 (SPAdes) (version 2) | ecosystem: Environmental > Aquatic > Deep subsurface > Groundwater | place...
TGATTACGGCGTGATAATGCTCCAGCGGAAGTTGCTTACTCGGATAAATTTTTTCATCAAAAAATTGAAAAATTCGGCCTAAGATTTTATTGCGGGACAAGCTGGCGAAAAATACTCCGGCAAAAACGGTTAAGTTTATCCATCCGAAAATTTTTAAACCCTTGACAAACTTTTTAAAGTGCCCCGATTCTTTGATTTGATCAAGGTTATCTAAGGCAAAACCAGCAAGCAGTGCCAAAGCAAATGAGCTGATATATGACCAATGAAAAACGCCGCGGAAACGGTCAAAACCCGGCAAAAAATGAATCAGCCAGAAAACTCCCGTCCACTTGGCGCGTATTAAAAGGGAAAAAGAAGCGACCCCGATCCAAAAAGCGGCTTGTTTATTTTTTTTGATTAAAAATACCGCCGCGAGAGCTAAAAAAATCGTAAGAGTGCCGATATAGTAATTTGGAACAATCCCCAAACTTTCAAAACCGGTAAATTGCGGTAACTGCATATAAGGATAAAAAAATCTTAACGGATCAGCAATGCGCATAAAATCATACGCCAAATCGGCAAAACTCAACGCTTCGCCGCGAGCAGTAAATTTTAAATAATTTAAAACGGGCAAAATCCAAAAACTCGCTAAAGCTGACCCGATTATCCCGAAACTAAAATAACCATAAATTGATTTGAAATTTTTTGACCGAAATGATAAAAATAGGGCCCAAAAAAAACCGACGATAAAAGTATAAAAGACAATTTGAGTTTCTCCGGCGGCCAGACCATAAGCAGAAATTAAGCCCCCAAAAATCCACCAAATCTGCTTTCCTCGTGCTATTTTCAAAATTGCCAAAAAAAACAGTGGTATAAATAAATAAACATTGATAAACGGCAGAGTTGCGCCCCAATATAGGTTATTTTGGCTGAAAACATAAGCTAAACCGGCAAGATAGGAAGCGGTTTTCGTAAGATGAAGATTTCTGGCAAACCAGTACATGGCCAAACCGCCGAACAGGAAATTCAAAAATATTAGCCAGTTATAATCTGAAAAACCGCTTAGAAACAGAGATAAAACAAAAACTAATGGACTAAAAAATCCGACTTGTGTCAAATAAACCGGAAAGCCGCCCAAATAATTATCCCACCAAAGCCGTAAATTGCTCCGATTTATGCCGCTGACAAAGTCACCTGTAAACCGATAGTGGGCCAGGTCAAGCCCAAAATAGTCATTGATGATTTTGCCGCCAAATAGCGCCGGCCAAAAAATTAAAATTGTTGCGCCGGTAAAAACCAAAAAAACGACTACGGGTCCACCTTTAAAATTCTTGATAAAATTTTTAAGCAATGCCATTATTTTATATTATATACTATGACATTTAATACGATGGTGGCAAACATCAAAAAAACAATCGCTGATAATTTTTTGTTTTCTATTTTCATTATTATAATTATGGCCGTTCTCATTGTGAGGGCATTGCCGGAAAACCACCTGGACATGACATCGGCTGATACGCTAAATACCGCTCGTTGGTGGAGTCGGGATGGATTTTCAACACATTATTTCCTTCATCTAAGAAGCGGCTACGGAAAAATAGTTAGATATCTTGACGAACCAGAATTAAATGACCATGCCAGAGGTAGTGTATCCGGCAGTTTGGGCCGTCATAAAATATACGGTACTCATTATACCAGTATTGACGCTATCCCGGTTGCTATTTTAATGAAGTTGGGAATCAAGAAAATATTTTTCCTGCGCTTACCGGCAATTTTGGCCTCAATTTTCGGATTAATTTTTTTATACGCGTTCATCAAAAAACTATTATCAAATAAATATATTGCGTTTACTGCTGTAGCTTATTTTGGTATATCTCCGATTTTTATTAAATGGGCTGATTCAATGGATTTTTTGCCTCTCGGAGATTTTTGGGGTTTTTTAATTTTACTGGTTAGTCTTTCTGCTTTTTTATATTTAAATGATAGCCAGAAACCACTTAAAACGAAAAAGATATATTTATATTTAGTAACGATTTGGATAAGTCAACTGCTACTTTTTTCATCTTCTTATCATGCCACATTTTTTATTTTTATATGGCTTATGGGATTAACGGCGCTTTATATTTACAAAAACCAAAACATTAAACGCAAAATTTTGCTCTTGTCTCTTTTGGCGTTACTTTGGGTGTCGGCTCCGGTTTTCGGATTCGCGCTGCGAATATTTCAAAGTGTTGGATATTTGGGCTGGCAAGACGCCTGGTTGGATATCCAAAGCGCTTTTACTGCAGCCGGGAACAGATCTGGATTAGGTATTGTAACGCGCTTTGAGGGAATGGTAAAACCGTTTTTTTCTGCTACTGGACTGTTAAATGTTTACACGGTTTTGGCCCCCTTGGGATTATCAAAATTGAAAAATATGATTATAGGATCAAGAATTTCCACTTTATATATTTTGCCTTTATTGGCAACTTTAGGCGCGATTATTATTTTGAAACTTAAAAAGATTACGAATTACAAGCTACCTTATCAATATCTTATCATTCTACTGGCCGCCGCTCCGCTGGTTGAAACGTTTTTTCTTCCTTTTACCGGTTACAGGGAATATATCGGGCGATTGACCGCTCCTTTTGTTGGAATAATTATTGGCATTTTTGTTTGGATGTTATTTTTAGCTTTAAAAAACAAAAAATTAACGATTTTAAATAAACTTTTATTTTCACCGCTTTTATTATTAGCAGTATTATTATTCATTGTTCAAATCATCCTTAATAATTATTCGAATCTCTACAATCCCTACTCCGTGATATCCAATAAAGATATTTCTTTTGCCGAAGATATGAAAAATATCGAAAGCGGAGAAAAGGCGGTATTTATGATCAATTCTTCCGACACCAAAATACCGGAGGAAGAACTTAAAAAAAGATGGTCACTTTATGATGCGGCAAATTATAATACAAATTACATGATTTGGGAATATTATTTTGACATGCCTCTTTTAAACTTCACTAAACCCGCGTATCTTGCTAAAGATTTGATTTATCTAGAAAAACGCGCAGAATTTCCATTTACCGCCATCATCATTTCTGATGATGAAAAAATTATCAATGAACTATATATAAATTTAGCCGGCAAAAAATTACCGCTTTCGAAAATTAAAATTTTAAACAATAGATATTTCTTCACCGTCTCTCCAATTGTAAAAGTTGGTCTTTAAAAACAAAAACCCGAAAATTCGGGTTTTATCTGATTATCTTTTACTGCCGAAGCGCTTTTCCCATACGCTTTTTCTTATGCCTTCAAGTTCTGCCCTTGATATATTTTCATTTTTGATAAATGTATTGGCATAACGCACTTTTGTGACATCAAAGTCGGGGTAAAGAAGATCATTTTTTTTGCAATAATCATACATCCTTGATCCCGGAAGAGGCGTTACCATGGCCAAATAAAATTTATCCAAGGGAAGGGATTCTGCCAGCTCAACAGTCCGCTGGATCTGTTCGCGGGTTTCGCCCGGAAAACCCAATAGAAAGATGCCAAATATCGCTATTCCGACTTTATTAAGATAATTTATTTTTTCAACGGTCTCTTTTACGTTGATTCTTTTATCAATGAATTTGCCGATATTTTCTTCGGCTCCGGTTTCAATCCCAATACACAAAGAACTGAAGCCCGCCTTTTTAAGCAAATCGATGATTTCAAAATCAAGATTCGGAAGATCCGTTCCGGAGGGCACGGCATAGCTTATCCCCGGAAATTCGGCAATTAAGCGCCTAAGCAGCTCTTTAGTTCTACGCCTACCAACAAAAAAATTGTCATCAACAAAATGAACTTCCTCAATACCATAAACATTAATAAGCCATCTGATTTCTTCCACTACATTATCAATTCCCCTCGGCCGGTAATTTCTTATTCCGGTATGGCTTGGAACGGCGCAATATTCACACAGATGAGGACACCCCCTGGAAGACATAACAACTCCGAATTTTTTATTGCAATCGGGAACATTGGCTATTATTAAATTTCTTTGCCAGTATTTACTGAGACCGACAAGGTCCCAAGCTGGATAAGGCAAATTATCAACAGTTTTGACGTAATTTGTTTTGGGTTGTGTGACAATATTCCCAGTGGTCCTATCAACATATACGAGGCCATCTACTTCAGAGATGTCTCCGCCGTTATTCATACTTCTGATAAATTCCTTAAAACTGTAATCGGACTCGCCAAGAAACACATAGTCAGCTCCGTGATTGAGAAGATGCTCGGGCAACGCCGCCGCATGGTGTCCGCCAGTAATGGTTATGATATTTTGATTTAATCGTTTTGTAATTTCCAAAAGTTTTAACACGAAACCGGATCGGCTTGAAAGTATGCATGACACGCCCACTACATCCGGATGAAATTCTTTGATAACATGTTCATATTCTTCAAATGACGCCCCATAAAGAATAATGTCGTCAGAAATCTCTATCTCTTGTTTGTAATTTTCAATAACCATGTCATATATGCGAATATCATATTTCCTGTCGCCAGCTATTGATGCGGCCAGATATGCCAGATTTATAGGTAAATACAGTTCTTTGATTTGCCTGGTTCCATCCAATTGCACATAAATTGAACCCGGAGGATTAACAAGCAAAATTTTCTTTATTCTCACTTTCTTACTTCCCCCCGGCTTTTTATGATTATTAAGGTATCGTTACAATCAGATGACCGATATTTTACAATTTTCGCCAAATAGCGTCAACTGCATATTTAAACTGTCCCCACAGCCCCGGATATTTGAATATCACCTCATGCCCCCCTTCCGGAACAAAAACGGATTTAAATAGGTAATTAGCGGTGTAAATATCGGTTTTTTGGTTGTCTATGTAGGCTTCCCAAGTGGGCAGATTGGCATCGGAATAAACCAGCCAGCCGCCATTGCCCGAAGTTTTGATTTTTACATATTCCGGCTTGAATTCCAAAATATCGAAGTCCGGCTTCGAAGAATTTTTGAAGTCGGGCTTCGATATTTTATCATGTTCAATAAGCGTCAGCTCATGAAAATCTTTAACTTTCAATAATCCCTCAAAAGCGCTTTCGGGATCAACGAATTTAACATTCTTGGCAAAATAAATCCTTGGCATAACATCGGGGTTTTCGTATATGTATACCGGGATGTTTTTTTTGGTAGCTGTTGTTTGGTAAATAAGCTTAAAGTTAGGGAGTTTGAATGAGGAAAAAACGTACTTGATGTTAAGCATAGAGAGGAGATTAAGATTTTTTTTGGAGGAAAAGCGGGAGATTTTATCGTTGAGAGATAAATCATCGGATTTTATCCAAACGGGCTTTGAATATGTGGCCGGAATTTCATAACCAATTTCATCAAGAACGCTGGAAATTCTTTGAGACCTAAACGGTTCTCCCCCGCCAACCCCGTCAACCCAATAAGGATTTATCTGGAGTCCGAGAGTTTTAATTTCATAATCTAAAGGATTTTTTACATCATAAAATCCGAATTCTTGATACATTTCCGGGGGATAAAATCGAAAAATTCTAAAGTTATTTGAACCGGGCAGTTTTTTGATAAAACTAATCGTATCGGGCGGAGTAGTTATTAGTGTTTTCGGCGTGAAATTGTAATACCCGTGCCAGATTAAAACCAGATTTAAAATCGTAATTCCGACCGCTAAAATCCTGAATTTGCCGAAATCCAAATAATCTTTCTTATAAGCAACAAAAAGCAAGGCGCCAACTAAAATAAAAATCAGAGAAATTAAAAAATAATAATTTGAAAATGAGAGCGTTGCGGCACTTTTATCAAAAACCTGCGTTATTACCTGATGGTAGTAATCAGTTGAATATCTTTTGGCGGTTGAATATAGGCGGGAATCAAAATATCCGAAAGCGGCGTTTAAAATATCGGAACGAAAAAATTTTACTGCTAAATTTGCAATCAGCGCGCCTATAACGTTTATTGCCGCAAACCAGCTGATAATTTTAATAAAAATACCAAACCAGCAATAATTTCTGATTTTTTTTAAGTTGTCCAAACCGTAACCGCCAAGCGCCGCTAAAGAAAAAAAGGCCAAACTGTACCAATGAAATGGCCCCCTAAAGCGATTAAATAGCGGCAGGTATTGTGTCCATTGAAAAATCGGGAAAAACCACAACCGCATTGAGAAAGCGAAAACAAAAAGCCCGAGCCAAAAAGCAATAAATTTATTTTTTCGCCATAAAAACGCCGCTGTTATTGCCAAGAACAACGGAATAATACCAATGTAAAGATTTGCTAAGCCACTTAATAACGCAAAGCCGCCAAAACCGGGAAGCTCTATAAGCGGATAAAAAAATCTCAAGACGTCGCCGCTTTTCAGATAATCAAAAAAAACGGTTGAACTTACCGTTTCGCCGCGCAAGGTGAATGGCAAATAATTTAAAACCGGCAAAAGCCAAAAACTCGCTAAAATTGTTCCGGCAAAAGAAATAAAAATATACCCACGCAGTGTTTTGCTAAAAAATTTTGGATAATCCAAAAATATGGCCCAGGCTAGGCCAGCGATAAAAGTATAAAAAACTATATTAGTCAAACCGGCAATAAAGCCAAGCCCGGCGATTAAACTGCCAGAAATTAAATATTTTCTTCTCCCTTCCGATAATTTAAGAATGGCACCAAAAAAAAGCGGGATAAAAGCGTAAAGGCCATTAAAGCCGGGCATTGACCCATAGTGAATGTTGTTTAAAGAAAGAGCCCAGGCAAAACCGGTTAAAATTGCCGCCAGTCGCGATAATTTTAAATTTCTTACAAACCAATACATAGCCAACCCGGCAAATAAAAAATTTAAAAATGCCAGCCAGTTGTAGGCCAAAATATAATCAAAAAATCTAAATAGTAAAAGTCCCAGAGGATGAAAAAAGGGAATTTGCGTCAAATACGCCGGGTAACCCGCCATATAATTTGACCACCAAAGTTGCAAGTGTCCTTCCCTTAAGCTGCTGCCAAAATCTTTATAAAAATTGTACCCGGTTTGCCCTACGGCGTAGTTGGTAATGTAATAATCATTAAAAATTTTTTGGCCGCCTAAAATCGGCCAAAAAATTATTAGCAGTCCGAAAAAAAATACAAAAAACACTGCCGTCCATTCGGCAAATTTATTTGAACAAATCAGATTTTTGATTCGGCTAATATCCATATTTGATTCTTACTATCATAGCACATGATAACCAAAAACCTCGCTCCTTCATCCGTCAATTGACGGAGGCGGAAGCGAGGTTGGAAATTTTAATTTATACCGGTTCAATCAGCATATTTTGCCGGTGCTCTTCTTCCGAAAGGAAAGGGTACATCCTTTCAATCGGAGAACCGGCCCAGGTTCCGGAAGCGTCCTGGCGCGACTTATCCAAAACAGACAGTGGAATCAGCGATTGATTTACCGGCATCATTATTTCGCATAAAATCGCTTCTCTGCAATTGAGAACCTTATTAATTGCGGTTTTCATTCCGGAATGGCTGTTTAATTTGCAGGAAATTATTCCATAAGCTTTGGCTATTTTACAAAAATCCGGAGGGCTGTATCCGCTTGACGGCTCCGAGCCGGAATAGCGGCCGTCAAAAAACATTTCTTGAGTATGTTTGATGGTCAAATAACTTCTGTTATTAAGAATAAATATTTTCAAAGGAATTTTGTAATGAACCAATGTTTGCAGTTCTTGGATATTCATTTGAAATCCGCCGTCACCGAAAATTCCAATTATTCGGCGGTGCCCGCCACCGGCAAACCAGGCGCCAACAGCGGCTGGCAGGCCGTAACCCATCGGAGCAAAGCCCGTATTGGTCAGCAATCTTTGATGACCCTTAATTCTAAAGGTTTGCATAGTGCAGGTTAAACTGGCCCCCATATCGGTAACAACAATATCGTCATCATCCAAATGTTTGCAAAGTTCATCAATAAAAACATAAGAATTGACTCCGTTTTGATTTTGGAAAAATTCGGGAAAAACTATCGGATACTTATCGCGCCACTGGCGGCATTTATCAAGCCATTCCGCAACATCGGGGATTTCCGACACTTCGAGTTTGCTTAAAACAGCGCTCATAAATTCACCGGCCGACGCTTTGATGGGAAGATCAATTTTTATCAGGCCCTTACCTAATTCGTGAAGATCTATATCAACAACTATTTTTTTTGCCTCGCGCGCGTAAAGAGCCGGAGAGTTACCGACTTGGCGGGTATCCATTCTTGAACCGATAGCAACAATCAAATCAGAATTGGCCACCGCATAATTGGCACCTCTTCGACCCATAACTCCGGCTGAACCGAAATAGAGCGGATGATTATGATTTATCAAATCAATGCCGCCCCAAGTCGTAATGACTGGAAATTTCAGCTTTTCAACTAGGGTCAAGAGTTCGTCCACACCGCCTTGGGGATTGCTAAGCCGAATGCCGCGCCCGGCGATAATTATCGGTCGCCGGCTTTCGCTTATCATCCGACAAACCTGGCTTATTTTCTTATCGTCCATCAAATTGCCCAAAAGGGTCGGTTCGGCATCACCGGAAAAACTGAAAATTTTATTAGGATCAATCGCGGCATGCTGAAGATTGGTTGGTATATCCAACCAAACGGGGCCGGGTCTTCCAGATTTAGCCAAAAAAGCGGCTTTTTCCAGATGATACCTGATTTCTTCGGCATTTTTAATCATAACCGCGTATTTTGAATACGGTTTTACGCCGTCAACAATATTTATCTGCTGAACGCCAAGCTGTCTGATGGTATTGCCGTCGGCAGTCACAATCAGCGGAACTTGGCCGGAAATAAAAATGCAGGGGATAGAATCCATATAAGCGCAGCAAAGCCCGGTAATGGCATTGGTGCCGCCCGGCCCCGATGTCACCAGTGCGGCGCCTATATTGCCGGTAATGCGCGCGTAAGCCTCGGCGGCAATAGCGGCGCCCTGCTCATGATAAGTACAAATCGCCTGGATTCCCAGGTATCCATTAAGTGAATCAAATAAATTAGCATTGGCGCCCCCGACAATGCCGAAAACGTGTCGGACTTTCAAATTTTCCGCTAGAAACCGTATTACATAATCGGAAAGCTTCATAATCGCATTTCCTTTCGTTGTTAAAGAACAAAGTTGATAGTTAATCACAAACTAAAACATTCAATCAATTGTGTCAAACTCTAGACGCAATTTAAAAAAAATTGTATAATACGGCATCGGAATTTAGTCCCTTAACATTAAAGGGGGAAATGAATGAAAATATTATTTACCAACTCACCCTTAAATTTTACGCATGGGCATACTTTCACTCAGCCAGATTGGCAAACGTTGGTTTTGCCGCTTTTGGCCGGTATTGTCGGCAATAAACATGAAGTAAGACTGGTCGATAATATGCCGCTGTTGTGGCGTTCTAATGTCATTCTTGAGGAAATTGAGAAGTTTCGACCGGCAGTGGTCGGGTTCAGCATCATTGCCGCAAGGGACATACATAGCACAGTTAAAATAATAAAACGAGTCCGCGCGCTGTATCCGGAATTGATTTTGGTTGCCGGCGGCCAAGGCGGCAGTTTTTATAACGAACTATTGCTTAAAAACGGAGTAAATTTCGTAGTGCGCGGAGAAGGTGAAATTACCCTTAAAGAGTTGACTCAAGCGTTTGAAGATAAAAATTATGATTATTCTTCAATTCAGGGCATCTCATTTTTTGAAAAGGGAGAAATCAAAAAAACCGCAGACCGCCAGAGAATCCGCAATCTGGACGATTCTCCTTTTCCCGCGATTCATCTAATGCCGCTTAGAAAATCAAGATGGTTTCCCGGCCGATTTACCGGCCCGATTGAAATGTCGCGCGGCTGTCCTTTTGATTGCAACTTTTGCGCCATTACATCTTTTTGGGAGAGAAGTTTCCGCCAAAAATCCAACGAAAGAATAATTGACGAATTAAAATATTTAATTAGCAATGGAAGGTCGCATTTATATTTGGCCGATGACAGCTTCGGCATGAACGAAAAAAAATATATAGATCTTTTTGAACAAGTACTGAGATTGGGTCTTGATATTCGTTTTTTTGCCCAGATGCGGACCGATACGGTGGGTTTGCATCCAGAAATGATGGCTTTGGCCGCCAGAGCCGGATTATATGGCGTCTTAATAGGATTCGACACTTACGAAAAAGAGATGTTTCATCATATTGTAAAAGTGGGCAGCATAGAATTAAATCTTAAATGCGCTGAAGTTTTACGTAAAAATAAAATTATGATTTTCGGCTCACATATTTATGGCTTTCCGGAACAAAAACGGCCGTTAGATTTCAGCAAAACATTTTGGATGGGGCGCAAGAATTCCGACTTGTTCCGGATGCCTCATTTTTCTCTGCTCCCCGGAACGAAAATTTACGGTGAAATGATTACTCAGGAAACTGTTGACACGCAAGGAAGCGACGACGCCAGATTATTCATAAGGTCCAAACAAGAGCAAAAACTCTTTAAGAGATGGTATATACTATTTAACTTAGTACATATTTTTTTGCCCGACGAAATTATAAAAGCAATTTTTCACCCGAATAGAAATATACGAAAAATAAAACAATACGGATATATCGGAATTTTAAGACATTACTTATATAGAGTTCTAAGAAAAGTTAATTGGTGCGATATTTAACAATCAAAACCGCGCGAACTTTATTTAAGTTCGCTTTTTTTTAAGTACTGAAGCAAGCCGGAAAAATTTTCAGCGATAAAGTCGGGGCCAGCTAATTCAAGTTTGGTCGGAGCTTGAAAGCCCCAGCTGGCGCCGATAGCTTTAAAACCGAATTTTTTTGCTAAGATTAAATCACCGCAGGTATCGCTTACCAGAATCAGCTCGGCGGGGGGAAGCCCCAATTGTCCGACGATTTCATTTATTATCCGCTCCTTGCTGTAATCAGAACTGGCGGCGATAATTTGAAAACATTTTTCAAGGCCCCCGGTCTTTAGCAGGTCCGTAATTCTATCCTGTTTCCCGGAGGAAGCAATGATTAAAACGAATTTTTCCTTTACTTTATTTAAAAATTCCGGCACTTCAAAAAAGAGTTGGACTGGCAAATAATATTTATCAAAGTTTTGCTGCCGAATCTGAGAAAATTTTTGATATGCCGTGTCATTTTTAATAAAATTTCTAAATGCCTCGTGAATATTACCCATAAAAAAATCTCGGTATTGGCTTTCGGAAAGGTTAACACCGACCGTTGCCATCGCCATTTTATTCAATGCGTACAATTGATTAAAAGAGTCGGCTAAAACGCCATCAAAATCAAAAATGATTGATTTCATATTCACTTACCAATTGTTTTGATTGTTACTATTTGCAAATCGCGGCAAATAATTCCACCATTGCCATTTAATTCTTCCGTATGCAGAATATCGGCGGGACCGTATAGCATATCGCCGTGTTTTGAAATGACAGCGCCGGCAGTAATAATCATCAAATTATTTTTTTCCTTGCCAAGCGCGACCAAATCACTGGCGCTGCTGATGGATTTAATGCACATTCGACTGTTGTAAAAATCTTTCGCATTTCCAATGTCATTAGCTGCAAATCTTATATGGCCACTTTCCATTATCATTTTTTCTAAACCTTCGTAGCAATCGTTAGCGCGACCGTATTTGTCTTCCAGTCGAATTAAGTCGTGTTTCATCGGCGGAGTTTCAAACTCAAGAACTTTAGTACCGCTTTTGGAAGTCGCCTGGGTTGAATGAAAAGTGCCGGAATCAATAATAACTGCATCCATTGGTGATAGTTCCATAGATTCATTTAGAGATGAAAAGTTAGCTTTGCCGTCAAGAATTACCAGAATTGTCTTTTTGTTGGGATGGCAATGCATTGAAGTCGCTTTATTGTAACCGATAAAAAGATTCCAAACCTCAATGGTTGGATTACTATACACAAGATATTCGTTGCCCCACGGCTTATTGACAACCAATTTTGACAAATCAGCTGCAATCGGCGTTGCGTTGTAGGGTCTAACGGCCAGATATTTTTTATCTAACGATGTGAAATTAAGACGAAAAATCATACTTGCTTAAATTTTGCCAATATTGATTTCATTAAATCGCCGACGTCGCGGGGATGGCGGGCTGTTATAATATTGCCATCAACCACCGCTGGCTTATTTATATAAATAGCGCCGGCATTTTTCAAATCATCAATAATGCCGGGATAGCAGGTGGCTTTTTTCCCTTTTAAAATCCCCGCAGAAATTAAAACCCAGGGCCCATGGCAAAAAGCCGAAACAATTTTCTTCTGCTTGTGCATTTTCTTGATAAACTCCAAAACCTGCGGGATTTGCCTGATTCTATCCGGAGCTTCAAAGCCGCCGGGTATTAAAACTAGGTCATAATTTTTGGGGTCTAAAGAAAGAGCGTCAACTAAAACGCCGTAATACCGGACAATTAATTCCAGCGGAAAGTTAAGCCGGCCGCTAACAAGTTTTTTTTCTTTAGTCGCAACGTAAACTTCAAAACCCGCTTCTTTAAGGCGGATAACCGGATATATTACTTCTTCATCCTCAAACCCTTCGGCGGTGATAATGACTGCTTTTTTCATATGTCTTATAAATTAGCATAAAAAGAAAATATTTGCCACTTAGATGCATTTAGGAGCATAATGGAAATGTTTAATGCTGTTAAAAGAAAAATTTAAAATTTTATTTAATCGGGTTTCAATGTTTCTTAAGACTGACATAATTTATACGCTTAAGGGCGGTTTTTTTCTCTCGCTCGGAAATTTTTTTTCCGTTGCGGCTAGTTTTGCCTTGGCTTTCTTTTTCGCCCGCCTCTTACCGAAAGAAATATATGGCACTTATAGTTATGTTATTGCTTGGATTTCGGTTTTGGGAGTTTTTGCTTTAACGGGAATGGATACGGCCGTAATCCAATCTGTAAGCCGCGGTTTTGGTGGTTCGCTGATTGCGGGACTGAAGAAAAAAATAAGATACGGAATGTTGGGAACTTTGGCGGCTTTGCTGATCGGAGTTTACTATTTCTATAACGGAAATCAAACGCTTGCTTCAGCTTTTTTTATAGGAGCAATATTTATTCCCTTTATCAACGGCTTTCAGATTTATAATGCCTATCTTGTCGGAAAAAAAGAATTTAAAACATCGGCTTATTATGCTATAGCCGGCCAAGTATTCATTGCCTTATCGCTTATTGCCGCGGTTTATTTCACCAAAAATATTATTTATATTGTAAGCGCGTATCTAATCGCTAATTTAATTCCGAATTTAATTTTTTTCGTGCTTACCAAGTTAAAAATCAAACTGCCGGAAGAAAAAGATCCAGGGATAACCTCATACGCCAAACACTTGAGCGCCATAAATGTTCTTTCGGTTGTTGCCTCTTATATTGATCAATTTCTGGCCTGGTATTTTTTGGGGCCGGCAAATCTGGCGACTTATGTTTTTGCCACCGCCCCGCCGGAACAAATTAAGGGATTTTTTAAAGGGCTTTCAGATTTGGTTCTGCCTAAATTTTCCGGCAGAACTGAAGAAGAAATTAAAAAGACAATAGCGCGTAAAATAATTATTTTGACCGCTTTCACCGCTTTGGTGGTCGGAATTTATATTTTGTTGTCCCCTTTATTTTACAAAATATTTTTCCCGCGATATTTGGATGCCATGCTTTTATCCCAGATTTTCGCCCTGTCAATGCTAAATACTCCCCCGGGATTAATTATCGGCGCTTTAACCGCGCACAAAAAAATCAAGCGGTTATACGCTTTTAACATCATTTCGCCGATTTTTCAGATTATAATAATGGCGGTGTTAACGCCGCTTTACGGTTTAATCGGATTAATTTCAGCCCGCGTCATAGCCAGAACATTTACGACTGCTCTTTCTCTTTTAATTTACTACAAAAAATGACAAATATTAAAAATTTCCTAACCAGACATTCCTTTTTTATTGTTTTCATGCTGGCGCTGGGAGTTTATCTCGGCATTAAAGCTGTTCCTGAGAACAGCTGGGACGGCTGGCGGGTCGGATCGGCTCAAGCGCTTCTTTCCGACAAGCATTGGGCCAATGACGGATTTTTAAAAAATTACTTTTTGTTTCTTCCTCAGGGATACAGCAAAACCGTCCGATATTTCGATGACCCGGAATTGCGCCAGCACGCCCGTGGTACCGCTACCGGAGAACTAATAGGAAGACGTCTTTATTATACTCATTATCCCTCTGGCTATCTTTTACCAACCGCGCTTTTAATGAAACTTGGCGTGGAAAACCGTTTTTGGTTTCGATTTTTGGAAATAATATTCTCTCTCGCCGGATTAACTTTTTTATATTGGTTTTTCACTTTAATTTCAAAAAGTCATTTAATTGCCCTTTTGGGAATATTTTTTTATGGCGCGTCAACCATTTTTTTAAACTATGCCGACAGCTTAGCGGCCAATCCGGTGGAAGAATTACTGCGGCCGGCAATAATTGCGCTAAGCGTCGTGGCACTAAAAAAACCGGAAAAAAAATACTTAAAATATTTAATTTGGATTTTATACTTTGCATTTGCCAGCTCTTCTTTCGACTCAACCTTTTTCGTTTTTGCCTGGTTAATCGGACTCGACTTTATAATGGAAAAAAAAATTAGTCCCAACAAATGGTTATTTTGGGCTTCGGCGCCGATTGCTGCGTTTGGATTGCAAATACTGCAGAATGTTTGGTATCTCGGCTGGCATGATGCGCTACTTGACCAGTTTGGTGCATTCAAGGTGCAGATTTTGGGCTCACGAAATAATTTTTTTATCACCCATTTACAAAGATGGCTTTCTCCTCTCGGCTGGTTTTTCGGAACTAAATGGCATTTTGGCATCTTGGCATCCGCTGCCGGAATTATCGCGATCAAATCAATTAAAAAATATTTTCCCGATGAAATATTCAACGAAAAATTTTTATATCTTGCTTTTTTTGCGACTTTGTTTAATTTTCTGTTTTTCCCGTCACTTTTCTTCCATCAAGCGCGCGCCGTTTCCATATTCGGTGGACTTTTGGTGGGAATTTTAACGGTATATTTTTTTAAAATAGTTCGCCAGACAAAACAGCGATGTACTGCAGTGTTGGGAATTTTTGTTTTAGTTTTAAGCCTTTGGTTTATCCAAGGAAAAAGAACTTATGCTTACATTAAAAATTGGCCCAATAATGTTTGGCCGATTGAAAATATTAATTTTGACAAAAAAATTAAAAACCTGATCGCGGGTGATAAGGTAATTTTTCAGATGCTTGGATCCGACCAAAAAATTTTTGGCTCTGACCGTTATCTGATGGCCGCTTCGGAAGATGAATACTATGTCGGCGCGCCGATTTTAGGATTTACAAATACGGCAGACCTGATTCGCGATTTCAATTATTTAAAAAAGCGTTCTGAATTTCCTTTCAGTGCGATTATTATCACTGACAAAAAAGAAATGATTGAAAAAATCGGCCAAAAACTGCTTAACTATAAAGCGAGGCCAGTTGAAAAAATTAACGATAAATTCGTGCTGACTATTCTTCAATAAATTTTTTATACCAAGCCAAAGTTTCTTGAACTTGTTTTTCTAAACTAAAAAACTCTTTAATTCTTGTGCGACCGGCCTTGCCGAAAGCAGTGGCTTTTTCTGGATTTTTTAACAAATCAACGATTTTGTCGGCCAATTCCTTTTCATTATAAGGATTTATAATATAACCGGTTTCGTTATTTGATACCGCTTCTTTTGTGCCGCCAAAACAGGTGCCGATAACGGGCTTTCCAGCTGCCATCGCTTCAAGGTTGACTGTTGGAAATGGATCCAAGTAAAGCGAAGGTAAAGCTACAACCATGGCTTTGGCAAAAAGTTTTTTCATTTCTTCTCTGCCCTGCCAAGGCAAAGTTTTAATATTTCCACCTTGGCCCGCTTTAAAATCATCGTCACCTATAATTGTTAATGTAGCATCGGGAATTTCGGAACCCGCTATACTAAATGCCTTGACTAAAACTTTAACCCCCTTCGCGTCATCTACTCTGCCGGCAAAAAGAACGTTGCGTTCTGGAGTCTCAAAAATTTCCCGTTCTTTCACCTCTATACCGTTATGAATAACTTCTACACTAGAAATACCGTTTGCTTCAATCGCCCCCTTAAGTGCGTTGCTGACAGCAAAAATTTTATCAATTTTTTTAAGCGCTTTTTTGATGAAAAATCCTTGGAAGGGATTAAACGCCAGACCATCGCGCTTTAATCTATCAAGCCAAGTGATTTTATAATTAGCAGCTGGACTAACACCGCAGATTTTTCTTTTAGGATAAAGCTTGCCGTTATAAATAGTTTGAGAATCGTGAAGAGTTAAAACAACTGCTTTGGAGAATTTTTTAGCAAGACTGATTATTCCATAGGAAAATCGGTGGTGAAGAGTATGGATATGGACAACATCGGGATTAAAATCTTTTAAAAATGACGATGCTTGGCGCAAAATACCGCGGTTTTTTAAGTTTTTCCAATTTCTGAATCGGCCGAACGGTTTTGAAAAGATAATCTCAATTTGAACATTGTCTATTTTCAATTTTCCAACTTTTTCGGGATCGTGCGTGGCGGTCACTACCAAAAGCTCATTACCGGCAACCATAAGTCCTTTT
>Ga0209541_10008772_pt1 | contig 16580 bp, 25 predicted proteins | sample RifCSPlowO2_01_FD_184027 | JGI IMG/M metagenome (GOLD analysis project Ga0209541, IMG submission 184027) | Groundwater microbial communities from Rifle, Colorado - Rifle CSP2_plank lowO2_0.1 (SPAdes) (version 2) | ecosystem: Environmental > Aquatic > Deep subsurface > Groundwater | place...
GTATCTGTTCCTGTCCAACTCGTTCTTTAACAATCTCTTTAACAACTTCCTCTTTCATAATAACAATCAGAAAGGCTATTAAATAAACTTATAGTTCCACACAAAAACTAAAAAAATTATTCTCCTGCCCAAGTATCTCCGCCAAGATATTTTCCAGTAGAATCATAAGCATAATAAACTGTTGCAATGGAAGAACTACTTGCTAAGCTCTTTGCCTCAGTAGTCTTTTTTCTAGCTTCAGTTAATGCTTCTTTAGCAGTGTCATATTCTCCAAATACCCCATCACTCCCATCATATTTATCAATCCAAAGAACTCTAAATTTACCATTACTTGAAGTTCTTATTCCAGCAACCCTCTGTTTATTTCTATCAATGTCTTCAAGTAATTTATCCATAGAAATTCCCCGCTCTCTTGCTACAGCATCAGCCAAATCCCTCACATGACTATCTTTCTTACGTTCCATTTCAATCTAAATATATTCCCAATAAATAGTTTATAAGCATTTATATATCTAAATATATGTCTATTTTCAAATTAAACCCAAGTCCTAAACTCAAACCAAACAATCATGTCGTAACTATACAATAAGAACATAATCGAAACATTTAAATACTTAGTAGAGTTCGCTTAATTATCATCACCTCTTTTTCCCAGGAGGAGACTTCATAGCCATCTTTTTGGCGGTTATGGACTCTCCTCTATGGGTTATTTAATATCAAACTAAACTTTAACTTCATCTAATTTCTTAAAGTGGTCTTTTCCAATTGACTCAAGAACTCCTTTAAACAATTCAGTAACATTTTCAACTTCTTCCTTTGTTTTCCCCTCAATCTCAACAAAAGTAACTTCAACAGGTTCAAGGATTTTCATTATTCCGAGTTCAGTTCCATTCACATTCCAATACTCCCGAAGAGTTCTATTTTTCATAATTATCTTAAATCCGAGACTCTTAAGAATTAATTCCATTTTTTCATAATCTCCAATAGAAACATTTATCTCAACCCTCTCCCAAACATCGCTCTCTGTCTCCCTCCTACCTTTGAAAGTTAATTCAGAAACTCCTTTTTTCACTCTTATTCTTAACAAATTCTCGGCAGTTTTCATAGTCTCCCCTTCTTTCCCATAATAACAATCAATAATTTCATAAGTTTCAGTATGTTTTCCAATACTTTTCAGTTTACCTCTAAAAACATTTTCATCATTAAATTTTAACTTAATTTCTACTTCTTTCATGATTTGGTTTCCTTCTTTTAGCATTTGTCCAAGAGTCTCCAGATTCTAAAGGAAAATTAAACCAACCCCTTGCACTCCAACTGTCACACGTATGAACAAAAGCAGCCAAAGGTAATTGAGTCCTTTTTTCGGCAGAATAATCATCTTTTTCTCCTTCCGCATATTTTATTCCGTTAAAATGTTCCTCAGTTAGAACAAATCCATAATCTTTTATTTTTTGCTCAACAAAAGATTCAACTTGTCTTTTTTTGTCAGCTAAATCTGGATTGACTTGCCAAGTTCCATCTGTTGTCGTAGTATATCTCCAAGGTTTTTCTAAGTCATGGAGATAAAGCACAAGCAACGAGTCGGATAATGTGAAAGGGAGAGGCCTTAAATTATTTAAAACAGGATAAAGTACAACAGCTATATTCATTATTTCAGTAAGATGATCCAAATAACCTCCTACCCAAGCTTGATGATTATGATTTGATCCTCTTGCCTTCTCAAATAAATCTTTATTATCTATAAATAGTCTGTGACATATAGCCTTATTAGGTTCATCAACCATATCTATAAGCTCAATCAAGCTATAATATTTTGGTTTCATAAATTTTAGAACTAAATTGAAAGTTTATAAGCCTTATCAAAAAACATCAACACAGAATTATCTAAAATATAACCTCACTTTTTATTAAATTCACTATACTTACACTTCCCACAATGAAATCTATTCAAACCGCCACCCATGAAAACTCCAGGTCCGCATCTAGGACAAAACTTAGCCTCACGCTTAACAGTATCTCCAGTTATTTTATACAACTTATATTTCTCGCTTGAAGGCTTATTCTTATGAGGTTTCTTTCCACCCTCTCCTGCCTTCATCTTTGTTCCGCCTTCTCGCTCACTCATGTTTAAGCAACCACCTTTTTAACTTTCAATTTAGGCTCAACAGCAACTAACTTTTCAGCAGAATCATATACACTAGCTTCAATAATAAACTCCGAACTGCCAAAATTTCCACGAACGGCGTTAATAACAACACAATCAACACTCTTATTAAAATACTTAGCAACATCTTCCTTAACTGCTGTAAGCCCTGGATTAGAAGCATAACTTTTCTTAGCAATAACATCGTGCCTATGCAAAAGCGAATTATAAGAATTTAAAATAAATTTCATCTTAATCTAAGGGCAAACACTCCTTTCCCTTTAAGACCTAAATTCTTAGCAATCTCAGAATTTTCAGGATTTACAATTGTAATTTTTCCCTTAAAACCTTCAACACTTTCAGCGCTCTGGCAGTTAGGACAACTAGTTCCCTCATAAATCATCCTGCAATGCTTACAAGCCTTTTCTTTTGATGCCATGTTTATTTATCTTCAACCTCTCCAATTAGTTCTCTATCAATATCTCTCTCCAATTCTCTAACTCTCTCAGCTACTTCAAATCTAGAAACATCCTTTGACAAGCCAATTCTTGCTAACTGTTTAGCAACATAATCTGGAGTTACCTGCCTATAATGAGCTTCATCATGTAACCGTCTAATCTCTCCCAAATCATATCTTGTTAATGTTTCATTCATATTATCCCTTCTTCTCCTTTTTAGGTTTCTTTTTATCACTCTTCTCGACTTTTTCACCTTTTTCCGCTTTTTTAGCAGCAGCAATAGCTTTCTTTCTATTCTCTTCAATCCACTCAATTTTACCAAGACCTGGTTGTCTCATAGTCAAACCAATCTTAGGCTCACCAGCTTTGTAGCTTATAGCAACAATTCGCGCAAGACAAGAATCACCAACATTCAAAGAACGCTTAGTCATCTTACCGGAAAGACTTCCAGTTTTACTTAGAGTAACAAAATCTTCCATTGTTTGAGAAATATGAATCATTCCTTGAGCAGGACCTATCTGCATGAAAGCTCCAAAATTAGTAATCTCTTTTATGCTTCCAGGAATAAGTTCGTGAAGTTCAGGTTTCCAAACCAAAACTGTAAAAAGAGATTTGTAATAAGCAGCGCCATCTCCAGGAATAATAATTCCTTCCCCAACATCTGCAACGCCAATAACTGAAATAACAAAACCTAAATCTTTATGCATTGTCTTAACATAAGACTCTTGCAACTGCTCAGCAACAGCATCCTTAGTAGCTAAACCAAAATGGCGTGGCTCAACGCGAATATGATCTTCAACTTCAGCAACATAGAACATAATCCATTGAGAAAAACATGGTTTTTAAAGGTTGTTCTTAATAAAAAACCCTGTTTTTCTTTATATTTTAAACAGATTTTAGTTATTTAATAATCTCAAAATATACTGAGATATTGGACTCTGATCCCAAGCATGAAACTCCAATCCTACTTGCTCAGCTTCATCATTAAACCAATCAGAAGAAAAACCAATCATTCTAACATTAGGCTTTATTTCTCTAATAGCTTTTGCAGTTTCAAAACCGTTCATCCCACCCATATTATAATCTAAAACAACCAACCCATAGTCTCTTTTTCGTAATTGCTCTACAGCTTCTTCCCCACTATATGCCGAATGTAATACTAATTTATCTTTAGGAAGAATAACTCCGAGGTTTCTAACTACTATTCTAGCAACGTCATCTACAACTAATATATCTAAAGCCATAAAAATCAAATAAAAATCCTATATTTAAATCTAAGCCCCTTCTTCAACGCCCACTCTATTCTGCGCCCTAAAAATAACTATCTTCTTTGGAACTCTCTTCTTAATTCCCTTATCAAGCGTAGCAATAAATATTCCTTCCTGTCCTCGTTTAATGAGAAAATCATCTACCCTGCCTTTGCCAAGGCTATTTTTTTTAACATTTTTTTGTTCAATCATTTCAAGAGCAACATCAACAGCCGCGCGATCTTCAGAAGAAACGCGATTGCTTGTGCGCAAATCCTTCATTTCCTGTAAAACTTCTCGAGGCACAACAGGAGTAAACCCCTGTTCCTCAAGCTGAGAAATAAAATCTATTCTATCTCTAACACAAGAAATAATAAAACTGCTGTCTAACAACACCTGCATAAAACAAAAAAGTAAAAAGACTATATTAATCTTTCCAAATAAGGATTTATATATAATAAACACTTTAGAAAACAATGGAAGAAGCAAACCACATAATAGAAGTCTTAACAAGAACAAAACAATCCCTTGAAAGAGAAGACACAAAAGAACTAAGAAACCTTTCAGATCAGACAATTCACTCAGCTTCTGTATACCAGCACACAGACTACATTCTCGTAGCAACGATAATTTATGCTTTAAGTAAAATAGTGGACAGAAAAGACCAGCTTAATTTAAAAAACTGGCAACAGTTCGTCAGAGAAATAAATAATTTATTATCTTTGGCTATATCCTCAATACAACAAAACAAACAATCCAAGTTTATCAAATTTTTAACCAAAATAAAAAGATACATAGAAAACGCATCGCCAAATTTAAAACCAATGTTAAAAGAAGTATTAAGAAAAGCATCTATAAACAAAGCATCTAAAATATATGAACACGGCATCTCGCTGGCAAAAACAACAAAAATGTTAGGAGTAACTCCTTGGGAGCTTTCAGAATATATAGGACAAAAAGAAAATCCCCAAACAAGACTAAATAAAACCATAGATGCAAAAGTCCGAGTAAATATGGCAATGGACTTTTTCAGATGAGACAAGAAGAAAAAGAGGCAATCAAACGATATGCTTTATGTGCTAAAGGATACCATAATTGGCGAACAAAGAAAAACCCAGAAGGAGGGTTCTATAATGAACTATTAGAAATGCCTTCGACATTCAATTTATTAGGAAACATAAAAGACAAAAAAATACTTGATTTTGGATGTGGGACAGGAATTTATGCAAAAATTTTAACAAATAAAGGCGCAAAAGTAAAGGGTTTTGATATTTCTAAAGAAATGCTTGATATTGCAAAGATAGAAAATCCAAAGACAGACTTGAGATTAGGTTCAGGTTATAATATTCCATTCAAAGAAAAATTTGATATAGTCTTAGCCCCTCTTGTAGTTCATTATCTTAAAGACTGGAAAAAAATGTTTGCTGAAGTTTCAAGAATATTAAATAAGGGAGGATATTTTATTTTTTCAACTGGAAATCCTGTTGCAGAAGCTAAAAAGAAAATCAATATAGAAAATAAAAAGATAAGTATTCTAGACAATTATTTTAAAGAAGGAAAAATTTATGCAAATTGGAAAGACGATAAAGGCAAAAAAATTAAGATGTTTGCATATCATAAGACTTACGAAACAATAATTAAAACAATTATAAATAACAATTTCGAGATTGTAGATTATAAAGATTGTTTCCCTATTAAAAAAGCGAAAAAATTATTTCCAAGAGATTATGCAGAGTATTCAAAAAAACCATTTTTCTGTGTATGGAAGGTGAGAAAAAAATGAGAAAAGTCCTCATCCTCGACGCAGGCCCAATAATAAACTTGTCAATGAACGGCTTATTAGAAATATTTGAAAAAATAAACCAAAAAGGAATTACTATCGCAATAACAAACTACGTCTATCAAGAAGTTGTTGACAGACCAAGTCACATCCCCCGTTTCGAGTTAGGCGCGTTAAAAATCAAAGACTTAATAGAAAAAGGAGTTATAAAATTTGCAACAGACCTAGGTTTAGCGCAACAAGAAATAGAAAGTGAAACTCAAAGATTCTTGAGAATAGCAAACTCTTCAATAAAATCCGACAACCATTTTATCGAGATAGTCAGTCCAGCAGAAATGTCTTGCATAGCAGTAAGCCACATATTAAATAAAAAAGGAATAGAAAATATAATAGCAATAGACGAAAGAACAACCAGAGTCTTATTTGAAAAACCTGAAAATTTAAGAGATTTAATGTCTAGCAAATTGCATAGAAATATATCACTAAACACGAGAGAACTAGAAAACACAAAAGAATTTAGATTCATTCGCTCTAGCGAGTTAGTCTATGTGGCAATCAAAAAAGGATTTATAAAAATAGGAGACAAACACGCATTAGAAGCCCTTCTATACGCAACAAAATTCAAGGGCTGTTCTGTCTCCTGGGAAGAAATAGAGCAATTGAAAAAGTTATAGCAACATTAATATAGAACTTTAAATTAATATATGCATGAAAACAAATATTAAAAAAGAAAAAAATGTATTAAAAGAAACATTTAGGACATTTAAATTTAGTAAATCAACCAAACAAATTCTAAAAGAATCAGATAAAGAATGCTGGGATGAATAAATGGACCCGGAGGGTTTTCATACTCCATAGCAAGTCTCCGAGCCTGTTGAGGAGAGTCGAGCAAGAAAGAATGAAAATATATTCGATTCCCGATAAAATGGACCTGGAGGGAATCGAACCCCCGAATACTGGGTACTCCAAAAATTCTGGAGCCAGTCAGTTTTCCACTAGCCTACAGATCCTATAATCAAATCTATTATTAATAGTGTTTTAAGCTTTGCCCTTAACAATATTTATAAACATCCTAGGCATCAATAATGCATGCATAAGGAAAAGGGGCGCGAACATAAAGCCGTATCCAAGGCAACTTTAGAAGAACAGACCATTCACAGTCTTGTAGAACTGCAAAAAGTGCATATAAATTTAGCAGAAAAGTTTGACAAACTAACAGTTCAAATTGAAAATCTATTGGCGCTATTCGAATTAGCGGCAAGAAACTTCGCAAAACAGCCAAACATGCAAAACACAGAAAAAGATAAAGAATTTCTAGAAAAAATAGATAAGCTATTAGATCAAAACAAACTCCTAGCTAAAGGTTTATCATTAATGGAAGAAAAAATGCGAGAAAAAATATATGGAGTAAGTCCAACAGGAATAAGACCTCAATTCAGACCAAGCCAGCAAATGACTGCTTCAACTCCGACAGAAGAAATATAATCATGGAAGCCAAAGACATAGGTGAATTATTTCTCATCAACTTCATACATGCGCTGACAACTGCAAAAAAACCAAGTAAAGAAACAAACACTCAAGAAAAATATCAACAATTGCAAGCATCTTTATTAAAACCAAATCAACAAGAAAAAAATACAATGCAGATGGTTCCTCAATTTTTAAAGCCAATTCAAATAAAAAAACAATTTGCTCAATCAACTAATACAAATATTCAATTCAGAAGAAGTCCATCACCAGAATTTAATAATTATCAAAAAAAAGATGTATCTTTAAATCAAAACAATCAATCAAATATAAAATCTGGAACTGAAAGTTTAAACGCGCTCATAAGAAACCCAGCCATTAATGAGATAGAATGCATTGGAGCAGACAACCCTCTAATGATTAAAATAAGAGGAATGACTCAAAAAACTCAAGTCAAATTAACAATAGAAGAAATATATGATTTAATTGCAGAGTTTTCTCAAAAAACAAAAATCCCCGTAATAAACGGCTCGATAAAAGCTGCTCTAAATAATTTAATTATCACAGCAGCGCTTTCAGAAACCCTTGGACCTAGATTCATACTTCAAAAGAAACGGCAGAACAGCGCCCAATTCTATTAATACAAATCCCTCATCTTGTAAATCAAACTTTCATATAAAGGCGCAAGCTTCTCACGACTCTTAGAATCAAGATTCTTATAAGCCTCAACAATAACCGGCATTCTAACAACAGCAACTTTAGGCAAATCAGTTATATCACGCAAAGAATCAATAATCATTTTCTCAACACGACTAGAGTCATTAGTAAGACTATGAATTGAAGAAATACTGTCAATTTTTGGAAGACCAGAACCCTCAGGTAAACTCAAACTAATTTTATCCTCTCCAATTTTTTTCTTCAATAAAATTAAATAATCAAGAATATCTTGTCTAATAATTCTATTATAGACAATTTCGTGGTTTACACGACTTTTATTCGAAATTGTCTTATTAGAAAATTCTGGACTAATTATATTATATATTCCAGAATTATCTATATCTTCCAAAGAATACAATCCAACTAAATCATTATAAATTTTAATAGCCTTAGAATAATTTTTTCTATCTAATGCATTCTTCCCAGATGAAATCATTTTCTTATAATCAAGAGTCAGAAATTTCCCAAAGAGCAAAAACAAAACAATCATTGTAAAAAGAACAATCCATAAAACCCAAGGAACTGATTTATTTGATTCAATAATCGAATCAGCTTCCTGGACAGACATCCCTAATAATTCAGCCACATTAATGTCTTCAATTCCAAATAAAAGTTTATCTATAAAATCACTTATTTCTTTTTCAAGACCATGAAAACTTGGAGAATTAATAAAATTTATTTTTAAATTATTATCTTTATCTCTTGATATAACTACTGCTTCATTCGCAGATTCAGAACCTTCACCACGTCCAATATGAAACGCAGTAATCAATCTAGACCTAGTAGAACCTCCAGAGCTTCCTGTAGAAGGCCTAGGAGTTACAGGAGTATTGGGTTCCTGCCCGCCAGATGTAGATATGCTAATAGGACGATAAACCTCTATTTCAGGAACATTGCAAATCTCTCCGTTAGCATCAATTCCACTTTCTCCAAAATTAACAGCATCATCAAAAGAAGCAAGTTCAGTGGGATATTCACATTTCTCTAAAACAACTTCGCCTTCAACATCAGATGGAGTAATCTCAGAAACATAATTTTCTAGCCGTTCAACAGATGTAACAACTTCCATTTGTACTGCCAAAACTCGTATAGCTTCTTCTCTTTGTAATTCATGACGTTCAGCTACTTGATTAGTAAGTATTGCATCAATATTATCAAGAACCTTCCTAATAGCATCAATATCCTGAACAATAGATATAGAATACTCGTCAAGTTCTTTAGAACGATACTTACTTACAATTTTGGAAGAACCATCATAAATAGAAATTGAATCTGATAAAACACCATCAATTTTCTCCTTATATCTTATTAAATCCTCTTCAGATACAACTTCTCCAATCCCAGTGCCATCTCCAGTAATTATAGTTTCAATATTAGAAGCATAATCCGCACTTTGAGAAACACTACCAGCATCATCAGCCACCTGATTAACAACATATTGAGGAGGTCCACTACTAGAACTTGGCGAAGGCACTTCAGGAGCCGGAGGAATAGGGGGAGGAGAAGCAAATCCAGTTATTTTAGCAGAATACCAATCAGCATAAAATATAGAAAAAACAGCAAGCGCAACAGCAAAAGCAACAAATAACAACGAAGTCAAATTCAAAACCTCTCCAGCATCTCTTCTGTACACCATCATAAAACAACAGCAAAATAACTTATTAAAACTTGCCTAAAACAACAGTTTAAATAAATAGCCTCATTAATTACAATATGAAAGAGATAATAGTAATGAGCCTTGGAGGCAGTTTAATAGTTCCAGAACACATAGACACAGCATGGATAGATAATTTCAAAAGAACAATAATAAGTTTAAGTAAAAAATACAAATTTGTAATCGTTTGCGGTGGTGGCTTCGTAGCGCGTGAATATATAACAATATTAAAAGAAGAAAATAAAAATAAAAAACAACAATCATTAGCAGGAATTCAAGTAACAAGAATGAATGCTAAAGTAATGACTGAAATATTTGGAAAAATAGCAAACAGTCAAATTCCTCTAGAAATGAAACATGTAAAAAGCATGCTCTCAAAAAATGAAATAGTATTTTGTGGAGCGTTAAGATATGCCCCAAATCAAACATCTGACAGCACAGCAGCAAAACTAGCGCAATATCTCAAATCTAAATTCATAAACATTACAAATGTTGACGGTTTATACACATCAAACCCATTAAAACACAAAGACGCCAAATTCATAGAAAAGATATCTTGGATAGAATTTGAAAAGAGAACATTAGAAATAAAATACAAGCCAGGACAGCATTTCGTTTTAGACCAAAAAGCGGCAAAAATAATAAAAAAACATAAAATAACAACCTACATTTTAGGAAAAAACCTAAACAATCTTAAAAACATGTTAAATAATAAAAAGTTTAAAGGAACAACAATAAAAGACTATAACATCTCCAAAAGCTCTAAATACTTTAATCACTAATCAAAACAATGAGAGTAAAATATGAATGGTGGTTTTGGATTTTAGTCTTAATCTTCATATTGGGACTTATACTCCTTGCAAAAATAATCATCAAAGAGTTGGTAAGTTAATATGCCAGAAAAAAGAACCTTTTTAAATACAATATTGAATATACTACTAATCCTATTAGCGGTGCTTATAATTTATTGGTTAATTGAATTAATAATTGGAGGAAGCCCAACATTAGATGAATTTAACTTTGGTTTAATAATTCTTATAGCTGGATTGTTAATAAAAATGTATAGAGAAGTTGGAGAAACAAAAATAGAAATCAAAAAAACAATGTGCCACCACACATTAAAAGGTGTGGTTTGACTGGCACTTGTTTTTTGGATGCTCAAAGTGTTGACTACATTCTAAAGAATGTAGTTTTAAGGAAACACTTTGACATAAAATACGCTTCAATCGGAGTTAAGCAAGGATTTGATAAAGTAAGAAAAGATATGAATTTAATTAAAAATAAACTAAAAATTTAATAAAAAATGATAAACACAACAAGCATAGAAGAAACTAAAAAACTGCTAAAAAAAGAAGAAACTCCTAAAATAGTTTTAGCGCAAAACGATGAATTTAACAGAAAAATTCTAGAACATGGTAACTTCGACATCCTCTTATCTCCAGAAACAGGTCAGAGAAAAAATAAAATCAGGCAAGTAGACAGTGGACTAAATCACGTTCTAGCAAAAATAGCAAACAAAAACAATATTGCAATTGGCATTAACTTAGAAGAAATAAAGAAACTAGAACCAAAGAGCAAGGCAGAACGTCTATCTAAAATAAAACAAAATATAAAAATATGCAGAAAAGCAAAAACAAAATTAGCCATTAAAACATCAAGCATCATAGAAGTAGCAAGTTTTTTACAAAGCCTAGGAGCTTCATCACAACAGGCAAAACAAGCATCAATCATCTAAACAAAATGAAAATTAAAAAAGACAAGTATTTTAGAGAACGAGGCAAAGAAGCAAAAATAATTGATGTATCATGTTCTAAATGCAATAACCTAATATTCATCTATCAAAAAGACGGTCCCGGATGGCTAAAAAGATGTTATATTAATAGAATAATAGAGCCCAAATATGATTCAATAACGGATATAAAACAATTAAAAAACCTTGTCTGTAAATGCAATCAAATCATAGGCTCGCCTATTATTCACAAAGACGGCAGAATAGCATTCCACTTGATAAGAGGCAACTTTAAGCGCGCAATACATAAAGACAAATCTTTTTAACTCCACAAAAACTATCAGAGACATGGAAAAACTAATAGAATCCTTATCTCAAATAGAAAGAACCATTATTCCCCATTTGCACAAAAAAGTAGATGAAATAGTGAACAAAACAAATCTTGATAAAACCACAGTTATAAGAGCCCTAACATTCCTTGAAAGCAAAGGACTATTAAAAATAAATCAAAAAACAAGCAAAATCATAGACTTAGGAGTTAACGGAATACATTATAAAAAAAATCATCTCCCTGAAAGAAAACTTCTAATAACAATAGAAATCAATAACAATAAAACGATAAATGAAATCAAAGAAAAAACAAACCTGTCAGATAATGAGTTTAAAGCAGCCCTAGGCGTTTTAAAAAATAAACTTCTAATTTCATTAGAAAACGGAAAATTAAAGATATTAGCAACAAAAGAAGAATGTTCCAAGAAATTCCCTGAAGAATTGCTTTTAGAAAAGACTCCAATAAACTCGGAAAATCTTTCAGACTTAGACAAATTAGCAGTTGAAAACCTGAAAACCAGAAAAGATATATTGGAGATATTAGAAAAAAAAGACATAACTTTTGAATTGACAGAAAAAGGCAAAGAGATAGCAGGTAAACAATTAATTTCAGACTTAATAGAAGAAGTAACTCCTGAAATTATAAAAGAAGGAATAAAAAATAAAAAGTTCCGTAGATATGACTTTAGCATAAAAGCTCCATCAATATACGGCGGAAAAAAGCATTTTGTCAATCAGTCAATAGAACAAGGAAAGAAAATATGGTTAGAGCTAGGCTTCAAAGAAATGACTGGAGACTTCACAGTTAATTCATTCTGGAACTTCGACGCGCTATTTACTGCCCAAGACCATCCAGTCAGAGAAATGCATGACACATTTTTCATAAAGGACGTTCAAGGCAAATTACCTGAAGAAAAGCTAGTCCAAGCAGTTAAAAAAGCACATGAACAAGGAGTAGATAATAGCGCTGGATGGAAATATAACTTCAACGAAAATGAAAGTAAAAAAGTTCTATTAAGAACCCACACAACATGCTTGTCAGCAAAAAAGCTAGCAAACCTAAAAAAAGAAGACTTGCCAACAAAATTCTTCTCAGTAAACCGAGTATTTAGAAACGAAACCCTGGACTGGAAACACGGATTCGAATTCAACCAAGCAGAAGGAATAGTAATAGACCCAAACGGAAATTTCAGAAATTTAATCGGATACTTGAAAGAATTCGCAAAAAAGATGGGTCATGAAAAAATAAGAATTCAGCCAAGCTATTTTCCATATACAGAACCAAGCTTAGAAGCCTCTATATGGAACAACGAAAGGAAAGAATGGGTTGAAGTTATGGGAGCAGGAATATTCCGCCCTGAAGTAACCGTTCCGCTTTTAGGAACGGCCATGCCAGTATTAGCTTGGGGCCCAGGATTTGACCGCCTAATGACTGAAGCGCATAAAATAAAAGACTTAAGAGAATTATACAAAAACGACATAAATTACTTAAGGGAGCATAAAATACTAATCAAATGATAACTAAAAAGAATTTCAAAAAGGAATGGAAAAACCTCATCTTCAATGGGTTATTTGCTCTTCTGACAATAATAATAGTAATAGCCATTCACAATAATATTTTATCTGCAACAATATTGCTTGTAATTATTAGTGCAATAGGATTAATTAAATGGAATTCAAAGATAACTCTAGCCATGTTCTTATTTGGATCGTTATTTGGAGTATTTTCAGAGATGATAGCAATAAACTACGGTATCTGGAGATATACAACAACAAATTTCATTAATGTCCCAACATGGCTTTTTTTAGTGTGGGGAAATACTGCAGCATTCTTATACCAAACAGGATTGGAAATAAAAAAAATAGGAGTAAAAGAATAAAATGACAAACATAATATTTTCAAGAAAAGAATTTGAAAAACACATGAAAACAACCAAAGAAATCCAAGAAAAAATAACTCTGTTCGGAACACCACTAGAAAGCATTTCCCAAGAAAATATTGAGATAGAAGTTCTTTCAAACAGACCGGACTTAATATCTTTAGAAGGGTTCATGCGCTCATTCAAAAAATTCTTGGGAAAAGAACCAGGTTTAAAAAAATACAGTATAAATAAACCAGAAAAAGAATATAAAGTATATGTAGACAAATCAGTAAAAGAAATGAGACCTTATGTATCATGCGCAATAATAAAAAATATCAGCCTAAATGAAGAAAAATTAAAAGATATTATAAATTTACAAGAAAAACTTGCTTTAACATTAGGAAGAAATAGAAAAAAGATAGCCATAGGAATATATCCTTTAGATAAAATAACTTTTCCATTATATTATACTTCAAAAGAGCCAAAAGACATTAAATACACCCCATTAGGAGCAGATCGTGAGCTAACTGCAGATGAAATCCTAATGTTACATCCAACTGGAAGAAAATATGAACACTTGCTAAAAAATCAAAAAAAATATCCTATCTTCATAGATTCAACCAAAAAAATAATATCCATGCCTCCAATAATAAACTCTGAATTGACTGGTCGAGTCGATGCAAAAACAAAAGACTTATTCATAGAATGCACAGGAACTGACAAAAATGCTATAGAAAAGACATTAATAATAATAGCAACGTCCTTGGCAGAATCAGGAGGAGTAATCTATCAAATAGAAATTATAGATAAAGAAAAATATAACACTCCAAACCTAACCAATCAAAAAATAAAAATATCTTTAAAAAACACAAACAAACTTCTAGGACTAAACTTGACAGAAAATCAAATATCTCAATTTTTAGGAAAAATGGGACACAATTATAAAAACGGAGTTGCAGAAATAGCTCCTTGGAGAATAGATATTTTGCACGAAGTAGATTTAATAGAAGACATAGCAATAGCTTATGGATATAACAATTTTATTCCTGAAATTCCAAACATTTCAACATCAGGACAAGAATCTAAAGAAAGCATAATAAAAAGAAAAATTTCAGAAATCTTAATAGGCCTAGAACTATTAGAAATATCGACATATCATTTAATCAAACCAGAAGAGGTTGAAAATTATAATATAAAAGACGCCCTAGAATTATTAGATTCAAAAAGCGAATACAAATACCTTAGACCAAATCTTTTAATCCCTATGTTAAGAATATCCTCTGAAAACAAAGACGCAGAATACCCTCAAAAACTATTCGAGATAGGTCGGGTCTTCAATAAAAATGTTCAAAAAGAAAACGGAATAGAAGAAAATGACAATTTAATCCTATCCATCGCTCCGGCAAACGCAACAGAAATAAAAAAACATCTAGATTATTTGTTCAAAATGCTAGGCCTGGAGTATTCAATAAAAGAAATAACAAAACCGCATTTAATAGATGGCAGAACATGCGCAATAATTCTAAACAACAAACAAATAGGTTGCTTTGGAGAAGTTCATCCAAACACATTAAGAAAGCAAGGAATTCAAATGCCAACAGCATTAGCTGAAATATCTTTAGATGAAATTTACAAAATAATTTACTAAGGGCTTACCGTAAAATAACTTAGTAAACTTTAAATAGTCTATTTTCTTAATAGTTGATGGAAAAAGAGGTAGAGTTAGTAAAACAAAAATTAAAATATCTTTCTAGTCTTAATGAGGTTGATTCAAGGAACTATCTTGGATTATGGGCGATAGAAGAAGGTTGGGGTGGTATTTCTAAAGTAAATAAATTAACTGGCAGAGCTATAGATACTATCAGAAAAGGAATAAAAGAAATAAAATCTGGAGAGAATATAAAAAGTAAAATTGGAAGATTAAGAAAAAGGGGTGGTGGAAGAAAAAAGATTGTAGATAAAAATCCTGAAATAAGAAAAGAAATTGAAAATATTTTAGAAGAAAATACTGCTGGAGACCCAATGACTAAACTAAAGTGGACAAATAAGTCCACTTATACAATTGCAGATGAATTAAAGAATAAAAGCAAATATATTTCTGAAGACACTATCGGGAGAATAATAAAACAATTAGGATATAGTCTTCAAGCAAATGTTAAATCAAAAGAAAGTGGAAGTTCCGAAGAAAGAGATTCACAATTCAGATATATTAATGAGCAGGTAAAAATATTTGCAAATAAAAATATGCCTGTAATTTCAGTTGATGCAAAAAAGAAAGAACTCGTCGGTAATTTAAAGAATTCTGGAAGAAAATGGATGAAGAAAGGCAAAGCTGAAATAGTTAATATTTATGATTTTTGGTTTTTAGCTGATGGCAAAGCAATTCCTTATGGAATTTATAATATTAACATGAACAAGGGATTTGTTAATGTTGGGATTGACCATAACACTTCTGAATTTGCTGTAGAAAGTATTAGACAATGGTGGGATAATATCGGAAATAAAAATTATCCTTATGCAAAAGAATTATTAATTTGTGCAGATGGTGGTGGAAGCAATGCAAGTCGCAGTAGATTATGGAAATTTTATTTGCAGAAATTTGCAAATAAAACTGGACTGAAAATTACTGTATGCCATTTTCCTCCAGGAACAAGCAAATGGAATAAGGTAGAACACAAAATGTTTTCTTTTATCAGTATGAATTGGAGAGGAAGACCATTGATAAATTATGAAGTGATAATCAATTTAATTGAAGGAACAAAAACTAAAAATGGATTGAAAATAAAAGCAAAAATAGATAAGAAGATTTATGAATTAAAACAAAAAGTTTCAGATAAAGAATTTGAAAATGTCAATTTTTTAAGACACGAAATAAACCCACAATGGAATTATACAATTAGTTAAACTGGCAATTTATTCTTTAGTGGTCCCTTAGTAAGCTCAAAGTCCTATTTCTCTTCTTCACGTTAATGGAACTGCTGGCTCGATGCCTGTGCTAAATACGACGATGGGGAAGCACATTGACGTTACTTCTGCGGGTGGGTCGGTTATTATAAAGCTGGGTTGATTGGGTTGATGAGTTTTAGTCTTAATAACCCAACTTTGACAGCAATTAACTAATTTTATTTTTTACCCTCTATAATTATGGAAGTTACTGTTTCTTTTATAGGGACAATCTGGAGACGATATATTT
>Ga0209541_10008773_pt1 | contig 16579 bp, 14 predicted proteins | sample RifCSPlowO2_01_FD_184027 | JGI IMG/M metagenome (GOLD analysis project Ga0209541, IMG submission 184027) | Groundwater microbial communities from Rifle, Colorado - Rifle CSP2_plank lowO2_0.1 (SPAdes) (version 2) | ecosystem: Environmental > Aquatic > Deep subsurface > Groundwater | place...
AATTAGAAATCAGAGGATTTTAAGCAACAATCAAAACTAGATTGTTAAAAAATAAAGGAATATCAGGAACAACTAAAATACAGAATTGATAAAATGCCATTAACACCGTTTCATTTAGGACCGACTTTTGCTATTGGATTAGTTTTTCATCGCAGAATTAACATAGCAGCAATTTTACTTTCTAGTACAGTAATTGATGTAAGAACAATATACTGTTTTTTTAATAACTGTCATTTACATGGACCCCTTCACACCTATGTCGGTGCAATGATATTTGCCGTGGTGCTTTCTCTGATCATTTATGCATTCAAGAATCAGTTCAGGAGACCATTTGATGTATTAAAAATAAATCAAAACTATTCTCTAAAATCCATTATTATTGGCGGAATAATTGGTGCTGGGAGTCATGTATTTTTTGACTCGTTTATGCATTATGACATGAACCCATTTTGGCCCATTCTGGAGAATCCATTTCTAGGATTAATACACAATCCAATCAACTACTACATAGCAATCTCTGGATTTTTGTTTGGCGGTATACTTTATTTTTACAAGTTTTACAAATTGAAAAAATTAGATTAATTGCAAATCTGTTTTAAGTGACAAAAAAGTATATGTCGCTGGCGAGGAAACAATCTATGTCATTAACGTTGATGACCCAAGCAATTCCATAGTTGATAGAAAGATAGAGTACTAGACCAAATTAAGACAAAAATAGTACCTAGTCATAGTTTCTTTTATGAATATCCTTAAGAAGATAGTAATTGTAATTGCATCCATCATTATTTCATTCATAATTTTAGAAACGATTTTAAGAATTTCTGGCGTGCTACCATGCGGTTTTGCTTTATGTTAGTAAATTTCAAACGAATTGACAATTTTAAACTATTTCTAAAGTAAGAAGAATGCCTGGAAAAAATAGCAGTATAGAACATATGATATTTGCAGATATGAATTTCATCATAGATTTTATCTACTAGTCAGACACAGATCAATTCTCTTTGGTGAAAATAGCAATAGTATTAATTCTGTTTTCAATATTAATGCTAAACATTAATTTTGCATCATCAGATACTGAACAAAAAAATGAAACCTCGGATAACATAGGTGAATTTTTTTCGTTGTACGAAAATAAACAGTATGGCTTTTCAATTGATTATCCACCTTATTTGACTGCTTTTGATCATAATGAAAAAACAGAGAATTCTGTAAACGTTGTAAATTTTTCTTCTAGTAATTGGTTCATGGATTACACACCTTTTCGTATCTACTATACTGAAGACGACGTAACTTTCAGTGGTTTAGATGATAAAGCGTATTTGGATAAGATGTTCGATTTTTATAAAAAAAGATGTGATGATGCCCAAATTACAGAAGACTTGTATGATTGTTCAAATTTCAATCTAGTTGCTTCAAAATCATTTACAATGTCTGGCTATCAAGTCTATCAAATAGAATATACATATACTAAACTCTACTATGATTCTATTGATCATAAACCTTACACTTACGACGTGATAGTAAAAATCAACCAAATTCCTAGGGGGGGAAATACCATAATATTGAAAACTGTATCAGATATAGAAAATTATTCTACATATGGAAATGATTTGATGTATATGGCAAAATCATTTAGGATGTTAGACTCCCCTCAAGAACAAACTATCTATGATACATCACTTACATTGCAAGTTAAAGACGGTTCGGATGACAGATGTTTGGAGGTTTATCCACAGTTAACGTATGGGACAGGAAGCAATCTTGATACTGATGATGTTTACATATACACAGATATGGATATGCCTGAATATGCCCCTAATGTACCGTCAAATGACTGGTCAGAGATTTGTGTCGAGTATGGTACGCAAACAATATGGGCCGAAGTGCCCCAACTAAAGGATGTAGATGATCCGGCTATCATTTATCTTAATTCCACAAGCAATTATGTAAATTATAATGTGGCAGCTCCAATATTGCCTGGGACAGAGCCAGATGCTGCAGAGAGATATGGTGAGCCAACTTCAGAATTTGATGGAGTCTATCTTTTTCAACTACATACTCTCGGACCAGATACTAGTGACTATTATTTTTTTAATGTAACAAATGGCATCATAACAAGTCCTGATGATATTCTGAGTGGTCGGATATACTCAGATGGAACACTTGGTGTTACCTACTCTGACTGTAATTATCCAACTCCTGACACCATAGGAGTTGTAACAGGAAATATTCATCCAGAAACGTATGGAGGAGTGATGTGGTGTGACGATGGACCATCGGCTGAGTGGGATGCACAAAAAATTAAACTAGAAAATACAAAAATTGAGGGAACAAATTATTCTGTAGATTATGTAATAAGTGGGGGTACTTTATCTGGAATTGAATCAGATATATCAGATCAGAGTCTAATACTATCAATAGATGCCGATTTAGCTGGAGATATGACAATCATATTACCAAGAGAGATAATGGAACCAATGCTTGACGATCAGTACTATGATTTTCTTGTTTTCATAGATGGTATGGAACTTGATGAACATGAGTCTTCTGAAACACATCATGAAACATTTAGTACGATTAACATTCAATTTACTCCAGGTAAAAATATTGTAAAAATTGTTGGTTCAAGGGTAGTACCAGAATTTGAATCGATTACGATTCTAGTATTGATGACAAGCATTGTACTTGGAATCATCCTACCATCAAAGATGACAAATTTGCACATGTCACGAATCTCCTGAGCCAGAATTACCATAGGCAAAATCTTACAGTTCTGGTGAATTAAACTAAAAGTTTGGTCTCACACTTCAAAATCTATTCTTCATGAGTTTTGTCAAATCAGTTAATACTCCCAACAATTTCAGGTGGAAAAACAATTTTAGAACCACCAATCTACGAATAGAAAATACATTTTTTTAAAAATCATGCCGGGGATGGGTTTCGAACCCACGACCTCCAGATTATGAGTATTGCCTTTTTTGGAAGAACCGGTAGAGTTTACCAATTAACTGGCACTCTAACCAGGCTGAGCTACCCCGGCATAATGTATTTCAGATAATTTGAGAAATTAAATGCTACGTATGTAGATTTGAATGATTCTGATCATTTTTACATGAATTTTTAATCTTTGGCTAACTCTGACCAACTGACTTTTTCATTTTGCACCCAAAGGAATTTTTTCTGTAGTGCAGCAGTGTATAGTTTCTCCCATTCTGCACCTACTTCATTAGTCCATGCTTTGAAAATACGCGGATCTATGTAATTTCGCAATGATGTTCCAAGGTTGTAGTCTTTGGTTTTTTCAGACAAGTCAATTTGTAGCTGTAATTTCTCTGTTCTTTCTTTGTGTTTTTCTTTTTGCTTTTTAATTTGTTCATTCAGCGTTTTAATTTTTTTTACTTTATTCTTTTTTTGTGCATCTGTTTTATCTTCTGATGACTCTGCTTTTTTTAATGCATCTAGAGTTTTTTTCCAAGGTTGCTCTTTGCTGATGTTTTTTAATGTCTCTCTTTTGTTTTCAAGTGATTCCTCAAAGGTTTTTGGTATGGTTCTTTTATGATTGCACATTATAGCTGCTTCCAAATTTGCCAATTTTGCATGATACAATTTTTCATTAGGTGTTTTTCCTTTCATATTGTCATGTTCTTTGAGATAATTTTTCACCATTGTAGTTGCAAGATAAGTTCTGAAAACTTTGGCAGTTAACCCATTTACTATACTGGAATAATATACATTCACATGCCTTGATGTGATATCTTCAAAAATCTCGTCTTTTGGTTTTTTATTTTGGATTAACTTTTTGAGGTTTTCTTGGAATTGTTTGTCATTGCCTTCTGCTTTGACTGTCTCTTGCCATCTTACACTGTCTTTTCCCAAGAAATCAAATTCTATTGTATTATCTGTAATGTTGATGTGTTCTTTTCTTAATGTAGTTGCACCAACTGTATCTGCCTCATCAGGATCTTTTTCATCTCCCACTCTCATTGCAGTTCTATAAATCAAATAACATACAGTTGCAATTCTGCTAATTTTGGGATCCTTATTTTTCATATCTTTTACTATCCTGTCTTTTATTTTCTCAATCTCTTTTGATAGCTTGACTGCTTTTTCGTATTTTGCTTTGTCTCTATCTTGTTTTAATCCTGCAGTGTCTGCAAGCCACACATACTTTCTTTTTTCAGTAAGGTAATCTGTCCAACCAGCTAGCCACATTGAATCATTATCATGAACGATTTTGCCCCAGTTTCCTTCTGGGATTTTGGCATCTTTTCCTAGATTTAGTGTAACATCTTTTGCCGTCACACGAGGTTTCCATCTTCCTCTAATCGGATGATCTCCTCTTCCGATAAAAATTCCTGGAGGCTCTGCCATGTAATTTGCAACATCCACTTCTTTTCCATCCATGACTGCCTTGCCGTATTTTTGTACAAGTTTTTCTCGTAATTCTTTTCGCTTAACAGCTAATGCTTTCTTTTCTTCTTTTGTCATCATCTCTCTGAGATCTTTTTCTTTGTCGACTATCTTGTAAGCATGTGAAAAATCAATGTCTTGGTATGAAATACTCTTAAATTTTGGTGAGAGTGTCTTAGCAAAATCTTCTGTAAAATTTTTCTGAAAAACTTTGTCTTGAGAATATGGGGTATCTTTCTTTTTTGCCCATTGGTATATCATCTCCTCCTGATTCAGATCAAGGTCTACGCTCTCTCCTTTGATCTTTATCTTAATTCCGTGCGCTTCGTAAGCAGGCGGAAACAAGATTCCATTATGTTGTAGTGTTTTCCATTTCATTTTTCATCATCTAAAATTGCGGACTTTGACAAAAACTCTATTTTATGTGTATATCAATTTAACGTAGTTATTGTTTTTAACTTGAAAATAGTTCTTTTTTGAGATAGTTCTCAAATTCGGCATCTGTTTTTGTCTTTTTTGCTTCTAAAAACATCTGTGCATCATTTCCTACAATGTATCTTGGTCTTGGGTTTTCTTCTTTAATTGCATTCAAAATTGTGGTGGCTACTTCTGATGGAGGAGTTCCCAATTCTGCCATCATCTTTATTCCCATGATTACCTTTTCAGTAATTTCTTTGTATGGTGAATCTGGTTTTGGCTCTGCAATCTTCATAGATGAGAAAAAGTTTGTCTTGATAACTCCTGGCTCTATAATGATAATTTTTACTCCAAACTGTCCTAATTCATATCTTAATGATTCAGATAACCCCTCTAATGCAAATTTTGAGCTAATATATGCAGGTGATCCTGGAAAACCGATTCTTCCGGCAACAGAGCTGACATTTACAATTACACCAGAACCTTGTTTTCTCATAATTGGTGCAACTTTTTGAATTATACTGATTATTCCAAAGAAATTAGTTTCAAACTGTGCTCTGAAATCTTTCATTGATACATCTTCAACACTGCCAAACAGTCCCCAGCCTGCATTATTTACTAAAACATCAATGCGTTGTTTTTTTGAAATAATTTTTTCAACAGCTGCGCTGATGGATTTTTCATCATCTACATTTAACTCAATAATTTCTATATTCAATTTTTCTTTTTTTGCAATTTGTAGTATTTTCTCTGCTTTTTTGGGATTTCTAACTGTGGCAAATGTGTAAAACCCATCTCTTGCAAGTGCCAGCGAAGTTTCATATCCTATTCCTGATGAACTTCCTGTTACAATGGCAACTTTTTCCATATGATTGATGGAAATTTGTTATATTTATCCCATTTTGATTTTACACTAGTGGTCTGTCGCCTTCAGTGGGTTCTACTAGTTTAGTCTCTTCACCGTCATTAATCCTTTGAAGGATTTCTAATGCAGAATATTTGTGTAGGAATTCATTGTTGTTTCCACATCTATATGAGAATGTACAACGTGGACACCCTGCTTCATTTTGACATGGACATTCTTTTACTATGAACATACTTCGCTCAAGTGCCCTCTCAAATCTGTCAAATAGTGCCTTGCTTGCTCCATTTCCTCCAATTGCCCCATCATAAATGAAAATCAAGCCCGAAGTTCCCAAAGATATCCCTCCTAAATCTTGAGATACTCCTCCTGTTATCATGTTGCTACCTTCAATTACAACATGTTCTGTGGCATGATATCCACTTGCCTCTGTATAGTCTTCATCTTCTGCTTTTTTAATTTCTTTGATTGGTCTTGGTGCATGAAATACAATCCCCTTTGTGATAAAATCATATTCTAAAGGAGTGTCAAGTAAAACTTTTTGCCCCTGTGTAATCTCTTGTCCTAGTTCAATGTTGACATAACCATAGACTTTCTTTTGTATGTGTAGTTTACAAAATGCAATTTCGACTCCGTATGCTTTTCTTTTCTCAAAGATAGTTTCAATTGTTGGCCATTCTTCTGTTAATGCTTTAGTGTAATATGGATAGTCTCTGGAAATTCTCTCCAGTCTTGCAAAATTTCTTTGAGGATATCCAAATTCTTTTACTTTGTATCTAGTTCCTGCAAGAAAATAAATTGCATCTTTGTGAAGTTCTTCTAAAGCAATTGGAAGAATTCTGTCTCCGACTTTCTTTTCATTTAAGAAAATATCTACTGATTTTCCGATTCCTCTTATGCTATAATCATTTAACAACGAAGCAATTTTATCAAAATTTGGTATTATTCTGTTATTGTAAAGCAGTAAGGTTCCTTTCTTTAGATGATCTTCTATTACTTCCTCATGTTCTTTTAACTCGTGTTTGGAAATTGGTTTATCACAAGCCATTGCCAATACCTGAAATTCTTCTACAAACGGATTCTTTGGATCAATGTATGTTTTTTCAATATCTTCAAAATAATCTTCAGGATGGTTCTTGTAGTACTGTGAAATCGGATCATTTCCAAGTGCCAAAAATGCGTATCCACGTTGTCCTTTTCTTGCTGCCCTACCAATTCTTTGAATTAATCTATTTACCGGAATGGTAGATGAAATCACGCAGTCCACATTTCCCACATCTATCCCAAGCTCAAGCGTAGGAGTGCATGAGATAGCCTGCAGTCTATCGTCTTTGAATTCCTGCTCTACTGATTTTCTATAATTTGCCATTAGGCCTGCTCTATGAACTTTGATGTTGACTTTTTGTTTTCTTGCCTGTATTGCTAAAAGCTCTGAGTTAAGATGTGAGTTGTTGAATACCATTGTTTTATGATTTTTTTCAGTCATTCTCTTTGTCAAATCAACCATTAACGCACGTTGAGTTCTAAGTGATGGAAATAACATTACAAAATCTGTTTGTCCTTTTTTGCCAGAACCGTAAATGATCTTCATCTTTACTCCAAATAATTGCTCACAAAAGTTTTTGGCATCTTCCAGAGTTGCGGATGCTGCAACAAATTGTATTTTGTTACTGCAAATTCGCTTCAATCTTTTTATTATGTAATGAACGTTAGACCCAAAAATTCCTGAATATACATGCGCCTCATCTACCACCAAAACTTTTATCGTTGAAAGCAATGACGCAAATTTTGTTTGATGCCAAAGATGGTAATGTAAAACATCGAAATTTGTAATTAGTATGTGTGGGGGATTCTCTAAAATTTCTCTTCGCGCTATCTGGTTTGTATCTCCATCAAAGACTTGTACATTTATCCCGATTTTTTCTGCAAACTTTAGGATTTTTGGATGTTGATCCCGTGAAAGAGCTTTGGTTGGATAAACAAATATTGCAAATACTCCTTTGGCGTCACTTGATTCTTTTTTGATTTTTTGAATCACTGGAATCAAAAATGCCTCTGTCTTGCCCGATGCTGTAGGTGCTTCAATTACTACATTTTCTCCAAATGATATTTCTTCAATTGCTTCCTCCTGAAATTTGTAAAACTGTTCAATTCCAATGTCTTTCAAGTAATTGCTTATTGATTCATCCAGCCCTAAATCTTCCACATTATTGCCCATTTTAGGCTCAGGATTTTTTAGAACTTTGTATTGTGAAATATAGTCTTTTTTTGAGAAAAGAATTGATTCTGTAATTTTATCTGGATTATTTTTTCCAATCATCTCTTTAATTTCTTTTTCATCTCTGATGATTCCTTCATCTTTTAGGCCTTTTGAAATCCCTTTTTTTGTAACAAGACCCTCATCAAATCTTGAAAGAAATTCTAGGAATACCTCATCAATATTTTTTGAAAATTCAAGTAAATCTTCTATCTCGCAACCATTACATGATATGTGTATTTTTTTGTTGAATGTTTTTTGTATTTCTAATTTAGATTTGCATTTTGGACATGAAAATTTCAATTAAGATCTACTTGATTGAACATATTCAGGATTTATTGGTTGACTGTTAATTTTAACAAAAAACACTGTTCCACGACATTATTAAACGAGGAAACAGTCTTGATTTTAAAAATGAAAAAAATCGAAATTAACGAAATTTACAATATGAACTGTATTGAGGGCATGAGATTAATTCCAAAAAATAAAATTGATTTGATTATTACTGATCCGCCATTTGCTATTAATTTCAAGGCTACAAAGGCCAATTATAATCGAATCTCTTCCAGAGTGATGCAAGGATACAACGAAATCAAAGCTGCAGATTACTATGATTTCACATTTGATTGGATGAAAGAAGCATTTCGTATTCTTAAAGACTCTGGAAGCATGTATGTTTTTTCAGGTTGGAATAATCTCAAAGATATCCTAAAAGCATTAGATGCTGTTGGATTTACTACCATAAATCACATAATATGGAAATACCAATTTGGTGTTGTAACAAAAAAGAAATTTGTCACTTCACACTATCACTGTCTTTATGTTTGTAAAAATGATAAACAAAGAAAATTTTTCCCATTTTCCAGATTTGAAAAAAATTCTAAAACAAATGAAGGACGTAGCTTACATTATAAAGATAAAGAGGATGTCTGGGAAATTAAACGTGAATATTGGACTGGCGATGAAAAAACTCCCACAAAACTTCCTGCTGAATTAATTGAAAAATTACTGCACTATTCTAGTGAAAAACAAGATATCATTTTAGATCCTTTTCTAGGATCTGGGCAAGTAGCTGTAGTAAGCAAGTCTATGAATAGAAAATATGTAGGATTTGAAATTGTACCTGACTATTACAAATTTGCCAAAAAACGACTAGATAAAAATCTCTACAGAATAAAAAAATCTGAATAATTTCTACATCTTGTTTTCTGACTCATCTTTCTTTTTTTGTCCCATCTTTCCAGAAATTATTTTTCGAAGTTCATCGTCTGATTTTTCTGCAACATTTACTCCAAGTGACTTTGCAATCATCTCTAGTTTTTGTCTCTCAGTTTCTAAAGGTCCAGATATGTCCAGATTAGTATTTGAAATTCCTTTCATCTGATTCTGAACTTCATTTTTTGCTTTGTTGAATTCATTTACTGCTTTTCCTAGTTTCTTTGCAGCACTAGGAAGCTGATTGGTTCCTAAAATCAATATCAATGCAACAAAAATTATGATTATCCATTCACTGCCTAATATGTTCAATGAATAATCAAACATAGAATATAATCCATTTATTTGAAATTAAACGTAATGCTTTTAGAATTTTATGTTATTTTTGGCTCTAACCTTTTTCTACACTTAACTGCTAAAACTGTAACTGCAATTCCTATGATAAAAAATACAAGATATGGTGATTGATTGCCAAACGATTGTGCTATAGGTCCTCCAATAGTGGGTCCTATTGCCCAGCCAACACCAAAAACTGTCTCATAAGCTCCTATTATTTTTCCTGATATTGCCTTACTTGTTCTGCTCAAAATTATTTCAAGAGTTAATGGGAAAAATATGCTAAACCCAAATCCCATAAACACCAATGCTATTGCAAACATGATGATTGAATCTGAAACCGCTGAAATTGCTAGTCCAATTGAAATGGCTATGGTAGCTGCAATCAATGTCTGACTTGTCTTTTTTGAGAATTTACTTGCCAATGCAAGTGATATTACCCTTGAAATTCCAAAAGCAAAGTACAGTAACAAAATATCTGTATCTGACATTCCGTTGTCATTTAAGAATGCAGGATAAATTGATAGAATTATCCCAAAAGATGAAGTGCAAAAAATCAATAATATTATCACTTCTGGAAATTTCTTCATCTCTTTAATTGATGAAAGTGAGAATCGTTCGTGATGATTTGTAATGCTTCTTCTAGAAATCAAAAGAGCAAAAATTATGGCACTAGCCAAAATAAACGAAGTTATCTGAAATAGAATTCTATATGTAATATCTAGCCCTTCAAGAAATACTGTTCCTAATAATGGACCAATCATAAACCCCATTACAAAAAACATTGTAAACCACGAGATGTTTCTGACTCTAGTTTGTTCATTGCTTTCATTGGAAATAATGGCTTGACATGGTGGCCAGAAAAACGCATGAGCTATTCCAGTCATTACTCTGAATCCCATTATCTCTGGGACAGATTGTGCTACTGAAAGAAGATAGATTGATGTTGAATTGATTGCTGTACCTATTGCTAGAAGGTATCCATTGTTGAATTTGTCAAGAAGAATCCCTACAAATATTGGAATGAACATGTAGGGAATAAAATTTGCCAGTCCGATAAAACCAAGTTCAGAATATGATGCTCCGATTATGTTTTTTGCAAATATTGGCAGTATTGGACCGTGTAGTCCATAAGAAATACCTATGATTAAACCGGTGATGTTTACAAGTACCAGTACTTTATTCATTTGTATGCGGCAACCATTATTGCTCCACCCATAAGATCTTTCTCAAACTCCACTTTGGAAAATTTTTCCAGTAATAATTTTTCCAACTTTTTGTTTTGTGGCCATCTTTTGTATGTGCCATAAAGTGTGCCGAATTTCAAACCTAGTCTTCCTCCTGCAATTAATGCAAGTACTGGAAGAATAAACTTGAGGTAAAACGATACTCCTAATCTAATTATTACTTCATCTGGTTTTCCTAAATCCACAATCACAAATCTCCCATTATTTTTTAATACTCTGTGAATCTCTGAAATTGCAATTCTCAAATTAATTGCATCTCTAAGGGAATATCCGCACAAAACAACATCAAATTCTTCATTCTTAAATGGAATGTGCTCAAAAACACCATTTATCAAATCTGGAGTTTTTTCAAAATGTGTACCTGTGTTTTTTAACATTGGTACAAGCGGATCATAAAGTGTAATTGAAATTTTTCCATCACATAACTTTAAGGCAGTTTTAGACATGTTTCCAAAACCGGATCCTGCATCCAGAATTTTATCTCCTGGAAACACTCTGCCTGATATTCCTCTATTTCTATGCTCTACGTCTTTACCAAGTGAGATGTATGAATTTACTTTGTCATAAATTGGTATGATTTCACGAAGTACTTCTATGACTTCTCCCCAGTAACTTCCTAATCCCATAATTATCGTCTTTATGGACTAGTTTGAATAGTTTTCAAATCTAAATTTCAACTTAAGATGTTGTAAATTTAGATGCATTTTTAGAATAATTTTGTAAATCTGATTCTGACACTTTTTCAAATATTTTTTTATCTGAAGTGACCTTGGCCATTTTAATGTGATTCAACCCTTCTTTTTGTTCTGCTTTTAGATTAATTGCTGCAATAGCAAGTGATGCTGCATCACTCAAACTCATCTTAGAATTGTAATGTTTTTCCAAAAATGCGTTTACTTCATCAGAACCTGCACCTATTGCAATTGCTGCATACTGCACATAAGTTCCACTAGGATCTGTAACATAGATTGATTCCCCTTTTTGATCAACTCCTGCAATTATCAAAGCAACCCCATTGGGACGTACTCCTGAATACTGTGTAAATTGATGCGATTGATCTGCTAAATGCTTGGCAACAGTTGCAACCTCTACTGATTCATCATAAGTCATTTTAGTTCCCTGTGAAAAAAATCTGGCATTATCTACTTGAACACGAGCATCTGGGATGTATCCTGCAGCTGCTACTCCAATATGATAATCTACTTGAAAAATTTTCTGTGTTACATTTGAAGTCTGTAGTGCACGTGGTTTTTCCTCAACTGCCATGATGACTCCCTCTTTACTACAAACCCCTATAGCTAACGTGCCTCTTTTTACTGTCTCAATCGCGTATTCGACTTGGTAAATTCTACCATCAGGTGAATACATTGTAGGGGTCATATCGTACCCACGTGATGCCATCATAATACGACGAGTTCTTCCTCAGTCAATTTAAGGGTAATTGTCCTTCATTGATCTGTAATAGATGTGGACAAGATCTGGAAATAGTGTTTTAAGCAAATTTTTCTCATAATGTGCAAGGAAAGTAAATGACTAGAGCTCAACTACTAGAATTCAAGGAAATTTTGAGATCTCAATCTCAATCAGAACAAAGAAAACCAGACAAACAGACCAGTAAATTACTGTTCTATTTGTTTACCAGCACAAGAGGTGGTTTTACAAGATTACGAATAATCATGCTCTTGCTTGAACGATCATACAACACACACCAATTAGCACTAGAACTTCAATTAGATTACAAGGCTGTTCAACATCACATGAAAGTACTGGAAAAAAACAACATGATCCTCAAAATTGGTGAAAAATATGGGGCAATATTTCATCTATCTACATTTTTAGAAGTTAACATTGGTGCACTTGATATGGCAATTGATAAACTAGATCAAAAGATGAATCAAAAAAAGGTCTATCTTTAATCAATTCGTAACTGCATGATATGCGATCTAATATTTTGAACTAAACTTAATATAATATGATATTCAAAAATCGATCATCTTGGTAAAGTTAGATCCTTTTACAAATGCAACAAAACAAGTCAACGACGCATGTGATGTGCTTGGGATTAAGGACAAAGGTCTACGTGAATATCTAGCTACACCAAACAAAGTTTTGAGAGTAAAAATTCCAGTAAAAATGGATAATGGGCAAATTAGAATGTTCACCGGTTTTAGAAGTCAACACAATAATGATCGAGGTCCATACAAAGGTGGAATCAGATACTTTAACCCTGAAGGTGGAGTTGAATACATGGAACGTGAAGTCATGGCACTATCTTCTTGGATGACATGGAAGTGTGCCGTTGTTGATATTCCATTGGGAGGCGGCAAAGGAGGAATCTATGTCAATGCAAAGACAGAAAAACTAAGTGATGCTGAATTAGAAAGACTCACCAGAGGATTTGCATATAAAATATTTGAAATTATTGGACCTGGTAAAGATATACCAGCTCCTGATGTTTACACCACTGGTAGAGAAATGACTCAAATCATGGATACATTTAGCAAACTAAATGGAAATGTTTACTCGCCTGGTGTAATTACTGGAAAACCAATTTCAATGGGTGGCTCTCTGGCAAGAGACGTTGCTACTGGATTAGGTGTATCATATTGTGTAAGGGAAGCTGCAAAAGTTTTGAAACTTAATTTGAAAGGTGCCAAAGTTGTTTTGCAGGGATTTGGAAACGCATCTACATTTACTGGTGAATATTTAGAAAAAATGGGTGCTAAAGTTATTGCTGTAAGTGACTCTAAAGGTTCTATATCGATTCCAAACGGAGCTAAAGTTAGTAAGCTAATTGAATTTAAACACAAGACAAAATCAGTTGTTGGATTCCCTGGAAGTAAGAAAATCTCCACTGAGGAATTACTAACAACAAAGTGTGATATTTTGGTTCCAGGAGCATTGGAGAATCAAATTAATGCAAAGATTGCAAAGAATCTCAAATGTAAAATAATTGCTGAAGCTGCAAACGGTCCAACATTACCTGAAGCAGATCCTATAATTTACCAAAAGAAAATACTAGTAATTCCAGATATCTTGGCAAACTCTGGCGGTGTCTGTATCTCCTATTTGGAGTGGGTACAAAATAACATGGGTTACTATTGGACTTTTGATGAAGTTGCAAAAAAGATGGAAGGCAACATCACAAAAGGTTTCAAAGATGCATATGCGTTAGCCAATAAACACAAAATTGACATGCGACGAGCCACTATGGCTTTGGCAGTAGGTCGAGTTGTAGAGGCCTTTAACCAAAAAGGCATTTGGCCATAAACTTAGACTAGATACGATTCATAACAAACTAGTTGTTCAACAAACCTTACCTTTCCTTTGGTTATCACTGTAAGTTTTCTTTTAAAAGAAAGATCAATTTTTGTTCTACGCTGTAAAAGTTGAATTGTTTTTCCTGTCAGATATCTTCCTTTTCTATCTCCGTCAAAAAGAATAATCAGTTTTTCATATCTTGCAACATAATCTGCAAAATTGACAATTCCTCCAAATTTATGAAATTCAATTATTTGCCCTGAAAATCCTAGTTTCTTTAATGCAGACGCGTCTCTTTTTCCTTCTACTACAACAACACTATCTGTCATTAAATTTAGTTGAAATACAAAATTTCTTATCTCATGAATCTCTTGCTCTGTTACAAGCACAGCGTGACAAGTGCTTTAACATATTAATCACTTTTGCTAAAAATTATTTGTGTCTGAAGTTTTAGTTATTCAAAATACAAGAATAGAAGAGATTGGATACCTAGGTGAACTTTTAAACAATGATGGATTTGTCATTCATTTAGTTAATGCAAAACACGAGAAACTTCCGGAAAAAAACTACTCTCTTCTAGTAATTCTGGGTGCCACTGAAAGCGCTAATGATGATCTGCCTTATTTGCAAGCAGAACAAAAACTGATTAAAAAAACCGTAGATGCTGATATCCCTGTACTTGGAATTTGTTTAGGCTCACAATTGATTGCAAAAACTTTTGGAGGTAAAGTGTATCGTGGTCCAAAAAAAGAAATTGGGTTTTACCATGATTTGAGAATTGATAATAATTCCAAATTATTTTCTGGCTTTACAAATCCTTTTACTGTATTTCACTGGCATGGTGACACTTTTGATTTGCCTGAAAAAGCAGTTAGATTGGTTCATTCTGAAAATTATCCGAATCAAGCATTTCAAATTGCTAGTGCAGTTGGATTGCAATTTCATCTAGAAGTAAATGAGGAAATGGTTAATCTTTGGCTTGATAAGACTCAGGAAAAGTTACATCAAATACCATACATTGATCCTCAAAAAATTCGTTCTGATATTGATGAAAATATTTCAATTGTCAAAAATAATATGAATAATTTTTACAATAATTTCAAATCTTCATTTCATCTTTGACCAAAGTTTAATATACAGAGTTTTTGATTCATCGATCGAACCATGATCTCTGTAAAAAAAGTTTTTGAGGAAACAATTCAAACCGATCATAAAGTTATCACAGAAGAATTATCAAAATCCATTCTCAAAACTTATGGTGTTAAGGTTCCAGGTTATGCACTTGTAAAGTCTGCCGAGGAAGCAGCTAAAGAGGCAAAAAAATTAGGGTTTCCACTAGTAATGAAAGTTGTTTCACCGCAAATTTTACACAAAACTGATGTAGGTGGTGTCAAAGTTGGCATCAATAATGTCGATGAAGTCAAAAAGACCTTCAAAGACATGTATGGTAGACTTTCTAAAAAGAAAGGAGTTGATGTAAAAGGAATTCTTCTTGAAAAGATGGTTCCAAAAGGTGTTGAACTAATTGTAGGTGTACAAAATGATCACCAGTTTGGTCCAGTAATTATGGTTGGACTAGGTGGTATTATGACTGAAGTTATGAAAGATGTTGCATTTAGAATGCTGCCAATTACAACCTCTGATGCAAAATCAATGCTAAATGAACTCAAAGGCTCAAAACTGCTCAAAGGATTCAGAGGCAGTCCTCCAATTGATCTTGACATGGTTTCAAAAATGTTAGTTCAGATTGGAAAATTAGGTGTGGAAAATGCAGACTATATCAACAGTATAGACTTTAACCCCGTAGTTGTTTATCCAAAATCTCACTTTGTAGTTGATGCAAAAATTATACTAAATGATAAAATAAAGAAAAATTCTATCTCAAAAGCTAAACCAAACATTGAATCAATGGAGTCCTTCTTTACTCCAGAATCTGTTGCACTAGTAGGGGCATCTGCAACACCTGGAAAGATTGGTAATTCCGTATTAGTTGCACTTGGAAAACAAGATTACAAAGGTAAAGTATATCCAATTAATCCTAAACAAGAGTCAATTCTTGGAATCAAGTGTTATCCATCATTAGATGCAATTAACGAAAAGGTTGACTTGGTTGTTGTTTGTATTGATCTTGCAGAGTGTGGACCAATTATGAATACTTGTGCAAACAAAGGAATTCATAATGTTGTAATCGTTTCAGGTGGAGGAAAAGAGCTTGGTGGTGACAGAGCTGCAATGGAAGCTGAAGTAAAAGAATTATCTCTAAAACACAAAATTCGTGTAATTGGTCCTAACTGTATTGGAATGTTTAATGCTGCAAATCGTCTTGATTGTGCATTCCAAGGACAGGAAAGAATGGTACGTTCAAAATTAGGAAATGTTGCATTTTTCTCACAAAGTGGAACCATGGGAATTAGTATGTTAGAAAGTGCTGATGTGTTTGGCTTATCCAAGATGATTAGTTTTGGTAATCGTTCTGATGTAGATGAAGCAGATATGATATGGTATGCTGCAAATGATCCTCAAACTAAAGTAATTGGATTATACGTTGAAGGATTTGGTGATGGTAGAAAATTC
>Ga0209541_10008774_pt1 | contig 16578 bp, 16 predicted proteins | sample RifCSPlowO2_01_FD_184027 | JGI IMG/M metagenome (GOLD analysis project Ga0209541, IMG submission 184027) | Groundwater microbial communities from Rifle, Colorado - Rifle CSP2_plank lowO2_0.1 (SPAdes) (version 2) | ecosystem: Environmental > Aquatic > Deep subsurface > Groundwater | place...
TTCAAAAAGCCGGCCTGGCCTTAACGTCGGAAAGAGGCTCTTTCTATGACAGGTTTCGCGGCAGAATCATCTTTCCGATTTTTGACCTAAATTCCCAGGCAGTCGGTTTCGGCGGAAGAGTTTTTAAATCCGATGATCCGGCAAAGTATGTTAACAGTCCGAGCACTCTGCTTTACGACAAAAGCCGTATTTTATACGGCCTGGACAAAGCCAAGGTGGAAATTCGCAAGAAAAATTGCTGCATATTGGTAGAGGGCTATGTTGATTTAATTATGGTATCTCAATCAGGTTCTGAAAACGCCGTAGCCACTTCGGGCACCGCCCTCACTTCTTATCAACTGCAGATATTAAAAAGATACTCTGAAAATTTACATACCGCCTTTGATATGGATTTGGCCGGAGACTCGGCCACCAAAAGAGGCATAGATTTGGCGCAAAGCCAAGGATTTAACGTTAAGGTGATTACCATGCCGGGGGAAAAAGATCCGGCCGATGTCATCTTACATAATCCTCAAGATTGGGAAAAATCGCTTGGCGGGACAAAATCAATCTTAGAATTTTATTTTGAAACCACTTTTGCCAAGATACCTTCCGCTACCCCCGAAGGTAAAAGGGAAATTTCCAAGATTCTTTTGCCGGTCATAAAGAGAATACCCAGCAAGATTGAGCAATCGCATTGGGTGCAGGAATTGGCTAAAAAATTGCATGTGCGGGAAGAGATCGTCGAGGATGAGATGAAAAAAGTTAAAACGATCTATTCCCCCGAAGGAGCGTTCGTTGCGGAAAATATAATCGGTCGCGGCCCCGCGGCAATAAAAACAAGAAGAGAGCTGTTGGGAGAAAAAATCGCTTCTATGGTATTAAAAAATCCTCAAAATTTGAGTTTAGTTGATGAGGATTGTCTGGCTTTTGTGCCGGAAAACATCCGGACCGTTCTGGCCGATCTGCGTCAGCAGAAATCGCCGCAAGACGCGAATTTCGCAAATTATCTTTTTTTGAAAGCCGAGGCGGAAGAGGAGGAGGGAATTGATTGCGAAGCGGAAATAAAATCATGCCTTCGGGAAATAAAGAATTTGGAAGTGAGGGGCCGGTTAGACGCCATATCCAAAGATCTTAAAATAGCCGAAGAAGAAAGCGATCCCGGGAAAGTTTCCGATTTGGTGCGAAAATTTAAAGAAATATCGGGTAAGTTAATAAATATATAAATATGAAAAAAAAGAAAGCTGAAAAGATTAAAAAAACGAGGAAAGCGCAAAAGCCGAAGCAGGGGATGGCCAAAAAGATTAAGAGAGCTAAGAAAAAAATAAGAAAGGCAAAAAAGAGAACCGAAAGGAAAGTCGGCGGAAAACTGGTCACTCCGGAAAAAATGCAGGAATTTGTTGATAAGGTTAAAAAAAGAGGATTCGTCACTTATTCGGAAATCTTGTATTCCTTCCCCGAAATAGAGAAAGATATCGCGGGATTGGAATTTCTTTACGACGAATTGGAGAAGCGGGGGATTGAGGTAAAAGAAAGCCGGGAGTTTTTGGTAGTTGACGAGAAAGAAAAAGATGCCATAAGGGCGGCCGCTGAATCGGTTTTGGATCCGGTTCAGATTTATTTGAAAGAAATCGGCGAAGTTTCTTTCTTAACGGCCGACGAGGAAAAAGAATTGGCAAAGCGCATTGAAAAAGGCGACGAGGAAGCGAAGAATAAGCTGATGAAAGCCAATTTAAGACTGGTTGTTTCCATCGCTAAGAAATATATCGGGAGATCGCCCAATTTAACTTTACTCGACTTAATTCAGGAGGGGAATATCGGTTTGAGAAGGGCTGTTGAAAAATTTGACTGGAGAAGAGGCTATAAGTTTTCAACTTACGCCACCTGGTGGATCAGGCAGGCGATTACCAGGGCCTTGGCCGATCAAGCGAGAACAATCCGTATTCCCGTGCACATGGTTGAGACTATCTCCAAATACACCCAAGTGAGGCGCCGCCTTTTGCAGGACTTGGGCAGAGAGCCTTTAGCTGAAGAAATCGCCGCCGAGATGGGCATTGAGGTTGAGAAGGTGCATCATATTCAAAAAATTTCCCAGGAAACGGTTTCTTTGGAAACGCCGGTCGGCGAAGACGAGGAAGATTCCATTTTAGCCGAATTCATTGAGGATGATAAAGTTATCTCTCCTTCACTGGAAGCCGCCAGAACACTTTTGAAAGAAAGGCTGGCCGAAATTTTCACTGATTTGGCCGCCAGAGAACAGAAGATTTTGGCCATGCGTTTCGGTTTGGAAGACGGCATTACTCATACTCTTGAAGAAGTGGGCAAAGAATTCGGCGTCACCCGCGAAAGAATCCGCCAAATTGAAGCTAAGGCCCTGGATCGCATCCGTGAACACGGCTCTCTCAAAAAGTTGAAAGGTTATTAAAAGTATTGTATAAAAGAGGAGTACATTGAACAATAAAATATATTCCCCTGTAGCTCAATGGTAGAGCGGCTCGCTGTGAACAATTTTTTCTGTTAAAATATAATAATGACAGAAAAAAGAAAATATGCCGACCGGAGAGAATATTTAATCAAGGCTGTCGCAAAAAGACGGCGGAAGGTTAAGTTAATGGCTATCGAATATAGGGGAGGTCGGTGTCAAATTTGCGGATATAATAAATGTCCCGGGGCGCTCGATCTCCATCATATTAATGGCCAAAAATCATTTGGTATTAGCGAAAAAGGATATACCCGTTCGTGGAAAAAAATCAAAAAAGAGCTGGATAAGTGCATTCTGGTTTGCGCTAATTGCCATAGAGAGATCGAGGTCGGTATCACGCAGCTTCCTTGAGAAATCGAGGTTGAAAAACGAGGTGAATTGCGGGAAGCCTAAAGGCTGATTCTCAAGCCAAAGGTAATCCGCAGCCAAGGGACGCAATTATGCGTTCAAGGTTCAGAGACTAAGCGCCTCGCATCCTGAGTATTATCGAAGGATGATGATATAGTCCAAGCCTTTTGGAAACAAGAGGGCACTTGTAACGAGAAGGTTGTAGGTTCGAGTCCTACCGGGGGAGCAGTTGTGAATTTTCGTCTTTTTGGAACGCGATTTTCGCCTCGCCGCTTCGCGGCTCGGCTCCGAAAACAGGCAAATTTACGAGTATTTCCCACGCGGGGCGTGGGAAATATTTTATTTTCCGGTCCGTCAAAACCAGGTTCGAGCCGGCTTTTTTGAGGAATTGGCTCTTTTCTCGGAGGTTATCGCTTGAAGCCGCGATTTGCGCTTGATTTGAGGCCAAAATGAAGTTTTTGGCCGGTTCGAGCCAATTACCTCCCTTTTTCTCAAAATCCTTCAATTTTTCTGAAACATCAATTTTGCGATTGAGGATTTTTTGTTTCTTTTCAAGATATTCCTCGCGGGAAACGTCGCCGTTCAAATGGGCGTCCAAAAGTTTTTCCAGCTTCTCCTCGCATTCCTTTATTTGAGATTTCAGTTTTTGAGAAAAAGAAAAACCGGCTCGGTCTGTTTCCATTTGTTCTTTTCCAAGAATTTCAATCATTTTATTTTTCCATTTCCCGGACAAGGAAACTTTTTGAATAATATCCGAAATCTGTTCGGCCAAAATTTCCTCCCTGACATATTTCTGTGAGCAGGGGACTTTCTTTTTCGTGCAGCGATAGTAGTTGTGCCCTTTTTGGATTTCGGAAGTGATGGCGCAGCCGCATTCGCCGCACTTGAAAAGTCCCCTGAAAGGATAAACCTTTTCGCTTCTTTTTTTGGGCCTTGATTTGTCTTTCATTATCCCTTGGACCTTATCAAAAAGTTTCTTTGATATAATCGGCTTGTGCGTTCCTTGATGTAGTTCTCCGTTGTATATAAACACTCCGTAGTAGAAGGGATTAGATAGGGTGTGCTGGATCATGGAAACAGACAAAACTTTTTCAGCTCGGCTTTTCAAGCCGGAAGAAAGCATTAGTTCCTTCAAATCTTTCAGAGAATATTTCCCGGTCGAATAAAGCTCAAATGTCTTTTTTATCAGTTTGCATCTTTCAGGGTCTGGGATTATCTTATGCTCCTTATTTAAATAGCCGATCGGTGCCCAGCCGGGCCACTCTCCTCTTCTTAATTTTTGCCGCAGCCCTCTTTTGGTATTCTCTGAAAGATTATCAACGAAATACTTGCTTTGCCCAAAAGCGATATTCAGCATAAACTTTCCTTGGGGCGTATTCTCAAACCAGAAAGTGGGGAATTTTAGCTGTTTGATTTTTCCAGTATCGACAAGATAGATTATTTTTCCGCCGTCAACGGAATTTCTGGCTAATCTGTCGGGGTGCCAGGCTAAAATTCCCTCGGCCTCTCTTTTTTCAATTTCTGAAAGCATTTCATTGAAGATAGGCCTGCCCGGCTCTTTGGCGGTTTGAGATTCAATGAAAGTTTTTGCTATTTTCAGCCCTTCCTTTTGGGCAAATTCTTTCAATTCGTCGACTTGAGACTCAATAGACAAAATTTGCCTGTTCGGCTCGTCGGTAGATTTTCTTACATAGATGAAAAAGTTGTTCATATATTTTTAAATTTTTGCCTTATCGCCAAAAATTTACTACTCGTAAATTTGCCTGGTTTCGGAGCCGAGCCGCAAAGCGGCGAGGCGAAAATCGCGTTCCAAAAAGACGAAAATTCACAACTGCTCCGTACCCTGGACGAAATCCGAACGTATTTCAGGAAAAATCCGGACGCAGAATTTTAGCCGTTCAGGCGCGGCGGAATTCCTCCCCCATACCCCTTCCTTCCGCCGCGCCCTCGCTTTGGGGCCGGCGAATTTTTTGGAAAGTTTTAGTCCTTGCCCCACCCGCCCGTGCGCGGGCAAGGCAGATGAGCTCCCTTATTATGCTAATTATAGTATGTAGACCTATAGTTAGCAAGTGTATACACTGAAAGAAGAAATATGAAAAAAGAAGTCTTAATTAAGTTCGGTAAAAAGGTCCGTGAGAAACGGACAAAGTTAGGTTTATCACAAGAAGAACTGGCAAGTCGTGCTGATGTGCACCGTACTTATATTGGAATGATCGAGCGGGCCGAGAAAAATATCACTCTGGGAAATATTCAAAAAATTACTGGTGCCCTAAATATAAAATTGTCAGATATATTTCGAGACATTTAATAACTATGAGTATCCAACAAATATTAACGAATATAAAATCCGACTTCGATACTGCAATAACTACGAGGCGGTTTAATGGTAATAGATATGCTAACGGGAATAAGGCGAAAGAAGCCCTTATTCGTTCGCAGAGAATTATCAATTATATTCACGAATTTATTAAAAGTGAGTTTGTACGATGTGGAGTTCCGGCACAAATGATTTATCCTCCAGTCGGAAATTCAAGTCCAGAGATTAAAATAAAAGGATTCCTTAAATCTAAAAACCAAGACGTTGCAATTATTCCAACAGAAAGGTTAGTCTCACTAACTGAAACCAAGTCGCCAGAAATTAAAAAAATTCTTAGTGTTAATATTCGTAGTCAGTTAAGTAGTCTGAGTAAAAACATTGATACCCTATATGAAAGGACTTTTGCGGAGGCATTAAACTTACACTTGAGTCATCCGAAACAATGTCTCGGGGAGGTATATTTGATTCCAACCCATGAATATGACGACAAAGCAATGCTACAAAATAGAGTTATTTTTAAATCGGCCTCAAAAATTGAGGATTACATACGAATGTTTCAGGCAATCAATGATAGACGTTCCACTGGCAAAGACGCATATAAATACGAAAGGGTTTGTCTTTTGATCGCCGATTTTAGACAAGCAAGACCAAAGCTGTATGGCTCAATAGAAGAATTAAAAAAAGATAGCTTGATTCCGAAAAACACGAGTATAAGCTTAGAAAATTTAACTATTAAAAACTTCGCTGAGGATTTGCTTACTATTTACACGGAGAGGTTTGGTCGTGGAGTGATTCTCTAGATCTGAATCAATATTTATATCGTACTTTTCTATTAGAAAGTTATCAATAATTTTTTGATCGCTCTCCTTATTCAAGAAGTTTAATTCTTTTGGAGTAAAATTAGGAACACCAAGTAATTCGATAAAGTTTTTTTGGTAGCAAGGATATCCACCCTCAATCGAAACACTCGTTCGCTTAATGTAGTAATCCATTACGCGCGAATTAAGTATTTTACTAAGTACCCCTAGACTTAGTGGTTGTTCTAGCTTGGAAAATAAACTAGGCTTTGCGATTGAATAAATAGCATATCCGTTACAAAAAAGAGCGTTTTCATTTTTTTCTAATAAAAACCTTGGCTCGGAACTAAATGTTGGCGTTATAAGTTTTTCACCTAAAAAGTTCAGTCCTTGAGTTCTTGCATAAGCATACCATTCCGGGTATTCAATCCCACCCTTATCTCGCGTAATTAACTCTATTTTTGCTGCCAATAAATACTCATAGCAATAAGGGTAAAGTTTTTTAAGTTCGTTTTCTTTGATTATTTTAGCTCTACCATTAGGTTTTTGATAAGGAAAAATAATCCTGCGGCTATTTTTATCTAAATCATCTTGACTTTTGAAATCGGAAATTTTTACAATTGGCTTAGTAATATTTTTTTCAATTTGGTAGCTTCTTTCCTTATAAAATTTGTGATAATAATCATTTTTTAGAGTAGAGCCGTCTACAAAATATACTGAGTCTTTGCAGGTTGCTATCCCGACACGAATATCTACGAGATTTCCAAGTTTTTTTCCTATCTTTTCTATTTTTCTGATGTTTTCTTGATCATTATCTCGTAAGAGTCGCCACTTCTTATTACTTAGTTCCCTAAAATAAATTTTTGAGTAACGAAGTTTGTTTAAGGAGTTTAAAATTTTATAATCATCAACTCTTTCATAATAGAAAAAATCTACTGCCTTCTTTTTTAGAAAAGTAATACAGGTATAGGTTTGAGCTTCAAAGAGTTTTAAGTGATTAAAGTCTATAATTTTTTCTATTAATTTATTCGATTCTAGATATCCCCTCAGCTGAATACCAGATAGAGAAGTAAAATAGTTATTTGGTGTAATATATCCTAATACGCCGCCGGCTTTTATTATGGCAACGCCCAATTCAAAAAAGGCGAAATAAAGATTATAATTCCCAGTTTTTAGTGTTAACCAATCTTTATATAATTTTTCCCTTAACTCTTTATTGAGGTCTTGAAATTTTACATATGGCGGGTTGCCAATAACTACGTCAAATCCCTCTCCTTTATTCGTTTCATAAAAAAGTTTTTTCCAATCAACAACTAAGCTATCTGCTGTTTTGAGATTAAATTTTATATTTTCTTTATCCCTCCCGTTTTTAAGGGAAAGTAAGGAAAGAAGGATTTTTACTCTACGAACACTGTAGTCGGAGATATCAACGCCGTATAAGTTTTCCTCGATAATATCAATAACATTCTTTCCAAATTTTTCTGAGATAAATATAGCGGCCGCGATAAGGAAAGCTCCACATCCACAACTGGGATCGCAAACTTTTTGAGACGGGGAAGTAATTGTTTGAGAAACAACAAAATTAGTAATTATTTTCGGAGTAAAAAAGGCCCCATTTATTTTCTTATCATCACGAGGTACTAATAATTCAAAAATATTTACAAAGTCAGTTATGTTTTTTGCCTCAACTTTATCGATGAGTAATTCTTTAGCCGCTAGGACATCTTCGTCTTTATTGCCCAGCATTTTTTTAATGAGTGTATTTCTTTTCACCAGAATACCATTCGCCTCGACAAATAACTGCACCAGTGCAGTTTCAATAATCAAGGGGTCGTGTTCGCCTAAGATTTCTGCTAAATTTTTTTGCATAAATATTTACGCTAACTTCAGTATATGATAATTATTATGTTTCACAAAACAACAACTATCAAATTTCTTTTCTTAAGACCCCTATAACCTTACCTTGTACCTCAACATTTTCCTCATAAAATGGCTCCATTGTTTTGTTTGCTGGAACAAGTTTTATCATATTTTTTTCATGGTAAATTTTTTTGAGAGTAACGGCGTCTTTATCTGGTAGGTATGCTACCGCTTTCTCGCCTTCTTCGACCGTCGGTTGTTCACGGACGATTACTATGTCGCCATCAGAAATTCCTTCTTCAATCATACTTGTCCCAGTCACTTTCAGGGCGTAATGATTTGCGCCCCTCGAAAGCATACTACGAGGGACTTCAATTGGTTCGGGATTTGCGATCGCTTCAATTGGGCCTCCGGCGGCAATGAGGCCAAGTAGTGGTATTTCTACTAGATCGTTTTTTCTATTATTAAATGGTTGTGCCGAACGCTTTTTCCATTTATGCGTGATGAGTAGTTTCTTTTTTCGTAGATAAGAAATATGTTGATGTACGGTTGGTATTGAAATGTCAAAATGACCAGCTGTCTCGGCTAGAGAAGGGGAATAGCCTTTCTCTTTTTGGAATGTTGAAATAAATTTCAAAATTTCCGCTTGTCGTTTTGAGGGCTTGTTTGCCCAAAGACTTGACTTGCTTCTCATGCTTATATTATAATACCATAAGATAACCTAAACAAGTCAAATTATCCCAAGCCTATATGCCGGAAGAAAACAACGATTTAAACTTGAGCCTAGAAGAATTAAGGAATCTCAAGAGTCAATACAACAAAGCCAAGGATCTCTTGGAAAAAATCAGCGCGCTTCACACGAAGTTTGAGTCAGCTCAAGCCGCTCTTGGAGCTAATCAAAACGAAATAGAGAAAATCTCAAACGATGCACGCGAAAGATTTGGCACGATAGAAAATGCCAAAAATGATTCGGCTACTTTTATCGCTGAAATTAAGAGCAATCTCGAAAAGACGCAATCAAGTATCAGTTTAATTGACGAAGGGTTGAGGAAGTTTGAGAATATCAAAGGAAAAATTGAGGGTAGAGAGGGCGAGGTCGAAACTCTAGTTTCTACGGCGAATGGATTGAAAAATGACATCGAAACCGCAAAAATAACCGCTCAGCAACGGCTGTCTGATATTGATGGATTGTTTGCACAAGTCCAAGACAAAATCTCTCAAATACAGAAAGCGTATGAGAGTTTTGTCGCGGTGCAAGGGAAAATAACCGACGAGAAAACCGGCTTAGAGTCAATACTCTCACAGTCAAAAGATTTGCAGAAAAAATCGGGCGAGGTTTTTACCGAAATCAAGTCATTTCGTGATGAGTCGAGGAAATATCTAAATGAAATACAGGGAGACAAGGCCGCATCAGATAAATTAAGAGAAGAGATCGAGCAAAATTTAAGAACTACTGAAACTAAGCGTTCCGAGGTCGAAAGAGTTACAGATTTAATAACCGATACAGGATTTGCAAATTCTTTCCAAAAAAGAGAAAGGATTTTACGTATAAATGCCTATACTTGGCTCGGTGTCTTTTTTGTAAGTATTGCCGCACTCGTTTTGTTGCTCTACGAATTCTTTGGGAATCTCCAAACGATACCGGAATTAGAAATATTATTTTACAGATTCACTCTCACCTCGCCACTTTTATTTTTGATTGGATTCGCAATGAGACGCTATGGAAATGAAAGAAGTCTCGAAGAGCGTTATGCGTTCAAGGCAACCATCGCGGTTGTGATGCGTAATCACGCAGACTTCCTGATTGAAAAGACTAAGGAAACCGACGTAGATACAGGGATTTTTATTCGTAGAACAATTGAAGGTCTCTACTCAGAACCATATAAAAAGGGCATGAATATTAAGAAGATAAAGAAGGAATTGCAATCATTATCGGAAAAAGATGAAAGTAAGAAAACGAAAAATACAGATCTTTTTGAAAAAGTAAAAGAACTCAAGATACTTATTCCTGACGACGCTTTATTAAAGAGTCTCATTGACTTACTACTAAAGTTCAAATAATTAATGTTTAAAAAACAAAATGACAAAATTAGAATTGTTAAAACCAAAAGTGCGGGAGCTGGCGGAAAAGTTGATAAATGAATGTAAACGGCAGGGCCATCAGATTACTATTACCCAAACACTCCGGACGATAGAGGAACAGGATGCTCTTTATGCCCAAGGACGAACTAAACCCGGAAACATAGTAACAAAGGCAAAAGGAGGATACTCGCTACATAATTTCGGTGTAGCTTTTGATATTTGCCCTATTGTAAATGGAAAAGCGGCGTGGAGTGATACGACATTGTTTAAGAAAATTGGAGAGATTGGAGTAAAATTTGGGTTAGAATGGGGTGGAATTTGGACAAGCTTTCCCGATCTACCGCACTTTCAATACCTCGCCGGATATTCTCTTGCCGATTTTCGCAATAACAAAATTGATTGGGAAAAATTTGAACTAGATGGTGCAAATTCCATCTCTACATTACCGAACTCACAAAATGCACTTCCCGCACTTAGAGTTACTGCACGGGAAGGTCTAAATATACGCGGCGGGCCAGGAATGAAGTATGTAAAAATCGGTAAATTAGCTTTCGCTGAAACGATTGTACCCATAGAAAAAATGAGTGAGTGGGTTAAGATAAAATATGAAAATAGCTTTGGTTGGGTAAGCGAAAGTTATTTAGCATAATATCGCCGCCAAGAATTCGCAAGAGATAAGCAGAAACACATACGGGAAGAGTTTTATATATACAATAAAACGTGATATACTTTAATTATGGCAGAGACTCAACGAGAAAAAATTACAAAAAGGGCATTGGAAGTTCTGGGGAATAATCCCGGCGGTGTTAGATTTTCCGATCTTATCCGAAAGCTTGCTGAAATTCTTCCTGATGTCCCTCAAAACACTATATACGGTACAGTTTGGGATTTAGATAAAAAAAATGAACAAATAGTAAAACCAGAAAGGGGCCTGTTTATTTTAAGAAAATACGCTTCAGAAGTAATGGATCGAAAATCCGAGATTGGGAACAACGTCCACTTACTTAGGGAAGCTTCTTTTTATCAATCATTCGCTGATTATTTGGTACAAGATTTAGGGGAATGTACTAAGGCCATATCTTTGGGTGGAAACAAATTTGGTGATAGATGGGGAACACCCGATGTATTAGGAGTATATAAATTTTCGGAGGCTGATGCCGTTCGTCCACCCGTTGAAATTATTAGTGTAGAGATTAAAACTGATACAAACCAACTTATCACTGCGTTTGGTCAGGCATGCGCCTATAAAATTTTTAGCCACAAAGTTTATCTAGCTGTTCCAAAAGAAGCCGATACTGGCAGAATTGAATCATTGTGCGCTCGCTTCGGAATTGGTCTTATCCTTTTTAACAAAAATGACGCTCAAAATCCGAAGTGGGAAATTCGCACAAGGGCAGTCAAAAGCGAGCCAGACTATTTTTATGTGAATGAGTATTTGCAAAGATTGGGAGATGACCGCAGATTATTATTTTAATTGTTTCCAAAAAATTCTTCGGCCCAAGTGAGGGCGGGGCGGAAGGAAGGGGCGAGGGGGAGGAATTCCGCCGCGCCCGAGCGACTAAAATTTTACTTCCGGATTTTCGCTAAAAAAAGTTCGGATTTCGTTCAGCGTTCGGAGCTTACTATCAAAATACACGGGCGCAACCAGTGTATTTTTAATTAAGTTATCCACAGGCGCAGGTTATTTAGTTGTGGTATAATATAATTGTATGAAAACAATCATTATTTTTAGTATTGTTTTGTTGCTGGCGGTGGCAGGAGCTTATTATTTCGGCTTTCAGAAGGGTTATAGTAAGGGGATGGAAGTTGGTCAAGCGGCGGCTCGAGTGGGAGCTGGTGGCACAGTGCAGGCCCCCTTAGGAGAAATGCCGTCCATTAACCCGTTTGAGCAGGCAATAAATCCCTTCAAAGATTTATACAATAATCCCTTCAAATAATCATATTTAAGGGGTTTTAATTTATGCGAAAATATTATTTTTTATTAATTTTTGTTTTTATATTATTTTCAGGAGTTTTGGTTTTCGCTACTTCAAAAGAAGATATCACCTTTCCGGTGGCTGAATTAGGGAATTGCAAGAGCGAAGAGGCATGCGAAGCTTTCTGCGATTTGCCAGAAAATATGGGGCCGTGTCTTAATTTTGCCGAAATCCATAATTTAATACCCAAAGAAGAGATTGAAATTGGAAAGAAAATACTGGCCTTGGGCGAAACTTCAGGCCCCGGCGGCTGCAGGGGAGTGGTTGAATGCGGAACTTACTGCGATGATATGTCGCATATAAAAGAATGCGTTGCCTTTGCTGAAAAAAATAATTTAATGTCTGCCGATGAGCTTGCGGAAGCCAAAAAAGTTGCCTCTGCCTTGGAAAAAGGAGTTCAGCCGCCGCCCTGCAACAGCAAGAGCGAATGCGATGATGTTTGCATTCTGCCTGAAAATATGAAAACCTGCATTACCTTTGCCAAAGAAGCTGGTTTAATGCCGCCGGAGGAATTAGCAGAAGCGGAGATGGTTTTAGCGGCTCTTGAAAAAGGAATAACTCCGCCGCCTTGCGGAAGCAAAGATAAGTGTGATGAATATTGTTCTCTCCCTGAAAATTTTGAAACCTGCGTTAGTTTTGCCGAAGCAGCCGGTTTTATGTCGCCAGAGGAAGCTGAAATGGTAAGGCGTACCGGCGGCAAGGGGCCGGGCGATTGCCGCGGCAAAGAAGCATGCGAAGCGTTTTGCGAAGACCCGGCCAATATGGGGCCATGCGTTGATTTCGCCGTGGAAAACGGTTTTATGTCAGCCGAAGAAGCGGAGCAGGTAAGAAAAATGATGGCAGCCGGATTCACTTCGGGTCCCGGCGGATGCAAGGGGCAAGAAGAATGCGAGGCATTTTGCGATGATATATCTCACATGGCAGAGTGCGTTGATTTTGCGGAGAGGACCGGCATGATGAGTTCGGAAGATGCGGCTCGCGCCAGAAGAATGGCAGAGATGGGTATAAGCGGGGGACCGGGCGGATGCAAGGGAGAAGAAGAATGCCGGGCTTTTTGCGAAAACCCGGCCAATATGGAGACCTGTCTAAATTTTGCCATTCAAGTTGGAGATATGAGTCCCGAAGAAGCAGAGCAGATGCGGCAGGGGAAGCAAAGGATGGCGCAAACGGGAGAGTGTTTAGCAATGCCTTGTTCAGAAGCTTTTGCTTGTTTAGGGAATTTATCTCAAGGCGAGCCCATGGAGCAAGAAGAGCCGGCAGGAGGCGGTGGGCAGAACCCAGAGATTCAGGCTAAAATTAAATCTTGCACTCAAAAGTTAATGCCAGAAGGCATGCCGTCAGAGGGTTTTGAGCCGCCGGAAGGTGCGGGACCGTCTCAAGAAGAGATAGAAAGAATGATTCAAAGAGAAACCCAGCGGCAGATGGAAGCAGCCCAGCAACAAATGCAACAACAAGTTCAGCAGCAAATAGAACAGCAGATGCAGCAGCAGACAGAAACACCTCCTCAGTCATTTTTTGACCAGGTCAAAAACTTCTTAGCCGGTCTTATTTAAACAGGTTCTAACATCGTCCAGTCCGCGGAGCAGAGTAGGACAGACCGAGGCAAAACTTCGGTTTTGTCTTTCCAGCTATCCTCTCCGATCTCTTGCGCTTATTCGCAGCATAGTGTATAATTTAAACTAAAGGTACCCATATTTGGGTACTAATATAACATAAACCGTCATTTTATGGAAAAAGACTATATTTTAGATCTAATGAGATCAAAGAAAACTGTCTTTACTTTTAAAGACGTGATTTTACTTTGGGGAGAATCCGATGTGAATTTCGTAAAGAAAAAAATTCACCGTTATGTCAAAGCCGGCAAAATAAATTCCGTGCGTAAGGGTATTTACTCCAAAGATAAGAACTATGATAAATATGAACTGGCAACGAAAATATACACGCCCTCATATGTGAGCATGGAGACGGTTTTGGGAGCGGCTGGAATAACATTTCAGTTATATGGTCAAATTTTTGCCGTGTCATATACCACAAAAGAAATCGAATGCGACGGACAGAAATATTCTTACAATAAAATTAAAGATACTATTCTTACCAATCAGGCTGGCATAGAGTCAAGAGAAAATTACAATATTGCTTCACCCGAGAGAGCGTTTTTAGATGTTGTTTATCTGCACAAGGATTACCACTTCGATAACCTTTCGCCCTTAAACTGGGGAAAAGTTAATGAAATTTTACCCATTTATGGGGGCAATAAACGAATGGCAAGAATGGTGAGAATGTACCGTGTAGCAGAAAATAAAAACTTAAAACAATAACGCTATGACTCTTGATACTGCAAAACACAAAAGCATACTCGTTAAAATCCTTAAGGATATCTACGCCGATCCCACCATAAGTACTATTTTAGGATTTAAGGGAGGGACTGCCGCCGCGCTTTTCTACAATCTTAATCGTTTCTCGGTAGATTTGGATTTTGATTTACTTGATGCCGGAAAGGAAGATTATGTATTTGAACGAGTCAGAGCGATCCTCGAAAATTACGGAAAATTAAAGCAGGCAAGAAAGAAAAGATTCAACCTTTTTTATATCCTTTCTTATGACGAAAAAGATATTAATGCCCAAAATATTAAGGTGGAAATCAATCGCCGGGAATTCGGTTCAAAATACGACGTGAAATCATTCCTCGGCATTTCTATGCAGGTAATGGTTAAGGAAGATATGGCCGCTCATAAACTTTGCGCCATGTATGAGCGAATCGGTAAAACTAACCGCGATATTTTTGACATACAATTTTTCCTTGCTCATGATTGGCCGGTTAATAAAAAGATTGTTGAAGATCGTATGGTCGTGACATACAAAGAATTTTTGGAAAAGTCCATTAGTGTTATGGAGAAATTTGACGATGGGGATATTCTTGCCGGCATGGGCGAATTGCTGACTGAAAAACAAAAAGCATGGGCAAAAGCAAAACTTAAGTCAGAGGCGTTGTTTTCGCTTAGGTTAGCTTTGGAGAAAGAAAAATAAACATATACAAATATAAAAAACTTAGCAGTTTAAGCGATGACGATCTAAAGAAAAATGGTTTCTCGCGGGAAGAAATTGAAAATATCGAGAAAGATCTTTTATCCGGTATTGAAAAGGTAAAAGCACAGTGCAGTGTTCAAGAAGAGACGCCTGCTATGCCTGGAATTACTGCGATAACAGGATCGGTTTCTGTTACAGAAACAGTGAGGCCGGTAGTTGCCGAGTCGGGGCAAAAAAACAAATAGAAGAACTTAAAACATTAAGAGACGAAATAGATATGCTTATTTCCAATCTCATTAAAAGCAGAAAAGAACTGGAGGTAAGCGAACTTAATAATTTAGTGAAAGAAGTGAAAATAAGTCGTGGAGAAATTAAGGCTGATGACATCTCTGTGAAAACTACGGAAAAGAAAATACTTGTCAGTATCGGAGACAGGCCAGTGAGCGTTGAACCCACAGAAAGCAGGGTGCTTATCCGGGATAAGGGATTGGAAGTGAATGCGTCTGAAGTTATGATTAAAGAAAACGTATTAAGCGTTGGAGGTGCGGATGCTGATAATGGCGATACATTGTCGGAACAGCTTCCTTGGTATAATTTTTTGACTACAAGGTCGAGCGGAAACTAAAGTCAGAATTTAAAATATGATTAGCATAAAACATCTACTCAAGGCGTCATCGGCGTGGATAAGCATCGTTTATGTTATTTGTTATGCCGGAGTGGCGATTTATCCGCCAATCAGGAATTTATTCATGAAATATTCTCTGCACGGCGACGTCTCTTTTCGTTCCGATTTTTTCGGTTTCGGGTATTTCATCTCGGGCTTGATTATCTGGAATCTTGCGGCGGTTGCCGGCGTTTGGCTTTTTGCGTTTTTATTCAACAGAATCAAAAAATAGAATCGAATAAAATATGGAATTTATTATGATTTGGGCGGGCTTAATAATCGTTGTCGCGGCCGCGCTTTTCGGCAATTCCGGGCAGGTATAAAAAGGTCGGATATTTTTAATTAACTAATATATAAAAACTATGCGGAAAATCAAAAATAGCCCGTTGTTTATAACTTCTTTGGCGTTGGCGGTCGTTCTTTTTTTCTCGGTTGCTTCCGCCAAAGCGCAGGACGAAAAACAGCTTAACGGAGCGGAGCACCGCAATGCCGTATCGACATTCGTCCGGAATCTTTTAGATGTCGCGGACAGGGAGAAGGTTGGAATAGGCGAGGAAGTGAAGGCGGTTGCCCAAGAACAAGATGGCGCCAAAGAGAAAGTGGCCGAATCAATAGATAAAATTCAGTACAGAAGCAGGATAAAAACACTTTTAATCGGGACGGATTATAAAAACATCGGCCAGTTGCGCGGCGAAATGGTCAAGGCCAAAAATCGGATTGACCAGTTAAAAAACTTATTGGAGAAAACGATAAGCGAAGAAAGTAAAACAATTCTTGAGGGGCAGGTCCAAACCTTAGAACAAGAAAAACAAAAGATTGACGATTTTCTTAAGGCTAATGAGGCCAAATTCAGCGTATTCGGCTGGTTTGCAAAATTGTTCAACAGGTAATCGACGCTTATCGCCCTAAACCGCCTTTTCATCCGGGCGGTTTTTGATTGAATTAGGCACAGACATTTTGCACCCTGGATCTAAGGGCTTGGTTAGGGGTTAAACCGTTTAAACCGCAGTGTTTTGTATTGTTATATTCCACATTCCAAAGTCTTA